>JACCEE012365185.1_pt1 | contig 10366 bp, 12 predicted proteins | sample 7449931 | NCBI WGS metagenome assembly JACCEE01 (sample SAMN15323457, study PRJNA562643) | freshwater metagenome | isolation source: river surface water | place: USA:Blue River Watershed | collected 2017-08-19 | reverse complement strand
CGACCGCTGTTAAACCGGCGGTAACCGTGATAATTCCGGCGAAAGCCACTCCGACGGACGCTCCGAATGTTGTCGCGAGCATTAATGCGAGTCCGGATGCAGTCGCAAAACCTGCCATTGCAACCGCCGCAACCCCGAGACCACCAACCAACGAGTAAATCGCCGGATCAGCGGATTGTGTCGCCTTGACAATGTCGTTCAAGAATCCGAGTGCTTTCGAAATCGCAGGTTCAAGTGCGTCCCCGAATGCCACGGATAATTTCTTTAACGAGTTTTCAAGTTCGAGTTGCGGAATTAAACCGGCTTCAAGTTCTTCCGACCAACGACCCTGAGATTTCGTTGTCGACTCCATCATAACTTTGTAAGCGAGGTAGTTTTTCTCCGCCTGTGTCATCGTGTCGACTTTCTTTTCGATACCGAGCTTGTTCGCCTGTTCTTGCAACATCGTCGCTTGTAACGAAATACCATAATCCTCGATCGCCGCGATATTTCCGCGATAACCTGAAAGGACGGCTGTTAAAGCTTGATCGACTGTCGTATCGTATGTTGCGGCTAAGTCGTATGCGAGTAACGTTAAGTCCTGCGAAATCGTCGCAAGGTCACCACCGTTTAAGACCATGTCCTTAGTTGTACCTGCAAACATATTTCCGAGCATTCCGTACGACTCCGATAAACCGTAAATCTTACTCGATGTCGCAATCAAGTCGCCCTCGAACAATCCGAGACTTTCAGCGGTTTGTTGCGCCCAGAGCATTTGTTCGTCGGATAACTCCCCAAAATTTCGGTTCATCGTTTCGACTGCGGCTTTGGTCGACTTACTTGCGAGATAGGCTTCTGTCGCGTAGTTCGTAAAGGCAGATGCGACCTGAGATAATTCTTGTCCGAATTCGCGAAGCCCCATCATCATCGAGAATGTTACGACGCGGTCGAATTTATCCATCTGCGCTTCTGTTTGCTTGACTTCTTGACCCATGCGCTCAAATGCGTTTTCAGTCGATTTCAACTGGACTTCGAGTTCTTGTTGCGTGTTCTCCGCTTTTCGAATCGTACGAATATATCGTTGCACTGAACGATCGGCTTCATCGACTTCGAGTCCTTGTTTTTTCTGGGCTGCTACATAAGCCTGTAAGTCGCGTTTCGCGTTATCCATGATGATTCCGTTTTTCTTCATCATTTCGCCGAGCAATTTTTTACGGTCGGTTAACCCCTCGGTTGAACGTCCGAGTGTTCGTTGTTCAGTGTCGAGAATCGATAACGAACGCTTCATCTGCGTTAACTCGGAGTTCAAGACGGTTGTCGCTTTTGCAACGTCGTCGACCCCGAGTACTCCGAATTTCAGCAACAGCGATTCATAAGCTGCCATTGATATTCCCCCTTTTTAATGAAAAAAAAACTCAGGCTAAACCCCGCCACGGAGGAAGTTGCCTAAGTTTTTAATTTTGACTTTTGGTTGTGTCTTAGTAATGTTCTTATCTTCAGATGTCGTATTCGAACTTATTTCACGTTGATAATCTTGATGGATTTCGAGATAGTCAAGAAACTGTCGCAACGACATCGAAAAATAGATATCAGCGTCAAGATTTAAAACATGAGTCGCTAAGTAGAAATAGTACATCGAACCTACTTTTTTGTAGTGCGTTTTTTCGTCGTCGCAGGAGCTTCTGATACCTCAACCGGCGATTCCTGCGGAACACCTTTCGCGATTACTTCAGCGAGCTGATGTTGAAACGTATTGATCCAGTAATCAGCCGTGATCAGCTTACAGAATTCGCGTAATGAATAACGTTTTTCGAACGTCTCATCCGCTCCTACGAATAACGCGTAAGCGAATTTTAAATCGCTCGCAACGTTTACCTGTGCTAAAAGTTGGTCAATCGAAATCGAAAACTTTTCGTCAAGAACGTGGATCGTCCACATATCGAGGGCGAGTTCGTAATCGACTCCGTCAAATTGTACTGTTGTTGTATTAACGTTCATATTTTAAATCCTCCGTGAATTCTAAAATTAAGGTGTAACTAAAACGATATCCGACGCGTCGGTAGGCACTGTCGAGAAGAACAAGTCAAAGTCGACTTTACTTCCTGTGACTTCTGAATCAGCGACATAGTATAAATCTTTGTTCGTCGATAACGGATAAGCCATGATCGAGAACTCTGTGTTTTGTTCGCTCATGCTATCCTCTTGTGTCGATGCGCTCGTTTCTGGAATCTTCCATTGCGTTTTCGGAAACCAGTACGCTTGTTGCTCTCCGTTGTGCATAGTTACTGCAAAACCGACAGCGACATACGGACGGTTGATAGATCCACCTTTAATCGTAGCGACACCTTCGGCTGTCATTGCGATTCCGAGAACTTTGTTGTACACTTCAGCATCTAGTTTCATCGTTGTTACTGATAATTCAGCCTCTGTGATGAACGTACTCGCTGAATAGATATCGTTCGATGCATAGAACACCGAGTCCTCCTGCGGCACTGTAACTGTGATTTCTTTTAAAATCGGAATGCGATAGATCACAGTATCATAAACAGGTGCTGTTGAACCGCTCTCTTCAGTGGTCATCACTGAAACATACAATTCTTTAACACCAGTGATAACACCTTGTTTTGTAACATTTGTAACAGGCATTGAATACCCTCCTCTTATTTATTAATACGGTCAAATTCACGCTCGAATCCTTGAATCGCGAGTCTATACGCGACCTGACGTTGTGAGTCGATTGAACGGTCGAGAAACTTTGTCCCTGCGATTCGACGACCTGCGTTAACATGGTAGAAACCGCGATTGATAAACTTCCAGTAGAAACCGTTTGCACGAGCATATACGAATGCGTTCGAAGTCGTTTTCAAACCGACTGAATCACCGTAACTTTCGTCACCGGTCACCCATGCATTTGTTGTCGTATAGAAACTCGCTTTTAACGTTCCGCGCAAATGAAGCTTGCCTCCGCGCCAGTAATTTCGCTCACCAACAGGTGCGAGCCTCGCGAGTTCGTGTTCGATCGGGATAAGCGCTCGTTCAAGGATTTCGCGTGTTTTTGCGTCGTTGTTTAAAAGTTGTGCGTATCGTTTAATTCGTCGATTGACGAGGTCGAGAGTTCGAAGTGCTTCTTCCGCCTGAAGATGGATCATTGTGCCACCTCTTCAAAGAACCGAACTGTGAAATAATAATGAAAATACTCCCCTATTTCGACGAATCCGCCGGCAAAACCTGACACCGCAAAACCGTGCGAAGTCAAACGTTGTGCGAGTTCATGTCGTTTTAAATCCGGAAGCGGTGATGCTGAAACAATCGAAACTGTTCGCGATACTTTTTCATACTGTACTGCGTTACTCGCGAATGAAAACGGCGATAAGTCGTCGTCGATCACGACATACTCTTGACCTGCGTAAAGCGCGCGATATTCGAAAACCGGAACACCGAGAACGGATTCTAATTCGTTATACAGAATTTCGAGACTAGCCATCGATATCACCATTCCAGTCGAAGCGGTTGCAATATAGTTCGATATAACGTCGACCGTCGATCCATGTCCGCCAGATTTTATAATATTCGCCGTGATACAGCACGATTTGCCCCGGTTTGAAACCGTCAGTGTAGCGTACTTTCACACGAATTCGATCATCTTCGACCTGTTGCTTCGTCATCCCTTGCGAGCTTTGATATGCATCTTGTTCGAAATAAACAAATTTTTTCCACGGCACGAGTGTCGGTTTCGGATAGCGCGTACCGGGTGCTAACTCCGATTTCAACTCGAATACGGTTAAACTACCGTGCCGCCGCGGCATCTGCTTCTAACTCTTTCAGGTATCGATATTTCGCCTGCGCGGTACACACAAGGCGGTCGATATGGTTTCGGAACTGAACTTCACGTTCATCGAACATACCCATGACGTAGTAGTACTGGATTTGTTGAATCCCGCGATCACTCAGGTCGCAATCGAAACCGACGCGATCCTGAACGAAAACGATTGATTCTTCGAGTAATCGATTCAATACTTCGTCAAAAGTATCATCGTGAATAAAATTCAGCTGTAATTTCAAATCTTCGACTGTTAAATCCACGATCAATCACCTCATTATTTTTTCTTAGTTGGTTTTTTCTTCTTCACGGTTTCAGTCGCCTCATCGACAACTTCCGAAACCGGTACTACGACCGGCTCGTCAGTTGGTTCGCTTCGTCTTGTCGAGAAAACTACACTACCTTTTTTTTTAAGATTTTAAATGCTAAAGGTGTGATGATACGAGCATCGAAGTATGCTTCTAATGCGATTGTCCATAAACCTGTTGTGATATCTTCCTGGGCTTTGATTGATCCAGAGTCAGTTTCGTAGTTGATATGATATTTGCGGAAGTCACCTACGATGATACCTTTTGATTCAAATTTCGCTTCAACGTCGAATACAACTTCCATTGATTCGATTACACGGCGACCCTCACTGAATAATGTTTCGCTCGTATTCGCTAAGAATTTACGAATTTTTACATAGTCAGTTTGACTCATTAATACTTTCGCATTAACCATATAATCTTGGTGTAAACCGTAGTACGCATCTAAGATAGCGTTGTATAAATCTTCAGCTGTCGCGTAAGTCACTTCCGTCACAGGTAAGGCATTTCCGGCGTGGTATAAGTTCATGTGTTCTTTTCCGACTTCAGCTGTTCCGAGAGCCGATAAACGTTCTTTGTTCGCTAATTCGCGCCCTAATTCCGCACGGATGAATGCTTCTAAAGCTGTATCTGTTGAACGTAACATTTTATTCGATACTTTCGTGAACACCGAGAATCGAGCTGGTACGAATTGAATCATCCCTGCATTTAACTGAATTTCGTGTCCTGTTTCACCGTCTTTTAACAATGCTTTCGCCGCTAAGAAGTCAGTGTTGCTGATCGTCGGTAACTGTAAACCGTTGATCATTGTGTATGTCGCTAATCCGCGGAAAGGATTCGCTGTTTCAGGATCAGTAATTAATGAAGTCTGGATATTAACAGGTAATAAGTTTTTACCGTTACCTTGCGTTGCTCCACCGTCGATAGCACCTAAGAAACGTTTGCTGTTTTCTTTTAATTTTTCAATTCCTGCTAAGCTACGGAAGTAGTTCGCACGAGCTTCGATTTCGTTTCCGACAACAGCTTCAGCTTTTTTCGGTTCAGCCGCCGCTAATCCCTCTGCGTAGCGTTCTTCAAGTACTTTTACGTCGTCGCGTAAAACTTCTACTTCTTTCGCTAACTGTGAACGTAATGATACTGTCATATCGTCCTTGTGATTTCCTGCAACAGCTTCCATGTAGCGAGCTTCAGCTTCTTGTAACATTGAGCGTTTGTCTTGTAAAGTGATGTTTAACATAGTTAAGTTCATAAGTCACCCTCGATTCTTTCGATTAAAATAAATTTGTATATACTTCTTTAAGCTCTTCGCGAGCCTTTTCCGGATATCGTAACGCAAGCAATTCGTATGCTCGTTGTTCCGATACTTTTTGAAGAATCACGCGAAATTCCGGTTCAATTTCGTCCGGTGCATTGTTGTTATCTTCTTCAGGTTGATCTGCGATTTCGATCTCACGCGTCTTCGGTAGATCCGCATTATTTCGAACGAATGTCGATTTATAAAACGGGATCGGAGTAATCGTGATTTCTAGTAAGTCGAGTGCGTCGATTGTTCGATAATACGTTTCGTCGACTTTCGACCAGGTTTCGTCCTTGATGTAAAATCCGAACGAACATCCGTCGATAATCCCTTGTCGTACAAGCGTCGCAATTTCACGCGCTCGATCAGTCGCAGGGACGCGCCACTCGAAGTCGAGTCCGTTACTCGTTAATTCGACCGTGACATTCCGACCCTCGCGACCGAGGACTTCGTTATAATCATGGTTAAACAACAAGTGAATGTCTCGCGTGTTCTCAAGAGTCAAGGCTCGCGAAGAAATCCGCTCGTAGAACGTATCTCCGTACCAGTCTTGCGCTTCCTGATATTCGTCGAAAACAATCGCTCGACCTGTGATGATAAAATCGTCAGCGCCGTCGTCGCGTTTTGAAACGTCGACTTTCAAGGTCTGACCAGGTGCAAAATATTTCTGATACACTATTCATCACCACCTTTCACAGGGGGTTCTTCAGGCTCTTGAGCCGGTTCTTCAATAGCTTTAGCCGCGGTTGCAGCCTGGTTCTCAAGGTTTTTCAACATCGCCGAATACGGAACGTAGTTAAGCGAGATTAAACGTTCATCACCGCCGTCGATATTACCGAGACCCTCTGCCACGCGAATTTCGTTCGGGGTCATTGCTCCGATTCGAAGCATGATTTCGTAGTATTTGCTTCGTGAATCTGAATCACCTCGCAGCAACTCCATTTCGTCGAACTGAAACGAATAGCCATTCATGACGTCGACCTGTGATAATAGTTTTGCGTTAAACTCTTGTTCGTATTGTTTGATAATCGGCATTAACGTCGAGTTGATATAATCGATACTCTGTGCTTCGATATTCGAGAACGTTGCTCGCGATAAGTCACCCGCGATATGCGGCGGTACGTTAAATGCGGTCGCGATGCGTTGTGTTGTTAACGACATCGTATCTAAGACTTTGTAGTCGAAATATTTCGTATCAACACCGACGTAATCGAACGTCGGATCAGTTACGATAACAGCGTTATCTGACTCACGAATCTGTGAAAGCATTCGCGACACGTTCGCGCGTAATTTATCATTCATCGTCCCGGAGAGGACGACTTTTCCGGATAAACCGATACTCTTGAGAATCTGTTGCAACGTTGTTCGCATGATCGTCGATTCGAAATCGAGCGTATTTTGTAACACGTCGATCGGCGATACTCCGAGACCTGAACTCGAAATATAATGCTTCACATGGATGACGTCCTTGTGAAAGAATACATACTTCGCACCATCGAGATTGTAGATGTACCAGAGGTTGTCGAACTCGTCGCGACTGATCGAAACCAGACTTGCGTTCAGCGGATTCAATGCGAGTACGCGACCTTTTTCGTCACGCACGATGTGTGCATATCCGTTTCCGTATGTGTTGCGGCTTTGTTCGAGATAGCGGATGAATTCGAACGACGTCTGAATGTCGTTCGGTCGTTGCGAAATTAAATACGCAAGCGGTTGTTTCACACCTTTTTCGACAAGGTTTTTATCTTTGTATAAGTTCAGCGGCATGGATGCAACGCTCGATGAAAGATAAGTAATCACCCCGAATACGATTTCAGAATTCAGAACTCCGTAATCGTTGCGCGTATACGTTGAACCGAGCGAATACGGTTGCAAACTCGGATCGGATTCTACCTGTGTTTCAGCCGGTTTAAAAAATAAAGCTCGTATGTTTTGTATTAAACCGATTTTCTTCACCGCCTTTCGCGTTAAAATGTAATAACTTCAAATGACGGCTCGTTGTTCAATCCGTTTAAGCGACGCTCGTATGTCGTAACATGAGCATTGAGCCACGCGGAGAATCCGTCGATCTTACTACCGAAGTAAGAATTTTTTTTATCTGGTGCGATATTCGCGTTCACGTCGTAACGACATTCCACATTCGTCGTATACCACGACATTAATTTTGATCCGTTATAAGCGACTTCGCCGTTCATTAGTAATTTTCGTAAATCCGACATCGGTTCAGATAGTGTCACATGACCTTGTCGAATTTCGACACATAAGAAATGATTTCGTAGTTTCGCGATTAGCTCTTGAGCATATGCGCGGTCATAGTTCACTTGTAAAACCTGATACCCGTGCTTCGCGACTTGTTGAACGATATACTCGTAGACGACCATCATGTCGACCGACTCTTCGCCTGCGAGCATCGCGTCACCGTCGGCGATTGCGACGTTATACGAATAGCGATCGTTGTTCTTCGCCGTCAGTTTCGTCCGCGGTAAGAACGTCATTTGTCGAATCGCGATTGTATCGCCGAGGTCGAATTCGAACACGACCGATGTTAAGTCACCAGAAACGGAAGCATCGATGCCGATCACGACATTTTTGCCGCGTAACTCATCGAGATCGAATGTTCGCGTATTACGCTTCATGATTTCATAGTCGATGAAAGTTTTATCATTCCACTCGACGAACTTGTTCAAGCGTTTCGTGATGAAGTCGACTTTCGCTGATGTGATTTCTTTATCGCGATTCCAGTCCTCGATCATCGATTCTAGTGAAATCGATACTCCGAGGTTCGGGTTCGCTTTAATCCAGGTTGTCGAGTCATTGATATCATCTTCGGGGTCGAGTTCCGCGATGTAATAAAACACGCGATCATCTTCGACTTGTCCTGATAACGTTTTCAAACCTTGTTCGTACTCCTCAACAAGTACACCGTCGAGAACGAATCCGGCGGTCGTGATAAAGATGAGTAACGGTTGTCGACGCGACATCTGACTATTTTTAATAACCGATATTAATTTACGATCCTTGAATTCGTGAATCTCATCGAAAATGCCGAGATGCGTATTCAGACCGTCGAGTTTACCCGAGTCGCTCGCTCGCGGCTCGAACTTGCTAGCTGTACGATCGAAGTAAACAGTGTCGCGTAACGACCGTAAATTTCGATTTAAACTCGCATTCGAATTAATCATTTGTTTCGTTTCATCGTGGATGATCCGCGCTTGTTTTTGCGTGTTCGAGAGACAGTATATCTCCGCACCACGCTCGCCATCGGCGAGTAGGCAGTACAATGAGATCGCTGACAGTAATAACGACTTCCCGTTTTTACGCGCGATCATGATTAACGCTTGTCGATACTTACGCACTTCGGTGTCACGTTCGAGCCATCCGAAAATGCTCCCGATGATGAATTTTTGCCAGAGCGTGAGCTTCAGTTCTCGCGTAGAACCTTTTGAAATCGAGCAAAAAGTCTCGATGAAGTCGATCGCGCGATTCGCTTCTGTTAGCGAAAAGTACCACCGAGTCGATTTTTTATCGTCGTTATGTCGTCGACACGCGTGTTGTACTGTTCGACCTGTTTTTATGCGACCGCTTAAAACGTCGTCGACGTATCTTTGAACATGATTAACAGCTTTCTTAGCCATTTTTAACGCATCCAGTTATCGAGTTCGTCGTCTTTGATACCCTCTTTCGCTTCACGCGGAAGAATCTTCAAGTCGTTATACAACTTACTGGTCGCAGTCGTCATCGCGCGTAACTGATCAATCGACTTATTAGGCTGATATTTCGCAGTCAAACCTTGCATAACCTCTTCAACAACTCCTCGCACTGCGATGTCAGTCTGAAGTTCGTGTATCACATATTCGTTATACGCGATGTTATTCGCGATTTGAATCGTTACTTCGTTTAGTTCACCTCGACCGTCGAGTAGTTGACAAAGAGAATAAAAAATCGCGTTAATTTCCGCGTCGTCGACTTTGGCTAATACCCATGATCGATGATTTGTGTACTCATTTAAACTAGACACGATTTTCACCTCTTTCTGTATTTTTCGGAGGAAAGGATCGTCGCGGATTTGCACCGCGCAAAGTCTATTCGATCCGTGTTCAGGGTCTGAAGCTTTTCGCTTATATCAACTGTGTGTTCCGAATATACGGACTTTTATTTTAATGACCCTTTAATAAAATTATAACATACGTTTTGTAAATACTTAATTTTGCATAAAAAAAAACCGACATTACGTCGATTTAAATTTTTGCTAGTCCGTTGTTACCGGTAACTAAAGCGGTTCGTATTAAAATTAAATAGTAACCGCGTACTTTTTACTCGGCTTTTTATGTTTAACATGACTACCTTTGATATCGCTGTGAACGCGATTATGACACGCGTTACAAATCGGTCGTAAGTTATCGAGATCGAAGCGTCGTGACCAGTCTTTACGGACTTCGACAACGTGGTGGATTGTCGTCGCAAGAGCCGGTCGCTCTTCTCCGTATTCGATACAATACGCACAAAGCATTCCGTACTGTTCGTAAGCGAGAACCCTGATTTTTCGCCATTGCTTTGATGTGTAGAACTCACGAATATCCGAGTCAAATTTGGTAGCGGTAGATTTTGAATTTCCGTCGCTCAAAATGAATCACACTTTCGTCGAGGATTGATTGGCTGATACGAGCAGTTGATACATTTAATACTCTAGCTAGCTCGACTTGATAGTCAGCCAAAGCGAATGGTACTTCGTCGTATAAAGAACCGTCTGAATTGTAAAACTGCTCGTACGCGATATAGAAATACGGACTATGTTGCATCGAGTCCGACTTCAGCCAGTTGTTTGAAGATTGCCCATGTTGTCAAGCGACCTACGCCCCCAGGAACTGGTGTGTAGCTAACATACTGCAACTTATCCGTCGTGTTAAGTCGTTGCAAAGTCGCCGGAAATAAATCTCCGTGTAATCCGTTTTCAGTTCGATG
>JACCEE012736849.1_pt1 | contig 10368 bp, 9 predicted proteins | sample 7449931 | NCBI WGS metagenome assembly JACCEE01 (sample SAMN15323457, study PRJNA562643) | freshwater metagenome | isolation source: river surface water | place: USA:Blue River Watershed | collected 2017-08-19 | reverse complement strand
CGCCTCAAATGGTTTATCAACTCGATGAGAATTTGAAACATCTGGCTTGTGTTATTAAAGCCGATTTGGGACTTGACGTAGATGCGGTTCAGGGGTCAGGGGCTGCCGGGGGCTTAGGCGCTGGCTTAATGGCGTTTACTAATGCACGTTTAATACCAGGCTTTCGGTTAGTTCAATCGGTGCTGGCACTAAATCAAAAGGTTGAACAATGTGATGTAGTGGTTACGGCCGAAGGGCAGTTCGATGCTCAGTCGGCTATGGGAAAGGTTCCTTCGGCGGTTTTAGGTTTGGCTCAGCAGTATCAGAAACCGTTGTGGATATTTACCGGAGCTAATTTGCAAGATAATTTTGAAACGCGTTTGTGGAATAAGGCCGCGGTTTTTTCAATTTGTCAAAAACCGGTAACGTTATCTGAATCGATGCAATACGCAAAGCAATGGTTAACGTTTACCTCTTTTAATGCCGCAAAGGTCTTTTTTGGGGCGTTACGGTAAAATATTTCCTTAAAATCGTCATTTTTACCAAATTTTAGTCAATTAACAATCAATAATAATACCCGTTATCTTATTGATATATTGATAATTATTGTACGTTTCGGCACATAATATCCTCTCCAGAATGGGCTATTTGTTTTTAAACGCCCCATGATGCACAATTACGAAATTCTTGTTACGATTAAAGCGATAATATATTTACACTCATTGAACCGTCATAAGGTAAAATAGGGGCATTTGCTATTTATCACAAAATGGAAGGGGTTACATTAAACGCTATTTCATGATTATGCATTCTTCGTCCTCACAACTAAATTCATGGTTTTAGTAAAATGTGGGGCTAAGTAGGGGCTAATTGACAAAAAATATAGACGTAACATTTGTAATAAGGTATAATTTATTTGTCACAATATCAGTTAGTTATGTTGTTTATTTAAAGTAGTTTTATAATCTAAAATTTAACTTATTGCAAATTTTGTCAAAATAATTCATTTTTTATGTAGCTAAGTATATTGAAAATCAATACATTATAGTATTTATTTGAAGTTATGGTTTAGTAGTAAAATAATTTATTTGTTAACATTGTAAATTATCAAATGAAATATGTAAATTTACCAAGATTTTTTATAAATAACAATTGTAAATCAATCGAATTACATGAGTAAACAAGATATTAAACACCGTATCATCCGCTTAATGCAATACAAAGGCATAACAGCATCGGTATTTGCCGATACTATAGGGGAGCAACGTTCAAGCATATCGCATATCTTAGCTGGTCGTAACAAACCAAGTCTCGATTTGCTAGAGAAAATAGCCCTAACATACCCCGACATTAGCATCGATTGGCTGGTTACCGGATTGGGAAAGCTCGAAAAAGGCGGAACGATCATTCAAGATACCCCTAAACCTATGGGAACATTATTTAATCAGGATAACGAAACTCCGCCTACTAATGAAATTACAAATGTAACCAACCCAAAACCCGATATAATAACCGACAAGGAGCCTATTGTACCTAAGCCTACAGAAACAAAAATTGCTACTGAGCCGAGTTCAAATTCTGAACATAAATTGGACCCTCAGCCAATAGCCGACCCCTTTATTCCTTACAATTCTAAAAATGCCGTTGAACGTGTCATTGTGTTCTATAAAAACGGGTCGTTTAAGCAATATTTACCCGAACAGGAGTAAGTATGCCATTATTTGGTTATTAATAACCTGTTAACAATTTTAATGCACAAAACGTTGTGAAATAGGCCTATTTCCTGTAGGTTTGCTAAAATTTTTTGCATGTATAAATCTATATTTCGACCGATTCTGTTTCGGTTTAATCCCGAAAGTGTCCACCATGGAGTGTTTATGGGCTTAAAGGTTGGACAATCTATTGGACTACCTTGGCTTTTGAATAATATTTGTAATCGCGATAGTTTACAAATGGAAACTACAATTGCAGGTATTAAATTCCCAAATAAAATTGGCATTGCAGCAGGCTTAGATAAGAACGCTGAGGGATATAAAATGCTGGGGGCATTGGGCTTTGGGCATATCGAAATAGGTACGGTAACCCCTAAAGGGCAATCCGGAAACCCTAAACCACGGTTATTTCGCCTGGTGGCCGATAAGGCAATTATTAATCGTATGGGATTTAACAATCAGGGGCTTGAAGCGGCCATTAAAAAGCTAAAAAACAAGCCTAAAAACCTGATTGTGGGCGGTAATATTGGAAAAAATACCCTTACTCCAAATAACGAGGCTATTAACGACTATCTGGCATGTTTTGTGGGCTTGTATCCTTATGTCGATTATATTACGGTGAATGTTAGTTGCCCTAATATTACCGATTTACATAAGTTACAGGATCAGGATCAATTGGAGCTTATTTTACAGGCCTTAAATGATAATCGGGCTAAACAATCAACCTATAAGCCTATTTTTCTTAAAATTTCGCCCGATTTAAATAATGGGCAATTAGATTCTACCCTTGAGGTGGTGCAAAAGTGTGGTATCGATGGGGTAATTGCGACTAATACTACGGTTACGCGCTCTAATCTCTCTAGTTCTACAGATAAAATTCAACAAATTGGCAATGGCGGTTTAAGTGGCCAACCTATTAAGTCCCGATCGACGGAGGTGGTGCGGTATATTGCTCAAAAAACTGAGGGTAAACTACCAATTATTGCTGTTGGTGGAATTTTTACGGCGCTTGATGCTATCGAAAAACTTGATGCCGGGGCTTCGCTGGTACAGGTGTATTCGGGCTTTATTTACGAGGGGCCGGCCATGGCTTACGGGTTAAAACGTAATATTAAAGCGTATTATAATAGTTTACAAAAGTAAATAAAGCGTCAATTTACAAATGTAATTAAGTGGTATTTTGTGTTAAAAAAACACAAAACTTTAACGATTATCCTTCTTTTTTTTCTGTTTGGGGTATTTGCCTCCTCTAGTATTGTTTATCCTAAAATTAGGACGTTATTTATTCCCTTTGGGGCATGTAGGTGGTAAATAGACTATTCTCAGAAGGATTAAATGTGCATAATTTGCTGTATTTCAGGTTATTATGCGCATTTGTGCATTATTAGTTTTGTGATAATCTATACTAAAACGATTATTTCGTGTACTTTTTTTAGGTATTTGCAGTTTAAAACACGCATTTGGCTATTTTTGCGGGAAATAAAAAATGTGTTTTCCGATTTAGATTCTTATTATGATAGAAATTTCGTTATTGCTTCAAAAACAAGTGGCCGATGGCCTAAAATCGCTTTATGCTGCCGAGGTTGAACTTTCGGATATTCAGTTTCAAAAAACCCGGAAGGATTTTGAGGGCGATTTAACGGTGGTGGTGTTTCCATTCTTAAAAATTAGCAAAAAAGGTCCCGAACAAACGGCTAACGACCTTGGAAATTATTTATTGTCGGTTAATACCAATATGGCGGCCTTTAATGTGGTTAAGGGCTTTTTAAACATTAAACTTACTCATGTTTATTGGCTTAATCAGTTAATGGGGTTATCGGGCAATGCCAATTACGGCTTTAAAAAACCGGGTTCTTCGGGTAAAGCGGTAATGGTCGAATATTCATCGCCTAATACCAATAAACCGCTGCATTTGGGGCATATCCGCAATAATTTATTGGGTTATGCTGTGGCCGAAATTCTTAAGGCTAACGGGCATACGGTGTATAAGGTTAATTTGGTAAACGACCGTGGTATTCATATTTGTAAGTCGATGCTGGCCTGGCAAAAGTGGGGCAATGGAATAACCCCCGAACAATCTGGTGTTAAGGGCGATAAGCTGGTGGGCGATTATTATGTTCGGTTCGATCAGGAATATAAAAAACAAATTAAAGAATTGATGGCTGCCGGTCAAACCGAGGAGCTGGCTAAAGAGAATGCTCCCTTAATTGCCCAGGCACGCGAAATGCTGCGCCAATGGGAGGCTGGTAATCCCGATGTGGTATCGTTATGGTCGATAATGAACAGCTGGGTTTATTCGGGATTTGATATTACGTATAAAAATCTGGGTGTCGATTTCGATAAAATTTATTACGAATCGGAAACCTATAAACTGGGGAAATCTATTGTACTCGATGGCCTTAAATCGGGCGTATTGTTGCAAAAAGACGACAGTAGTATTTGGGCCGATTTAACTGCCGATGGGCTCGATCAAAAGCTTTTGTTGCGCAGCGATGGTACATCGGTTTATATGACACAGGATTTAGGCACTGCCGTGCAGCGTTTTAATGAGTTTAAGCTCGATAACCATATTTATGTGGTGGGGAATGAGCAAAATTACCATTTTCAGGTATTGAGTTTGGTGCTTAAAAAGCTGGGATATTTGTGGTCCGACCATATTTTGCATTTATCGTATGGTATGGTTGAGTTGCCGCAGGGAAAAATGAAATCGCGCGAGGGTACGGTTGTAGATGCCGATGATTTAATGGACGAAATGATTCAAACGGCCCGCGAAACCAGCGAGGCGCTTGGTAAACTCGAGGGCTTTTCCGAGGCTGAATTGACCAGCATCTACAATATGGTGGGATTGGGGGCCTTAAAATATTTTATTCTAAAGGTCGACCCTAAAAAAACGATGCTCTTTAATCCCAGCGAAAGTATTGATTTTAACGGTAATACCGGTCCTTTTATTCAATATACCCACGCTCGTATTAAGTCGATATTGCGTAAAGCCGAGGCGGCTTTTGGTGCGCAGTCAATGGTGTTAAACACCGTGGTAACGGCTCAGGCTAAGGAGCTGGAACTTATTAAACTCCTTACCGAATTTCCGCAGGTAGTTACTGAGGCTGGCGATGGACTCAGTCCGGCCTTAATTGCCAATTATTGTTACGAGCTGGCTAAAGAGTTCAATCAGTTTTATCACGAATTTCCTATTTTAAAAGAAGATGATCAGGAGATTCGTCATTTTAGGCTGGTTTTATCTAATAATGTTGCCAATGTTCTTAAAAAGGGAATGGCGCTTCTTGGCATCCTAGTTCCCGAACGCATGTAACCTCATTTTTTTGTTATAAGCCTGCTGCAAACTTAGTTTCGGCAGGCTTTTTTATTTTGTGGCAAATATTGAAAGTAAGCGGCTAAACCCCAAAGGCACTCTTAAGCCTTAGTTTATTGCGAGATAATTAATTTTCTAAATTTTTATCAGACAACAGTGTTTTTTAATTTTAGAATTTATCGTTATCTTGTTGTGACTTTTTAAATGATATAAACAGATATGGAAACGCTTATTATAGAACCAACAAAAACCCTTCCGTATATATGTTTTAATCCCCATAATCAAGAGTATTGTATTAAAGGAAGCTCTTTTCCCGAAGACCCTCAGGCAGCCTTTGAGCCTGTATTTAATTGGTTACGCAACAATCTTGGTCAAATCGACCATAAAATGCAATTTGTATTCTCGGCCGAATATTTTAATTCCGCTTCCAATCGAATGTTACTTAAGTTATTCCGAATTCTTGAGGTGTCAAGTCAAGCCGGTAAAGACATCGAAATTATTTGGTACTACGAGGAGGAGGAGAGTCAAAACGATGGCTTAATTTTTTCCCGTTTAGTTAACATCCCTTTCCAATTTAAAAGCAAAGGTCTTGCTTATTAAATAAAAAACCACACAATAACACCTTAATTAACAACTATTTACAAATATGTTGTTATTTTTTTTCATTTTTTTCGATAAAACTGTAACGCTATTCTAAAACGTTCGTCTATATACCAAACCATGGCGAAAGAACGATAGAATAAAAAAATAAATACAATTTAAAACTAAAAAATGGTAGTACAAATGTAAAACCACATGTTATTGTTATGCTTTGTTGTTAACCCTTAAAACCATATAAAAATGAAAACGTTAAGTTTATCCCTTGTTCTGGTAATGTTGACTTTTGGAGTATCAATGGCAAAACCCCTGCCTTTTCCTGAACCGGAAAATAGATTACCCGACAATGTTAAAAATCAGATTATTAACCAATTAAATTATGCCCAATTTGTTCAATCTAAAGCAATAGAGGGCGAGGTGTTTGTGCAATTAAAGGTTACCGCCGATAAAAAGCTTGAATTAGTGGCTATTAATGCAAGTAATGACCAATTACGTGAATATGTAGCTCAAGCGCTTGCAAATGGCACTATTAAGCTTAAAAAGGCCTTACCAGCCACCGATTACTGTTTGAAACTTGCCTTTATAAATAAATAGAGTTGAGTTAGTTGTTGTTAAATGCTGTGGCCCACCCGCTATTGGCGGGTGGGAACTACACTACGCTAAACGTTATGGATAATAATTGATGCAATAATTATCCACCTATATTCTCGTGTTCTTTATTAACCCTAAATACTATTCTTATGTTAAAATTTGCAATGGTTACCTTAGCCTTATGTTTAGGTTTGGTAACAGGATGGGCTAAAACGCCCCCAAGTGTGGCCGAAAAAGTGCCGGCTATGTTAAAGCATAACATTATTAAAGCCATGGATTATCCACAAGTGGCAAAAGATGCTAATTTAGAGGGCGAAGTATGGCTCAAGCTTTGTGTCTCGGAGGATGCCAAACTTCGGATACTCGAAATTAGCAGTTCATCGCCGGCTTTGGGCGATTACGTAAAAGCAAAACTTTCGGACATATCGGTTCCAAAAAATGGATGCAAAGCCGATAAACCGTATTATTTGAAAGTACGTTTTGATATTTTGTAAGATCCTATTTTAAAACCAAAAGGGCCGGAAGTTGTGTCCGGCCCTTTTTATTTTAGCTTGTACTATTCTATTTGCGGTTCGACGAAGCCCGAACAATAAGGTCGGCCGGAACGATAATCTCCTTAGTTTCACCATATTCGGCTTTACCACCAATTTGGTCAAACAGTAATTTTGCTGCCAATGTTCCAATTTTTATAGGGTTTTGGTCCATGGTCGATAATTGAGGCTCCATATAGCGCGAACGCTGACTGTTTGAGAACCCCACCACCGCAACATCATCGGGTATGCTAAACCCCTTGTGCTTAATGGCTTGTAAGGCGCCTATGGCTACTTCATCGTTAATTCCAAAAATGGCATCGGGCCTGGTTTCCAGTTCAAGTAACTTAATGGTGGCTTCAAAAGCATCTTCAACGGTTAAATTACAACGTGTTATTAACTCGTTTTCAATGGGTAAATTATGATTGGTAAGGGCGGCTTTATAGCCACGTAAACGGTTACGCCCTACCAGCATGTGCTCGGGCCCGGTAAGCAGCGCTACCCGCTTGGCTCCTTTATCAATAAGATGCGAAACGGCAAGGTAAGCCGCATCGGCATCATTTGCCACCACCTTCGGAACGTTTATCTCTTTGGAGGTACGGTCAAATAAAACTAACGGAATACTGTGGTCTTCGATATAGTGTATGTGCTGAAAACTATCGGTGGCTTTTGATAACGAAACAATCATGCCATCAACACGGTGGTCGATAAAACCATACACGTTTTTCATTTCTTTTTCCTTGTCTTCGTTCGAAGAGCTAACAAAAACTTGATAACCACGGGCATTCGCAACCTGTTCAATCCCTTTAACTACCGAGGCGTAAAAGGCGCTAACTATTTGTGGTACAACAACCCCAATGGAGTACGATTTTTGGGTTTTAAGGGCCACAGCCATCGAATTTGGCCGGTATTTCATACTTTTGGCTGTTTGCCGAACAAGTTCTTTGGTTTCTTCCGATATCTCAGGTTTATCTTGTAAAGCCCTCGAAACGGTCGAAACGGACACTCCTAAGGTTTTGGCGATATCTTTTATGGTTACTGCGCGTTTCATTACCCGTATGTTAGTTTTAACGTGTTTAACGAAAATAAAATTTAATTGTTACAAATATACAATTATAGTATTGTGTTTTTTGAAATAGAGGTTTTTCTGGTTACAATTTTATATTAATTCTTTGGGAGTGAAACAAAGTGGCAATAAATCGTGGGCGCTTTGTAAAACATTTATTTGGTTTGCTCCCAATAATATTATTTTGATGGGGGTTCCATAACGGTACTCTGTTTCGAGCATAACCTGCCGGCAACTGCCGCACGGCGAAACCGGTAAGGGAGTTATTTGGTTGTTTTTTACCACGCAAATGGCAATGGCTTCAACATGGGCATCAGGGTAATTGGCATTGGCACTAAATAAGGCAACGCGTTCGGCACATAATCCCGAAGGGTAGGCGGCATTTTCTTGGTTATTACCTTTTACAATAATGCCATTGCTGAGCAATACCGCTGCGCCCACTTTAAATCCCGAATAGGGTGCATAGGCCATGTTACCAGCCTCAATGGTGGCTTGTGCTAATGTTTGCCAATTAAGGGGTAAGGCGTCAATATTACCGTAAGTATGGTAGGTTATGGTAAGGTGTTGTTCGTTTTGCATAAGTAGCAGTAGATTTGTGGGTAAAAATAGTACATTTTAGCGAAAACTGAAGAATTCAAGGTTTTTTGACCTAAATTTGTAGAATGTGGTCTTATTTTTGTAAAACAATGTGCACTTTAATTTAAACAATGGTTTCAATGAGAATGGTTAAAACGCTGTTAATCGCAACTGTAAGTATTGCAGTGGGCCCAATGTCGATGGCTCAAAAACAAACCCGCCAAGAATATATTTCAAACTATAAAACTATCGCCATTGAGGAGATGAAACGAGCCGGTATACCGGCCAGTGTTACCTTGGCGCAGGGTTTACTTGAGTCGGATAATGGTAACAGTACCCTAGCGGTTAAAGCCAATAATCATTTTGGTATAAAGTGCCATAAAGGTTGGACGGGTGATACCTATACCCATGACGATGATCGTCGTGATGAATGTTTTAGAAAATACGATAATGCCATTCTTTCGTTTCGCGACCATTCCGATTTTTTAATGCAGCAGTCGCGCTATGCTTTTTTATTTGACATTGACCCTACCGATTATAAAAAATGGTGCAAAGGCTTAAAAGATGCCGGTTATGCAACTAACAAGCATTATGATAATCTTTTAATAAAAATTATCGAAGACAATAATCTGCACCAGTTCGATAACCCCGACTATAAACCCAAAGTATCGCCATTACTGGCACAAAAAAATCAACCCTCTACGTTTAGCGATGAGGCCGAGATTGACCCCTTTGGGGGTGAGGTTAAACAAATTAACCGCATTGATTATGTGATTGCGCACGAAGGCGATACGTATGAATCAATTGCTGAACGTCAGGGATTAATGGCTTGGCAGTTATATAAATATAACGAGGTAACGCAAGGGGTACTGCCCATGGAGGGCGATGTGGTGTATTTACAACCCAAACGTCGTAAGGCCGATGTGCAGCATAAAACCCACATTGTAAAACCCGAGGATACCATGTACAGCATTTCGCAACGTTATGGTATTAAACTTAAACATCTTTATCGTATTAATGATATGCGCTATGGGTATCAGCCCGAAATAGGCATTAAAATATCGTTACGCAAAAAGGTGAAACGGGTTAATTAACAAAAGGTTGCTTCATAAAGATGCTGAACGCCGTTTTGAAATTCTTCGGCGGTCATTCGTTTTTTGCCGGCCATTTGTAGTTCGGTAATTAGCAAATAACCATCGGTAACGGCCACAGCAAGGCTTCCTTTCTCTTTTTTAACAAGGGTACCCGAGGGTATTTGGTGGTTTTCGCTAATAAAAACGGCCTTATAAATTTTAACCATAACGGGTTCCTGGTTTGGTAGTTGAAGTTCACACCATGCCGATGGTACCGGGCTTAGTCCTCTTATTTGGTTTACAATGGTTACCCCCCGATTATTCCAATTGATTTTACAATCGGTTTTGAAAATTTTGGGGGCCGTTTTAAGGTCAATTGAGGCCGACTGAGGGGTTTCGGTATAGTTGCCATTTATAATGGCGGTTAAGGTATTATCGAGTAATTGAGCTCCGGTTACCATTAGTTTATCGTGCAGGGTACCGGCATTATCATGGGGTAATATATCAACCGGTTGATATTGAAGTAAGTCGCCGGTGTCAATTTCGTGCTTTAAAAAGAAGGTAGTAACCCCAGTTTGGGTTTCTCCGTTTATAATAGCCCAGTTAATGGGGGCAGCCCCCCGATATTGTGGTAATAACGATGCATGAACGTTTATGGAGCCCAATGGGGGCATATTCCACACGGCTTCGGGTAACATCCTAAACGCTACAATAACGTTTAGGTGGGCATTGTAACCTTTAAGTGTCTCAATAAACATCGCATCTTTTAAATTTGTGGGCTGTAAAACCGGAATATGATGAAGGGTAGCGAACTCTTTTACCGGAGGGGCCTGCAGTTTTTGTCCACGGCCGGCAGGTTTGTCGGGGGCAGTTACTACGGCTACTACGTTGTATTGATGCGTAATAAGCTGTTTTAAACTCTCAACGGCAAAAT
>JACCEE012319481.1_pt1 | contig 10371 bp, 9 predicted proteins | sample 7449931 | NCBI WGS metagenome assembly JACCEE01 (sample SAMN15323457, study PRJNA562643) | freshwater metagenome | isolation source: river surface water | place: USA:Blue River Watershed | collected 2017-08-19 | reverse complement strand
GCATCCGTCGATCGATACGGAGCCGGTGTGGTCGAACGATGGCTCTCGGCGCTATTTCACCTCCGATCGGGGTGGTGGACCGCAAGTTTATCGAACCGAGCCGCGCGCTGGCGCCACGGCCACCCGAGTCACCTTCGGCGGCAATTACAACGCACGGCCGCGCCTATCACCCGATGGCAAGCAACTCGCTTTCATCACGCGTGACAGCGGCGGCTATCGAGTCGCGGTGCAGGATCTCGGGAACGGATCGATGTCCGTATTGTCGAAAGGGTCGCAGGATGAGTCGCCCGGCTACTCACCCGATGGCGGCACGCTGATCTATGCCGCGCGGGAGCGAGGGCAGGGCGTATTGGCAACGGTGTCTGCGGATGGACTTATCTCGCAGCGGCTGAAAGCCGACCGCGGTGACGTTCGCGATCCGGCTTGGGGTCCCTTTCTGCCCTGACGGTCTTGCGCTTCGCTTCCTGTCATAATTCGCACTTCAGTTTTCGGAGAACATCATGACTTTGAGATTCATCGCCCCGCTCGCCTTGCTTGCATTGCTCGCTGCCTGCTCATCGCCCAAGAAAGCGGATGAGGCCTCAGCCGAGCCGGTGGCCAAGAGCGAGAGCGAGTCGGCCGTGGCTCAACCCGATGCCAGCGTTGATGCGGTTTCCGCCGGGATGGTCGGCGACGCATCGAGCAACCCGGTCGGCCTGCCGCCGGAGCTCGTCAATCGCCTCGTGATTTATTTCCCGTTCGACAGCGATGCCATCTCGAGTGCCGATCTTGATCTGCTCTCGCAACACGCGCGCTTTCTCAATGGCAAGGCGGGTGTGAGCTTGCGTCTCGAGGGGCATACCGACGAGCGCGGCACGCGCGAATACAACATCGGTCTCGGCGAGCGCCGTGCCCAGGCGGTGCGTCGTGCACTGGCGCTGCAAGGTGTGGCGGAGTCGCGTCTTGCCACGGTGAGTTACGGCGAGGAGCGTCCCGCGATGGGCGGTGAGGGTGAAGAGGCCTTCGCCAAGAACCGTCGCGTCGAGTTGGTGTACGGCACCAATTGATGCGTTCGATCGCTTGGCTCGCAGCGGGCGCGGTGTTGCTGTCGGCAACGCCGCTCCTCGCGCAATCCACGCGCTCTCGAGTCGAGGATCTCGAGTTGCGCGTGGCGCAGCTCGAGCAAACGTTGCAGAGCCAGACCCTGATCGAGATGTCGCAGCGCTTGGAAGCGCAAGCCGCCGAGTTGCGTGAACTGCGTGGTGCTATCGAGTCATCGCAAAACGAGAATCAGCAACTGCGTAAGCAACTCGCCGATCTAGCGGCTGACTTCGATCGGCGTCTTGTCGAGCTCGAACGTCGACCGGCGACGGTCGCCGCGCCGATAGCGGAGACCCCTTCTTCGTCTGTCGCAGCGCCGACCGCCGTGGCCGATCCTTCGGCCGAGGCCTTGTACAACCGCGCCTTCGATGCGCTCAAGGCGGCTCGTTATCCGGAAGCGATCGAGGGCATGAAGGCATTCTTGGCGGCGCATCCGCAGCATCCGCTTGCGGACAACGCGCAGTACTGGCTCGGACAAACCTACTACCTCAGTCGCGATTATGCGCGTGCCGTCGAGGCGTTCTCGGCCGTCGGTGGCCGCTCGCCCGATCGATCCAAGGCGCCCGATGCCCTGTTGAAGAAGGGCTTGTCGGAAATCGAGCTGAAACGTAACGAGGATGCTCGACGCAGTCTCGGTGAGTTGTTGCAGCGCTATCCCGATAGCGATGCGGCGCGCACGGCCGCGGATGCATTGCAGAAGTTACGCTGAGTGAGCAAAGAAAGCCGTCTCAAGCTCACGGAGATTTTTCGATCGCTGCAGGGCGAGGCGGACACCGTGGGCATTCCGACCGTCTTCGTACGTCTGACGGGCTGCCCGCTTCGTTGCCAGTATTGCGACACGGCCTATGCCTTCCACGGCGGTCAGTGGTGGTCGTTGCCCGAGATTCTGGCCAGAGTGGCTGAGCTCGAGGTCCGTCATGTTTGTGTCACCGGTGGTGAGCCCCTTGCTCAAGCGTCGGTGCACGAATTGCTGACGGCCTTGTGCGATGCGGGTTATCGGGTGTCGCTCGAGACGAGCGGTGCCATGTCCCTCGAGCGAGTCGATCCGCGGGTCGTCAAAGTCGTCGATATCAAGACGCCAGGTTCGGGCGAGGAGTCGCGAAATCGTTACGACGAGCTCGTGCGTCTCGATCAGAAGGATCTGCTCAAATTCGTCATCGCCGATCGGACGGATTACGAGTGGAGTCGCGAGCAGCTCAAAGCGCGTTCTCTGTCTGAGCGCTGCACCGTCTTGTTCTCGCCAAGCCATCAGCAATTGAAGGCGGGTGATCTGGCGGATTGGATACTGGAGGATCGTCTACCGGTGCGCTTTCAGATCCAACTCCATAAATACCTTTGGGGCGATGTCCCCGGTCGTTGATCGAAGCTCATGACTGCATCCTCAGTGAATCGGGCTGTCGTGCTGCTGTCGGGCGGGCTCGATTCGGCCACGGTACTCGCCATGGCGCGCGAGGCCGGGCACGAGTGCTACGCGCTGTCGGTTCACTACGGGCAGCGTCATTCGATTGAGCTCGAGGCGGCGGCGAAGATCGCCAAGCTGTTTGGCGCTCGGGAGCACCGCGTCATGGGCGTGGATCTCGCGGGTATTGGCGGGTCTGCTCTGACCGATGCTGCCATCGGTGTACCCAACGAGCCGACGATCGGCATCCCGGTGACTTACGTGCCGGCGCGCAATACGCTGATGCTCTCGTTGGCTCTCGGTTGGGCCGAAGTGCTAGAAGCGCAGTACGTCTACATCGGGGTGAACGCGCTCGACTATTCCGGCTACCCCGATTGCCGACCCGAGTTCGTCGAGGCATTCCAGCACTTGGCCGATGTTGGTACCAAAGCCGGTGTCGAAGGGCGTGGGGTACGGTTGGTTGCACCGCTGCTGCATTGGAGTAAGGCAAAGATCATTCAGACCGGTATGCGCCTAGGGGTGGACTACTCGTTGACCGTATCCTGTTACCAGGCCGACCCACAGGGTAGAGCCTGCGGGGTCTGCGATTCCTGTCGTCTGCGCCGGGAGGGGTTCAGCGCAGCGGGTGTCCCCGATTCGACGCGATATGTGTAAAATCGCGCCTCCCAAACGGTGGGTCCTTAGCTCAGCCGGTAGAGCAGCTCCCTTTTAAGGAGTTGGTCGACAGTTCGATCCTGTCAGGACCCACCATCTTTTTCGCAGCCGCAACGCGCGAGCACGTAGGCGGCGGCGTCTGCCCCCGAGTCGGTCAAGTACACGAGCGCTTTGTCTTTCGCCTCGATGTAGCCACCGGCGACGAGATAATTCAGATCCAGCATTCGGCCCCAGTAGTCTGATCCCACGAGTACGATGGGTATCGGGTCGATGGTGCGAGTGAGCACCAAGTTCAGCGCTTCGTACACTTCATCGAGCGTGCCGAATCCGCCGGCGAAGGCGACCAGCGCGCGCGCTCGAAAAATGAAATGCATTTTGCGTAGCGCGAAGTAACGAAAACTGAATGCGAGTCCCGGCGTGATGTAAGGGTTCGGCTGTTGTTCGTGCGGCAGTCGAATATTGAAGCCGATGCTCGGCGCGCCAGCTTCCGATGCTCCTCGGTTGGCGGCTTCCATGAGTCCAGGGCCACCGCCGGTTGCGACCACGAGTCGATGGCATCCGGGCGCGTGTGCTGCACCGCGGCTGAGGTCGTAGCTGAATCGGCGCGCCTGCTCGTAGTCGTGTCGGTGCTGCTCACTCGCGAGCGGATCCTCGGGTGATCGAACTCGGGAGCTACCGAAGACGGCGACGGTGCTCTCGATACCGTGTGCTTGCAGATAGGTTTCGGCACGATGGAATTCGAGCGCAAGACGGATGGCTCGGGCGCTATCGCTTTCGAGGAAATCTCCGTCATCTTCGGCTAGTCGGTAACTGGGGCTCGCCAAGATGGCTTTGAGGCGAGGGTCATCCATATGAGTCCCCCAGATCACTAGTGGTCTTGTTCGCGCCCCGATTCGCGTTCAGTTCCGTGCTCGGAGCCGTCGCGATGACAGCGGACGCAATGATCGAGATTACGGATGCCTTCTTCCGCATGTTCGCGCGCGAGACGATCTGGCGAGTGCTCATGACAACCCGTGCATGAATAGGTTCGATAGCCCACGGAAATATGACAGGTTTTACATGCGGTGTCGTGCGGCCCCTCGAGTGGGAAGAACCAACTGTGATCGAATCGCGGAGTGGCGGAGGTCACTTCCCGCGTCAAGTGCCCTGCGTGGCAACTCGTACATTCCTGACCGGAGAACTCGCGATGCAATACGAGGAGCGCGGTCTTCGGCTGCAAGCGACCGTTGTTTTTGGTGAAGTCATGGCAGGTCGCGCATCGCTCGGCGGGAGTGCCTTGAAATGGCTGATGGCAGGCAAAGCAATCGTGAGCGATCTTCTCGTGACCCGCAGTGGGATGACCGGGTGCGATCCATTGCTCGGCAGCGATGAAGGAAAGGCCCGCGACGACCAGAAGAGCGATCAGGAGGAATACGACCGTTCGCCGACTCATGACCAGTTCCAGAAGAGCAGGATGCTGACGATGTGACCCGTTGCGGTTATCGCGAAGGTCACGAAGATCGGGATGTGTACGGTGCGCCAGCGAGTCATGGCGCGCATAGCCGCGAGCTCACCCAGCATGCGATCTTCGATCTCGTCAGGTTGAACGCCAGCGGCCTCGAGTTTTTTACGATGTGCCGCAATCGATTCGCGGGTGCCGGTGAGCAGGAACTTTCCGACTAGACCGCTCAATACGTTAATGCCCATCGCTCCGGTGGCGAGCCAGGGGAGCAAGGCTTCGAAATGCACGCCTGCGTGCACGAGTACCAGCGAGGCGCCGATCCACGCGACCCATTCGTGAAGATGCAAAAGCGCGCGGGGCTTACCCCATTTTATCTTGCCGCGCTTTCGTAGCGAGTACGTCAGGGATAGCAGAATCAGCAGCGTGCCCGGTATGCCGAGATATCGACCAATGCTTTGCCAACCTGCTGCATGCAGTGCGGCATCGAGGGCCACCGTCGCCAATGCGAAGATCGCGCAGATCGCTGCAAACGGCAGAATTCGCCTGATGAGTAGGCGCCATGACATAGCGTCATGTTGGCAGCACCTTATGCGAGGTGCTCTAGTGGTTTACCGAGACGATGTCTCCAACTCGACCTTCGCGCCGTCTGAGAGCTCGCGGCTGGGGAATACCACAACCTTGTCGCCAACTCGCAAGCCATCTTTGATTTCGGTGAAGTCGTCGCCGCGGGTACCAAGCTCGACGCGCTGCAAGCGGGCGCGTTGATCGCGTACGACGAAGACGCTCCAATCATCCCCGTCACGAAAGAGTGCTCCGGGTGGAGCTCGAGTGACCTTGTCCACTTGATCTAGGATCACTCGGGCGTCGACGCGGTATTGATGCGCACGTAGCTCAGCTGGCAGCGTTTCATCGAAACGCAAGATGACTCGAGTGCGCTGTTCCTCGATGCCGAGCGCTGAAATTTTCGTTCTTGCCGTAGGTTCGACGCGCTCGACGATGGCGCGGATACTTCGACCAGCGGATTGGCCGGTACTCCAGTTCTCGATCAATGCGGTATCGCCCGCCTTGATACGGAGGGCGTCTTGCGAGAGAAACTCGGCCACGATGTCGATGCGCGACGGATCGCCGAGGACGATGATCGGCGTACCAGCTTGAACGGCAGTCGCGCTTTCCTGTCGTACTTCGAGGATGTAGCCCGACGAGGGTGCGACCAACGCGATCTGGCCGGCTGAGTTTTGGCTCTCAGCCGGGAGCAGGGCGCTTCTGGCACGACTCAATTCGGCTTTTGCGGTGGTTTCCTCGGCGCTGGCAGTGCGCAATCGGGTGCGGGCGCTATCCAAAGTGCTTGTGGCAATGAGTCTCGATTCGGCGAGTTTCTGCGCCCGTTCATATTCGACCGAAGCGTATTCGCGCGCTGCCGTCGCCGCACGCAGACGGGACTGCGCCGCAGCGATCAATGCCTGCGTGCTGGAGTCGGTTCGTGCATCGAGAAATCCTGCGCGGTTACGCGACAGTCGGGCGAGCGTATCGCCTTGCTTGACGATATCGCCAGGCTCGACGGTGACGCGTAGCAGTTCTCCTGTCATCGGTGCACTGACGACATAGGTCTCGTGCATTCGGGTTCGCCCTTCGTCGATCAGCGTACTGCGCACGACGCCTTGATCGATGGTGACGACCTCCACCGGAATAGGTCGTGGTTGGAGCGACCATATCATCACCCCAAGCAGCGCCAGTGCAGCGGCGACGGCGTACCATCGGTGCATCAAAAACTTCGACACTTGTGATCGGTTCATTCGTGTGATTTCAGCGCGGAAACCAATTGCATTTTATCCAAGTGACGACGAGCCCAGACAGTCGCCAGCAGCACGGCCACTGTAATGAAGAGGGTCGATTGCGCATAGGCACCCCGGTCGAAGATCAGCGGGAACGAAAAAAGGTCTGTTTCAAACTGGTGCATCATCCAATTTGAGAGGGCGGCGCCGAGCAGCAAGCCGGTTGGAATCGCGACCAACAGCAAAACGGTCATTTCGGCCAGAGGCAGAATCGAGATCGCCTTCCGGTGGTAGCCGAGCACTCGCAAGGTGGCAAGATCGCGCTCTTGCTCGCTGATGGTGATTCGTGCCGCCGAGAAGGCAACCCCGGCGGCCATGCTGAGTGAGAAAAACAGGAACATATTCGAAAAGAAGCCGACGCCCTCACGGAAGAGTTTTTGCAGCTCGTCCTGGAATCGATCCGTGTAGGCGACCCCAACGACCGATGGAATTTGCTTCAAACGCGCATTGAGCAGCTGACGTTGTGTGGGATCGATGATCAGGTGTGCGCCGCTCACTCGACTCCGTTCACGCAATAGGCGGCCGAGTTCTGTTTGATCCATGTAGGCACCGCCACCCAAGAAGGGGCTCGCCACGTTACTGACGGTGATTTCGGTGGTGACGCGTTGTCCATCCGTTGCCTCGACCGAGATCCGATCTCCCGCTTTGACGCCGAGTTTTCGCGCGAGACTAATCGACAGTGTCAGTCCCGTCTTGTCTGGTGTGACGATCGATCCACTCGATTCGACGAGTCGATTGAGCATGGCGTTTTGAGGTAGCGCGATGATGACTTCGCGCTCGCGACGGTGGCCACTGGAGAAGAAAACATCCGCGACGCGCATCGGCTCAACCATGACGACGCCGGGAAGACGGGCAATCTCGCGTAACACGGTCTCGTTGCGTTGGTCGGCGAAGGTGAGTGTCGCGTGCATACGCTGCGCAGTACCGAAATTCAGTTCGAGTAGACGACTGATGGCGATCGGGAAGTGCTCGGACATGATCAACAGAGCCAAGGCGAGTGCAATTCCGATGATGGTCATCGCGCTGCGACGCGGGAACTGGAATAGCCGTCGCACCACCATACGCGAGCGCAGTGACAGGCTATCCAGTCGCCGCTCTATCCGACTGCTGAGCTTGCGAAACGATGTCGGTGTCGGTGGCGATAAAGCGACGATCGGTGCGAGCCCCGTCGCGCGACGGACTGCGCTGAATGCGCCCAATAGACCGGCGAGCAGGCCGACTGCAGCAGCACCGACGAAGGTCAGCGCATCTGCTCGAAAGTCGAGGGTCGGAAAGTGATACACCTCGCGATACACGCCTGTCATGTATTGGCCGACCACAATGCCAAGCGAGATACCGATCGCAATGCCGACCACGGAAAATGCGAGCGAGAATTGGGCGTAATGCCAGCCGATCGCCCAGTTTCTATAGCCGAACGATTTCAGCAGCCCGATATTCGACCGCTCCATTCCGACTAGGCGGGCGAGGATCGAGTGGATCAGGAACACGGCGACGAGCAGAAAAATCGGCGGCAAGATGCTAGCCAGTGTTCTCAGTTGTGACAGCTCATCGCTCAAGTAACGTGCAGACAGCATCCGTTCGCGTCCGTATGTGCCGCGATTGCCGTAGCGCTTCAGACGCTCGTCGATGGTGGCGCTGACGGCGGCACGCGCCGTTTCCGAGGATAAGCGCAGCACCAAATCATTGAAGGCGCCATCGAGTTCGAGGGCACTGGCGAGCGTGCTGCGATGGATCCACAGAACGCCGAATCGTCCGGGCTCCGGCAGAATGCTGCCTGGCGCGACCGCGAAGACGAATTCGGGGCTGCTAGCCACGCCGACGATGGTGAAGCGCTTTCGCTCGCCGCGTATTAGGAGTGAGATCGTTCCACCGGGTTCGATGCCGTGCGCGGTGGCGAAGGCTTCGTTGACCAAGGCCTCGTTGGGTCGACGTGTCTCGGGCCAGCGCCCGGCTCGCAAGGTCAGATCGTTGACCGTAGGACGTCGACCCTCGGGAAGAGATAGCAGTTGTGCAGTGACGGGCTCATCGACTGTCGGCAAGTCGATCAAGCCGAAGCCCACCGTACGTGTTTCGATGGCGGCGACACCGGGAATGAGAGCCAGAAAGGGGGCCATGCTGTCGGGTGCCCTGACCAGGGACGTGGTCAGGTCGGCCATTTTCGACTTTCGGTAGTAGTCGTCACGCGCCGATTCCAGCGAGGCATAAGTCCCGATGGACATGACGAAGATGGCGATCCCGCAGCCAAGTACCGTTCCAGCAGCGATCGCCTGGATCCACAGTCGACGCAGATCGCGAAGCAATTTGTGATGGAGTGGGCTCACCAGCGGACTTGGCTCGGCGCAACTCGCCGGGCGTTGACCTCCACCGCGCGAATCATGCCGTCGGCAAAGTGAACGACACGATCGCCGATTCGGGCGATATCCGAGTTGTGGGTGATGAGCAGCGTCGTGGTGCCGATAGTTTCATTGACGTGTAGCAACGATTCGAGCACTTTGACGCCGGTTGCCACATCGAGAGCGCCGGTCGGCTCATCGCAGAGCAGCACAGTCGGACGCTTCACGATCGCCCGAGCAATGGCGACACGTTGTTGTTCGCCGCCTGACAGCTGCGCCGGGAAGTGCGTAGTACGTTCCTTGAGTCCGACCAACTGCAGAGCTTCGTCTGGCGACATCGGCGCGTCAGCGATCTCGCTCACCAATTCGACATTTTCGCGAGCAGTCAGACTCGCGATCAGGTTGTAGAACTGGAAGACGAACCCGACGTGGCGACGTCGGTACTCGGTCAGTGTGTCGTCGTCTGCCGTCGCCAGATCGAGATTACCGAAACACGCGCTACCGGAAGTCGGGCGGTCGAGACCACCTAGGATGTTCAGCAACGTCGATTTGCCTGAGCCTGAAGGTCCGAGCAGAACCAGCAGTTCACCTGGGGAAATCGTCAGGTCGAGACCGCGCAATGCGTGCACGGCAGCGGGGCCTGTGCCGTAGGACTTGCACAGGCGATCAAGAGTGAATACTGAAAGGCGTGTCTGCACTTTCGAACAATGGCATAACCGTTCAGGCAAATCAGTACGTTTAACTCCAGACCGACATGGGGGAGCAAGATCTTGATATGCGTGCTCGACCGAGGTTATCCATTTATTATTGACCCAAGAACTGGCGGCCCTGCTGGAATCCCTGTTGGGCCAGTGTTTTCCGGTGGAAGTCGGTTATGCTGTACGCCGCAATAGTCGCTTTTGTAATTGTCGCTGGACTGCCCTTTATTGGCTGGGCTGTGTCGGGGCCGCATCGTGACAGCTCGAGTCGCTTGTATGCGCTCGGCTCCATGTTTTATGCGCTGGCGGTAGCCGTTTATCTTTTTATTCCAGAGCTGCCAAGTTCACTGCGACTTTTACTAGTGCGCTTTTTTGCTTGCCTTGCAATCCTCTTTTTAAACGAATTCGTACGAAGAATCGCAGACCCCGCCTGTAAACCGCAGTACCTACTTTGGACGTCGGTGTTGATTGCCGTTCCGATCATATTGGGCATCGAAGGGTATATCGGGCCTCGCGGCGCGACACTTCACCACTTGCTGTTGATATTCATTCAAGTAGGTTGGATTTTTAACATCCGAGCGGCTCGTCAGGCAGTAGACAGTCGCGGTATTTCGAGCATGGGTGCAGCGGTAGTCGTGCTTGTTCTCGCTAATGTATTCCAGGCGGTATTTATTCAATCCACCGGTGCGATATTGATGCCAAATCTCCAGTCGCTGGAGGGCTTTGTGATTTTTTTGGCAAATATTCTCTGGGTGATGCTGTTCAGCGTTGGTTTTTGGGCTTACTCCTTGGATGTTTCCAGGCGGTCCCAAGTGGCGGCTGCGACGACGCACGCCGCAGAGGTCGAGAGGCGACGGGCGGCGGAGCAGGTCAGTGCGCAGCTGACGGAGTTGGTCCGACAGCGTGATCAGTTAATCATGCGGCATTCTCGTTT
>JACCEE010326064.1_pt1 | contig 10374 bp, 8 predicted proteins | sample 7449931 | NCBI WGS metagenome assembly JACCEE01 (sample SAMN15323457, study PRJNA562643) | freshwater metagenome | isolation source: river surface water | place: USA:Blue River Watershed | collected 2017-08-19 | reverse complement strand
GCAAACATTCCTGAAGGTCGCGTGCACCAATGCCCGGTGGATCAAAATCCTGAATAATTTCCAGGTACCTTTCCAGATCTTCCAATTTCACGTCAATACTCCGGTGGAAAGCCATGTCGTCAGAAATAGCCAGCAAATCCCGCCGCAGATAGCCGTCTTCATCAATGTTTCCGATAATGTATTCGGCAATTTGTTTTTCATCTTCATTCAGCTCCGATAGTCCAAGCTGTTCGATCAGCGAATCGTGAAAACTAACTCCTGATGAGTAGGGCATGTCCACCTGCTTATCGTCTTTCGAATAATTATTGGCTGCTAAACGGTAACTGGGTATATCTTCTTCATTGAGGTAGTCATCGAGCGAGAATTCGTCATCCGACGATGAATCGTCAGAATCGTCTTCGCTGTAATTTTCGTCAGCATTTTCATCTTCAATCAGCTCCAGGATCGGGTTCTCTTCCAGCTCACTTTTTATTCGTTGCTCAAGCTGCATGGTAGGTATTTCCAACAACTTGATAACCTGTATCTGCTGTGGAGAAAGTTTCTGCAATAACCGTTGCTGTAAGCTAATTCTCTGATCTGCCATTCTTGATTACTCTTTGCTCAAAATTACAATTTTTAATCGAATGCCATAACCTCTTTATTTAAAAAGAAAGGCCAGTGAAAAGACATCTCAAATTAAACAATTAATAAACAGACACTTAATAACAACACACAATGTCATACAGCACTTTAATGTAATCCTTTTTTATCCTCGGGCCTATTTTTCAACCTCTTATAAAACGGCAGATATTCTACGTTGTCATATTTAACCCGCTGGCGGAATAAATAAAAACTGGTACCGAATGAGATTCCGGAAAATTCTGATATTCTAGGCAATAAAAACGATGTGAGATTATCGGTACCCAGGTAAGTTTGGCCATGTTTCCACTTATACAAAAACCCAAGAGGAATATTAAAATAAGAATCGCCAATGATGGAATACCCGAAAGAAATATTGAAGTTTTTATTCACATCAAAACCTGAAGTGAACGACATACTGTTATGTTTTAGCCCTTTATAGTCGATTAAACGATTAACAAAACCCAAACTAACAATTGGGCTAAGCTTGTACCTGATTCCGGCATAATAAGTTGTGGGCAAAGAAAGGGAATACTCTTCCTGATCTTTTTCAACCTTAAATAATCCATGAACATCTTCCGTTTCTGTTGAAAAATTTGGGGTTTTGGATAAATAATTATCGCCCTTTTCAAAAATGAATTCATCGGGAAACTTGTACTGACCTCTTAAAATCAACGAATTAAGGTTACTCTTCCAATTTATCTTTCCCAGATCAACTACACTGGCCGAAACAACTATTCTTGAATTTATCCGGTAACTAAATCCCAGGTCAATGCCAAGCCCAAGGTTCTTCGAATTCATCAAATAATCTTTTACATTATAATTGTTGGCAACAGCAACCCCATCCAAAAGGGTATCGGCATCAAGTTTAAAATCTAACGGAACGGATAACCTTACCGGCCCGTATGTGTTCAAATAATAATCGCCGTCTTTGATCAGCGCCTCTCCCTCAGCCTCAGAATACATGGAAGCTTTCCCAAAATACAGCTTCGCCCGGATCCCTACCTCTAGTTTATTATTAATCTGCTTTCCGTATCCCAGGCTATATTCGCGGTAATGAACGATTTCCGACGGAAAAAACTGGCGCCTGTCGGTATAAACCGTAGAGTAATCAGGATCGGATAAAAAATTGGAGAAATTGCCCTCCAGATTCGTTATAAACTGTTCGGCTTCTTTAACGCGAAAGTTAAACGAACCAATAGCGGAGTTATAATAACCCAGGTTTAAAAGTGCGATTTCCATTCGCTGGTAAAACAGGCCTGTTTTCACCAAATCATCAAAAACTTGATTATAATCCGCATCGGTAATGGTGCCTTTAACAAATTTGGTCAGCATGTCTTGTATGATTTCTTGCTTGTTGTAACCAACGCCCATGCCCGCAAGTGGTAGTATGCTGAAGGTAAATCTTTCTTTTTGCGAAGTAAGAAAGGCAGGATTTAAATTGGAAGAGTTAATATGGCCTTCGGTATGGTAAAAAAACAAACTTGATTGAGCATGACCCAAAACCACCGTTAATAGTAGAATTACCAGGATTAAGTAACATTTTCTGACTGCCATTATAGTATTATTCATGATTTCCCAATTGCTAAAACACCGTAATGGATAAGATTTCTGTTTACTCCGCTTAATTATTTCGACATGCAAATATGGCCAAATTATACGTTTTAGGAAACAACCAACTTAACCGCTTGTTCGAAATCGTATTCATTTCCCATACTCTGCCCAACGAAAAGGATCATTTTGCTTTCAAACATTGCAAAAAAATACAATTGTTTTCATTAAGCTAAACAGGATCATTTATAGAACTTTACTATACAAGTTACGCATTTTTTTGCCAAAAATTGTTAATCCCTGTAACGAAATGCCCGTTCAATCGTCCTATCCCTTTGTAAAGAAAACTCAGAAACAGAAAACAGAAGGTTCATTAAATTTCGTTCACCGGTGTTTTAAGTATGTATTTGTCGGTTAAAACTGACATTTTAATCGTTTTACAGTTCGAAATCGGCCATTCATCGAAAAAAACAGAACCTATTGTGCATTAATAACGAATTTTGACTTGAAAACTAGCAGAAAACAAAGCCATGATTAAATTAAACAACATTCACAAATCCTATGTAATGGGAAACAACAGTCTCCACGTCCTGAAAGGCATCGACCTTCATATCGAACAAGGAGACTTTGTTTCTATCATGGGTTCATCCGGTTCCGGAAAATCGACTCTTTTGAATATTTTAGGAATGCTCGACAACTATGACAATGGAACTTACCATTTGTCGGGCAACCTGATTTCGAACATGAGCGAAACAAAAGCGGCCAAATACCGCAACGACCTCGTAGGTTTTGTATTCCAGTCGTTTAACCTGATTTCGTTTAAAAACGCGATGGAGAAAGTGGCGTTGCCACTTTATTACAAAGGAGTTCCGCGGAAAAAACGAAACCAGATTGCGTTGGAATACCTCGAAAAATTAGGGTTGAAAGATTGGGCGAATCACATGCCAAACGAAATGTCGGGAGGTCAGAAACAACGTGTCGCCATCGCCCGTGCATTGATCTCAAATCCCAAAATTATTTTAGCCGACGAGCCAACCGGTGCCTTGGATACAGCAACCTCGTACGAAGTTATGGAAATCCTGAAACAGGTTAATGATTCGGGCATTACCGTGATTATTGTTACCCACGAACACGACATTGCTGCCATGACCCGCCAGATTATCAGGCTCAAAGACGGACGAATCCACGAGATTATCCGCAACGGAGAACTGAAACAGTTCCAGAAAAGCTACATGAAAGAACTGGAAACCGCTTAATCCTGAAAACATGTTTGACATTGACAAATGGCAGGAAATTCTTGCCACCATCAAAAAAAATAAGATGCGGACTTTCCTCACGGGTTTCTCTGTGGCCTGGGGGATTTTCATGCTGATGATTTTGCTGGGTTCAGGAAACGGACTGAGTAACGGTGTTGCCTCCAATTTCATGAACGATGCAGTAAATGCCATGTGGATTTGGCAAGGAGAAACCACCATTCCTTACGAAGGGATGAAAACCGGACGCCCTATCCAATTTCACAACCAGGATCAGGAAGTTGTACAGAAAGTTTCAGGAGTTGGTGCTTCTTCAGGGCGTTACTTTATGGGAAATACCCGCTATTCCTACTTAAAGGAATCGGGCGAATATACCACCATAACCTGCCAGCCCGAATTAAGAGAGGTGGAAAACCTGATTATGAACGAAGGCCGGTTTATCAATCAGATTGATATCCTACAGAACAGAAAAGTGGTAGTCATCGGCGCTGATATAAAAACAGCCCTCTTTAAAGATTCGGTTGCCTTAGGCGAGTATGTCAATATAAATATGGTACCTTTTAAAGTGGTGGGTATTTGCACCGAACCCGGATCGACCCGGAACCGGAATGCTTATATGCCGCTTTCAACCGCCCAAATGATCTTCAACGGATCTAACCGGCTTCATAACCTGGCACTTACGATTAATGCCTCCACCCTTGAAGAAAGCCAGGCTATTGAAGAACAAATCAGGACAGCATTAGGCAAACAACATAAATTTGATCCCAAAGACGAAGGCGCCATTGGCTTGTACAATAAATTGGAAAATTACATCCAGACGATGAAAATATTCCAGGCCATTAAAATATTTATATGGATCATTGGCATTGGAACTTTGATTGCCGGAATCGTTGGCGTAAGCAACATTATGCTCATTGTTGTAAAAGAACGTACCAAAGAAATCGGAATCCGTAAAGCCATCGGCGCAAGCCCATCTTCAGTAATTGGGCTGATTTTGCTTGAATCGATCATGATAACCACCATCGCCGGATACATTGGTCTCGTTTTGGGTACCGGATTGATGGAAATGATCAACTACTTTATGATGCAATCTGCCGGACCGGCAACCGACCAAAGCGAAACCATATTCCTGAATCCGACTGTTGATATCAACATAGCCATCTATTCCACTCTGCTGCTCATCGTTGCAGGAGCGATTGCAGGTTACATTCCAGCCAAACGGGCCGCCAGTATTAAACCGATTGTTGCCCTGCGCGACGAATAACAAAGAGGAGAATTTACCATGTTTGATTTAGACCTTTGGAGCGAAATAATTAGTGCCCTGAAAAAGAACCGGATGCGAAGCTTTATGACTGCCTTTGGTGTTTTCTGGGGAATTTTCATGCTGATTGTTATGTCGGGAGCCGGGAAAGCACTGGAAAATGGGGTACTCGACGGGGTGAGGGCTTTTGCAACCAACTCGGCCTTCTTCTGGACAGAACGAACCAGTGTGCCTTATGAAGGATTTCAGCGCGGACGCCGCTGGAATTATGAAACAAGCGACATGGATTATATTCGGGACAACGTGAAGGAAGTTGAATATTTATCTCCCCGTTTGTTCGGAAACCAGCAAGCCGGAAACAATACCATCCGTGGTGAAAGAGCCGGAGCATTTAATGTTTATGGCGATTATCCTGATTATTTTAAAATCGATCGCTGGACACCCATTCAGGGACGATTGATCAACGATATTGACATGATTCAGGAACGCAAAGTCTGCAACATTGGCGAACGCGTGGTTGAAGTCATGTTCGGGAAAGATGAAAACCCAATCGGGCAATACTTAAAAGTAAGCGGAGTATATTTTCAGGTTGTGGGCGTTATTCATGCCGAAACCCGCATCAACATTGGTGGAGGGAAAAAAGAAGAAACCATTATCATTCCGTTCAGTACCATGCGGAAAGCCTACAACTACGGCAACCGGGTCTATTTCTTTTCGGTAACCTCGAAACCCGGAACCAAAGTAAGCGACCTGGAAGAAAAACTGAAAACCATCTTAAAAGACAGGCATAAAGTTGCCCCGGAAGATCAGCAAGCCATCGGTTCGTTCAATATCGAAAAGGAATTCGTCAAATTCAACGCCTTATTTATAGGAATTCAGGCACTAACCTGGATTGTAGGAATCGGAACCTTGTTGGCAGGAGTCATCGGCGTTAGTAACATCATGCTGGTAATTATCAAAGAACGAACTCAGGAAATCGGGATACAGCGGGCTATTGGCGCCACACCTGCAACCGTTATTAAACACATTGTTGCCGAAAGCGTGTTCCTCACTGTAATGGCCGGATACATTGGCCTGTCGTTGGGTGTCGGGGTACTCGAAATCTTGAATCAGATATTGCTTAAGGGTGGCGATAAATTGTTCTTCCGTAATCCTGAAATCAATCTGACCATGGCCCTCTCAGCTTTAGCCGTACTTGTTGTTTCCGGAATTATTGCTGGCCTTATTCCGGCAAAAAGAGCTGTAAGTATAAAACCAATTGATGCCATCCGCGACGAATAAAAAGTTTTCAACTTAACAATGAACTTTAGAAAATAAGAAAACAGAAACATATAAAAAGACCGAATCATGAAAAGAATTTTCAAAATCTTAGGAATTGTAATCCTTGTTGGGATTTTTGGGGGAACAATTTATTTCCTCTACACCAAATCAAAAAAGGCGCCGGAAGTATATGAAACCAAAAATCCGTTTGTGACGAACATTGTTCGTAAAACGGTTGCCACCGGATCAGTTGTTCCGCGAAAAGAAATTGATATTGTTCCACAGGTTTCAGGAATTATTGACGAATTGTATATTGTTGCCGGCGATTTTGTAAAAAAAGACCAGGTGATTGCCAAAATCAAGATTATTCCTGACATGGTGAACCTGAACAACGCAGAAACCCGACTGAATCGCGCCAAACTAGGTTTCGACGATGCTAAAATTGATTATGACCGTCAACAGAAACTGTACGATCAGAAAGTAATTTCGTACGAAGAGTACAAAAAATCCAAAGTTGGATACGATTCGGCCAAGGAAGAATTATCGGCAGCCGAAAATAATATGGAATTAATTAAAAACGGTGTAACAAAAAGGGCTACAACTGCTACTAATACGCTTGTTCGTTCAACAGTTAACGGAATGGTGCTCGATGTGCCTATTAAAGAAGGGAATTCGGTTATTCAATCGAACACCTTCAACAACGGAACAACAATCTGTACTGTGGCCGACATGCAGGACATGATTTTTAAAGGTAAGGTTGACGAAACCGAAGTAGGTAAAATCAAAGAAGGCATGAACATTGAACTAGAAATTGGCGCTATCGAAAAAGATAAATTTGGCGCTATCCTGGAATACATTGCCCCTAAAGGGAAAGAAGAAAACGGAGCCATACAGTTCGAGATTAAAGCGAATGTGGTACTGAAAGAAAACCAGTTTATCCGCGCCGGGTACAGCGCCAACGCCAATATTGTTCTCGAAAAGAAAGACAGCGTGCTGGTTATTCCGGAAGGATTACTGAAGTTCGAAAAAGATTCTTCGTTTGTTGAGATTGAAACGGCCACACCACAGACGTTCGAAAAACGGATGGTAAAAACTGGAATCTCCGATGGAATGAACATTGAGGTAACCGAAGGATTAACAAAAACGGATAAAGTAAAAGGTGCCAAAATTGATCCGAAGAAAGTAAAAGAAGAAGAAAAGAAAAAGGCATAAGAAACCTTTAGTTTCGGGACATAAACCCTGAATAATTTTTAGGGTTGTGGTGCTTTAATACGGATACATGATAGTAAAACAAATTTTTAAAAATATACGAATGAAACGAGTGTACAGCTTTATCGCAGCAATCGCACTGCTTGTTGTGTCCACGAGTGCTCAAGGGCAGTCAACATGGTCGTTGCAGAAATGTATCGATTATGCCCTTCAGAACAACATTCAGATTAAACAACAGGCTCTGAATTCTGAATATTATAACAACCAGCTCGGGCAGGCCAAGTTTAACCGCTTACCTAACCTGAATGCCGGGTTTCAGAACAACATGAACTTCGGACGAACAATCGGATCGGATAATACTTATCTGGATATTAACTCCAACTCGACATCTGGAAGCTTAACCACCAACGTTACAGTTTGGAATGGCTTTACCCTGCAAAACTCTATCAAGGCCGCAGAAATGGATTTGCGTGCCAGCCTTGAAGAAATGCAAAAAGCCAAAGACGACATCATGCTCAATATAGCAGCATCGTACCTTGAGATCCTTTTTGCTGACGAGTTACTTATTGTTGCCGAAGATCTGTTGAAGATTACTCAGCTCCAGCTCGATCGGACCAGCAAACTGGTTGAAGCCGGAAGCCTGGCCAAAGGAAGCTTGCTCGAAATTGAAGCTCAGTTTGCCCGCGAAGAACTCAATGTAGTTAATGCTCAAAACAGGCTTCAGTTGGCTTACCTGGCACTTTATCAATTCCTCGAAGTTCCATCTACCGAAAGTTTTAAAATTGAGAAACCAACGCTTCCGGAAATTGGTGCAAACCTGAGCCTTTTGAATTCGATGGATGTATTTAAAAATGCTGTTCAGTTGAGGCCTGCCGTTAAAGGTGCAGAATTTAAACTGGAAAGCGCCCGTAAACAATTGCTGGTTGCCAAGGGAAACCTGATGCCATCGCTTTCGTTTGGAGGTAACTATTACAACTTTTATAACAATAAATACACCGACTACCAGGGCAATAAAATTGAATTTAACGATCAGCTTAAAAGCAACGAACGTTATGGTTTTGGTGCCACACTCAACATTCCAATTTTCAATCGTTACCAGGGTAAAACAAGTGTGAATAATGCGCAGATTCAGGTAGAGAACAACGAACTTCTGGTGCAGAATACTAAAAACCTGCTCCGGAAAGACATCGAACAATCGTACACCAACGCCCTGGCTGCATTTAAACGATATGTAGCCAACCAAAAAACGGTAGTATCGTCGAAAGAAGCATTCCGTTACACCGAAGAAAAATTTAATGTTGGGATGATTAACTCGGTAGAATACAACCAAAGTAAAAATAACCTGTCGAAAGCCCAGAGTGATCTGCTTCAGGCTAAATACGAATACATTTTCAGGACAAAAATTCTGGATTTTTATAACGGACAACCCATTGAGCTGTAGATGCAAGAATAGCGACAACTCATAACGCAAGTAAAAATGGTTTTAACCGCCGGTGCAAATCGGCGGTTTTTTTATGCCGGCTTAAGGGTGGATTTTAAATCGGTATAAAATCATATTTTTTTTACGGGTTACGGATATTCTAAACTCAATTAACTTACCTTTGCACCGAAATCATTATAAATCCAAAATGGACGATTATCATTCGACACAGTTATTTAAGTTATTAATCCGGTAAACAGAGCCCGTCATAGTCTCTGCTTGTCGAAAAAAGGAGAAACTATGATTACTTATTGGGAAACCGGTACTTCCTTTACACGTCTGAATGAATACCAGCCAAACTGCTGGATCAACTCACAGGAACTTACCAACGAAGAAGTAGAAATTTTAATCAGCGAATACCACGTACCCCGCGATTTTGTGATGGATGCGCTGGATACCGACGAACGTTCGCGTATTGAAGTTGACGAAGATATGGTTATGATCATTCTTCGGGTTCCGCTTAACAACCAGAACAATGGTATTCCTTTTATAACTGTACCTCTGGGTATTGTTATTTCGGGCAACCAAATCATTACCATCTGTTCACGCCGGACCGAGATCATCCCGTCCTTAATTAAAGCCATAAACGAGAACAAAATCACCATCGTTAACCAATTCGACTATGTGCTGCGCATTTTCCTGATTTCTGCAGTTTGGTTCCTTCAATTCCTGAAAGAGATAAACGTACAAACCGCGCTGATTGAAAAGGACCTGGAAAATGCTACCAAAAACAAGGAATTCCACGGCTTGCTGCGCATGGAAAAATGCCTGGTTTTCTTCATCACCTCACTGAAATCGAATGAAATGGTTTTGGCCAAAATGCGCAACAGCCGCAACATGCAAGGTATTGAACACGACGAAGATTTGATGGAAGACGTCATTATTGAAACCAAACAGGCCCTCGAAATGGCAAACGTTTACAGCGACATCCAAAGCGGAATGATGGATGCCTTTGCCTCGGTGATTTCGAATAACCTGAACGTGATCATGAAACAACTCACGTCAGTAACCATTATCCTGATGATCCCAACTTTGGTCGCCAGTTTATACGGAATGAACGTCCCGAATAACCTGGAAGGAACCCCGTTTGCTTTTGCTTATGTCATTGCTATATCGATCACACTATCGCTGGTCGGCGTTCTGCTTTTCAAATGGAAAAACTGGTTCTAAATACCTCACTGGATTACCAAAGTTTTGGCAACTGCCACGAAAATTGTAGAAATACAACAGCAGCGATCAACACATACAGAAATATTTCGGCCCAGACTAACCGTTTCATAAATATCAGATAATTCGAAATCAGGTAAGTTAGTGGTATGGCCAACACCATAATAATTTCCTGGGAAACCGCCGGACTGGCCATAATCAGTGTAATCGAAATAAGAAAAATCCAGAAGAAGGCTTTAAAATATTTGCGGGAACTGATTTTTTTACCGTCGTACTGCGAGAGAAGAAAAAGACTACCCAAAAGAGTCAGTAAAATCAACAATCCGATATAAATCTGAATCGATAGATTTTCGCGAAGGAAAGTCTGATGCGAGGTAAAATTCGCTTTTAAAGTCAGTTGTAATTCATCAGAACTCCCTGTTGCCAAATAGTAAGTGAGGGCAGCTACCCAGGGCAATGCAAATCCGAGAGTCGTTAAAACATATTCGCGCCAGTTTACTTTTGGTTTAATAATTATAAATCCGATCCAAAGAAAGGGAAAAAAGAAAACCAGATTCAGGTAAAACAATGACCCG
>JACCEE012821181.1_pt1 | contig 10377 bp, 11 predicted proteins | sample 7449931 | NCBI WGS metagenome assembly JACCEE01 (sample SAMN15323457, study PRJNA562643) | freshwater metagenome | isolation source: river surface water | place: USA:Blue River Watershed | collected 2017-08-19 | reverse complement strand
TAGTGGTTAGTAGTATGAGTCTTACTATGAGTAATATATTTTTACTTACCGAGCTGTTGCAATGCTGCTCTAATAATATCTTCCGTCTTATCAAAATCTCTTCCAATATTTCTTACGATATCACGAGTAACTCTTACATTGTATCCAAGAGCTTCGAGTGCTTCTATTGCTTCTGTTTCTTTACTTGTACTGTTTGTATGATGTTCTTCAAATAAGAACGCGTCGAGTTTGTCACTAAGCTCAAGTACAATTTTTTCTGCATTCTTTTTTCCAATTCCTGAAACTTTTGTAAGATATCCAGAATCACGATTTGCAATTGCATGTACTATCGTCTTTAGATCCGCAAGAGACATTATATTAAGAGCAGATCTAGGCCCAATTCCTGAAATAGTGGTTAGCATTTTGAAGAATTTCAATTCATCTTCGTTTTGAAAACCAAATAAATCTAGAGCATCTTCTCGAACTACAGTATGTATCCAAAAAGCACAATCAAAATCCATTTCAGTATTTTCAAGAGATGATCTAGATACTGCTACCTGATATCCTACTCCTGATTTTGTGAGAATAATAACTCCTCTATCGTCTTTTGCGATTACCTTACCTTCAATATATCCAATCATGGGTATATTATAAAGGGTATAAGGGTATAAGGGAATAAGGGTATAAGTTAAAACACGAGGTACCAGGGCGCAGATTTTAAGTAAGATTACCCGGTCTGCAGCTTTTTAATCTCCAAGGAGATGTACTTCTGTACATTGACCGAGTTAAAAAGTGAAGAATGAGTAAGCTCGCAAAAATATGCGCCACAGATTTCATACGGATGAAATATTTGCAAAAATCTAAATAATATTGTAGTATCTTCACATATGGCAATCAAAGCAAATGCAAAGCGCGCAATTCGCGTATCAGAGCGCAAGCGCCTATTTAATGTTCGTCGCCTAAGTACTATGCGCGACGAGACTAAGACAATTAAAAAGCTTGTCTTAGCAGGTGATTTCGCTGCAGCAGAAAAGGCAATAAGTACAGCTTATAAGGCAATCGATAAGGCTGCAAAGCGCGGTGTTATCAAGGACAACACTGCATCACGCAAGAAGTCTCGCCTCGTAGCTTTTGTTGTAAAGGCAAAGGCAGTAGCAGCTACTGCAGAGCCAAAGGCAGCAAAGGTAAAGGCTGTAAAGGCAGAGAAGTCTACAAAGGTTTATGTAAAATCTACAAAGGCTTCAAAAACACCTAAGGCAGAGAAGGTTACAAAGAAATAATATAAAAAAAAATAATGACATCAACATGTCATTATTTTTTATTTTAAATTAAGAGAACTTAGAAATTCAGTTAATTCATTTCCAGCGATTCTTCTTGCATCTCCAACTTTCATATTTCCAAGCTTGACGTTCATTACACGAATTCTTTTGATATCAGAAACTTCATTGTGCATTGCGACTACCATTCTTCTGATTTGATGTTTTTTTCCTTCTGTGAGTACAATTTTGAATTTGGAATCTCCAGTTACGAATACCTTACAAGGCTTCGTCGTATAGTCTTCGATTTTGACTCCGCGACTCATGTGCTCCGCAAAACTTGGACGAAGAGGGCGAGCTGTTTCTACTACATACTCTTTTTCGTGAGTCTTTGTTGGTGACAATAATCTTTCTGTTATTCTTCCATCGTCTGTAAGTATGATTAGTCCGTGAGATGCTTTATCAAGTCTACCAATAGGGAATAGTCCTTTGAGATCCTTGAAATCTTTTGTTATTTCTGTGATATCTTGCTCATTTCCTTGTGGTGAATGAGTGATAATTCCTTTAGGTTTGTAGAATGCATAGTATCTGTAATCTTTCTTCACATTACTACCTTTAATTGCTACTTCATCTTTTTCGTTTACAAGATCGCCTAATACTGCGAGTTTGCCATTGATTGTAACTTGTTTCTTTTCAATTAGTGCGTCAGCCGAACGACGGGTTGAAAGCCCCTTATGTGCTAGGTATTTATTAATACGCATTGGAAATAGTGGTTTTTCTTCAGCAATTTCCTTCTTTCTATTTGTAAGTTTTCTAAGAGGTTTTTTAATCATTGCCTTAAAATACAACATAAAATACAAAAAGTCAACATTATTGCAAGCTACGTTCTGAAGTTAACAATTTTAAAAAATAATAATTATTATGTTTAAAAGTGAGGGCTTTACAAAAATGCTATTTACTGTTAATCTATGTGAACAAATTAATACGACGTCCTCGTCGTTCAATGGATAGGACAAGAGTTTGCGGAACTCTAAATGTAGGTTCGATTCCTACCGAGGGCACAATAAAGAAATAGACTGTTTATTAAGTCTATTTTTTTGTACCCTCTGTAGGAATCGAACAGGAAAGGGGTCGGGAAAACACCTGTTTTACCGTGAAGGAAAGTATTGAGAACCGTGGGTTCTCAAGGAGCTTTCTTAAGCGACTTCGATTTCTACCGAGGGCACACTTACTGGAAAGGGGCGCAATGGCGCTCTTTTCTTTTTACACGAGTTAAATTAAAACAAAAAGGCCCGTAGGCCTTATAAATATTTCAAATCCGAGATAATTTTCAGAATTGAACTTTCGTCACAGGTGACTAATTTGAGGATCATCGAGTGATTCATGGTCTTCTTGCTGTAGTGCAAATTGAATATCCATTCAATCATCGCTGCATCAAACTCCATCTTTCTCATGGAATTGTTTTTGTATTGCTTTCCTCTTTCTACGGCAAGATCGACTATTTCTTGATTGAAATGCAGTCTGTGGTCGCGAGTAAAATTAAGAGTTATTAGACACTTACTGTTTGTTTTTTGGTAGCGATGTCTTACTTCGTGAAGTGCTACGCCGACAATTCCATAAGGTCGTACTCTGAGTTCTTCTGCTTGATGGCTTTTGGTAAATACTAAGTATTCATCTTTAAAACCAATCAATCTAAAGAACCAGTTTTTGATAAGGAATCCGGCTGGCCCCATTCTGTAGAATGCAGGATTGTCTGTTGTTGCGACAGGTAATGATTTCTCAAAAATATGAGAATCAAGATACCGTATTGCTCCAGCAATTCCTTCAGACATTTCTTCGACGGTTTTTGCAACTTTTATTACTAAAGGTCCATGTTCCATTTGTATAATGTTTTAAATTGTTTTCTGCTGTTAATCTAAAACATGTAAAGCATTTTGTCAATAAAAAACAGGGGAGACCCTGTTTAGTGTAACCCTAATTTTTCAAGAAGTAGTACCAGGAAAGGTTCATGAATATTTTCTTCCGGAATTATCTCTTCGAGTACAGATCTTAGCTCCTCTATATCAATCTTATCCTCATCAATTGGAATTGAGATTATTGGGGAAATACTTCGTTTGGATTTTAGTACTAAGCGAGGAACTTTGAAATACTCTTGAATCGCAAATGATTCAATTGTTTCCCATGGGTACAACCTCCTGTCTACTAGAATACCGCCTGTGCGTAATTCTATATTCTGTGGCTGTATTGGACTTGAGTGTACTATTATGAGTGCTACTGTGATAGCGAGTACAAGGGCAGCAATTACATAGTTACCAAGAAGGATCGCTATAAACATAAGAGATCCTGCAATTACAATAACTGAAGCAAACCAGTCTTTGGTTTTCTCTTTAATATGTTTTGTTGGTGTGTTCCATTGCATAAATATATTATATCAGTAAAAGGCAACAAGGGAATAAATAAAAAGGCAACAAGACAACAGGGAAAAAAGGCAACAGTGGATAATTTAGATTAATTATATGTTACAGATTAAAGGCAATGCTTTGTATACATTCAGTAAAATATAATTAATAAGATGAAGGTAATAATATTGTCATTTGTTTATATAGATACTTGTTGCCTTGTTGCCTTTTTATCATGTTGCCTTTGATTTATCTTGACTAAACACATATTGTATGAGATAGTTACACGCAGACAAGACGACTAGGCGAACCTAGGAAATTAAAAAAGATGTGTTAATGGAACTTTTAATTACAGTTAAGAAAAGTACAGAGAGTCAGTTAAAAAAGTTAAAAAAGCACTTTCCAGGAATTAAGAATGATGTTTCTGATCAGGAGGGATTTTTTATTCCGCCATGGAAGACTGTTTCGGCAAAGTCGTATCAGGATGCCGTGCTCAAATTATTTTGTGTTTTGCAGAAAGAATATGGAATAAAATTCATAAACTACTACAAAGGCACAAAAGGTATTTATCTCAAAACGGATAATCCGATTGCTGTAAATGGAGGGTTCATAAAAGAACTTCATGTTTCAAAGAAAAACAAAACTGCTGTTGAGGTCGCTGCGGAGGAAGAAAAATATGCGCTATGCGTATATGAGTTTCTTGTAATCCTGCTTACCCATTATGATTCCTTCGCTGGAAGCAATGCTTACGTAGTATGCCCGGGGGATCAAATGACTTCGATATCAGAGAATCAGGAATTCGATCACATACCAATCTTAAAGATTTCAAAATCTGAAATCTACTTGATTAGTCATGGGAAGAATGAAAAACTAACCTTTTCTTTTGCAACAGGAAAAAAACATTAAAAAAAGAGCGCTTCGGCGCTCTTGTTTTTATTTAACCTTAAGGAATCTTTTCTTTCCGATTTTATATACAGTATCTTTTGAAAGCATTACTGCCTTATCCTTGATAATAGATTCTCCATCGCTTCCAATTGTCTTAATTGCATTCTCGCTAACGAGACGAGTGAACTCGCTCTTCGAGGAAACAATTGAATTTTCTAGGAATGCATCGACGAGAGAAATTTCTTTAAATGTGATTGTCGGAATATCTTCAGGAATCTTACCTTCAGAGAAAGTCGATTGCCAATTCTGCTCTGCTGAAACTGCATCATCTTTACTATGGTACATTGCAACAATTTCTCTTGCTAAGCGCATCTTGATTTCCTTGAAGTTGGTACCTTTCATTATTTCATCAATTTCATGAAGCGTGAGCCATGTACAATCAATGAAAATCTGTTTCATGTTTTCATCTGGCTGTGCCATGATTTGTCCATACATGTCATCTTTTGTAGCATCAAGCCATACTCCAGTCCCTAGTGATTTTGACATCATTTTGTTGCCAGTCTTTGGATTGACGAGAAGGGTTGTAATAAAAACAAATTTTTCTTTATTGTTGTATCTCTTCTGCAGAGTTCTACCACAAAGTGCATTGAACTTCTGATCATTACCGCAAAGCTCCATATCTACATCCATCGCGACTGAATCATAACCTTGCATGAGTGGGTACATAAATTCATGGACATAAATTGGTTTATTCTCATTCATTCTCTTCTCAAACATATCTCGCTCCATCATTTGTTGAACAGTAAAGTTTGATGCAAGGTCTAAAATATCCTCGAAATTCATCGGAGATAACCAGTCATGGTTATATTTAACTTGTACAGGATTTTCCTTATTGTCTACGTCTACGATATGGCGAATCTGATCGAGCCATGTTTTCGTATTTGCTACAACTTGCTCACGAGTTTGAGGAATTCGGGCAGCCTCCTTGTCTGTAGGGTCACCGATTCTTGAAGTAAAATCTCCAATAAGGAAAATTACCTCATGTCCCAATCTTCTAAACTTTTCTAAGATGAGATAGTTCGTAGAGTGACCCAAATGTAGGGAAGTGCCTGTTGCATCTGTTCCTATATACATTCGGAGCTTCTCTCCGGAGAGAAGCCTGTTCTTCAAATCTGCCTTCGTTGGAAGGATTTCTTGGACTGAACGACTTAACAGTTCGTCAATCTCTTTTTCATTTATATTTGGCTTCATAATATGAATAGTTTAGCAGATTGCTGAAAATAGTTTTCATTGACATTCATAATTTGTGTTGTATTTTAGTCGATTTAAATTAGATCACCTCACTATTGACAAATGTACATAGTGTGGTAGCTTGAACATAGAAAACAATTCAAATAAATAATAATTAAAACTGATTGCAATGAAAAAATTATTTGTATTTTTGGCTGTTATTTTTGCTGTTACTTTGACATTCACTTCATGCGAAAAGCCTGAGGACGACCCGGTGCTTCCTTTATCTGTGACTTCTGTTACTCCAAGTAACAATGCTGTAGGGGTAAAGGTTGAGGATCCTATTGTTCTTAACTTCAGTCGGCCAGTTTCGAAAACTCCCGCTAATTTAGTAGGAATAGTACTTACAAAATCGACCGGTGAAACAGTTGTAACCTCCATGACGTTTAGCGACGATGGTGCTTCTGTGACGATTAAACCCAGTGGACTACTGGCTAATAATGTGATTTACAAGTTGGCCGTTAAAGACGTTCAGACTGATGATGGAGCTATTGTTACTCCTTATTCTTCATCTTTTACTACTATTACCACTCCGCTCACTGTTGTTGCAGTTGTGCCTGCTGATGGGTCGAAAGATTTGCAAAACATTAAGCAAATTGTATTCACTCTAAACAAAAAGATTGCAAATACTAAAAGCAATCTTGATGGTATCCGGTTTGGAGAATATGGATTAGATGGTGTCCTTATAATCCGCTCGTACCCACTTTTGGTTAAATCTATTAGTGAAGATGGACTATCTGTTATTATCAGTTTTCCTGAATATTTGCTGAGTGCTGGTGTTAAGTATGCTGCGGCCTTAGACAAGATTTCTGCAGAAGATGGTGCTTTTCTTTCATATTCTGCCATGACTTTCACTATGAAAGATGTTCCTCTTGCTGTTGCGAACATAACGCCTGCAAATGGTGCAAAGGATGTTGCTTTGGATTCGAAGGTTGTCGTTATCTTTAACAAACAATTAAAACCAAGCACCATTCCAGGATTCACAGTGAATGGCTACGCAGGAGAAAGTTGGTCTATGGAATTTGATGGTACAAAAACCGTTACTTTTACCTGTAAAACTGCTCTTAAGGCAGAGTCTAAATACAGCTTATTAGTATTCGGTGAGATTATTTCGGCTTCAGGTGAGAAATTGGATAAGTTACCAGACTATTCGTTTACGACGAAGAAGTAAGATTTAAGACCCCGCTTTGTGCGGGGTTTTTTTGTTGCATATATTATTAGTTTGACATATACCCCCATAGGGTATATTATAATTTACATGAAATATTTAAGTGACGATAAAAAGATAAGTGCAATAAAACAGCTCAAGCGAGTAGAAGGTCAGGTAAGAGGCCTTCAAAAGATGATTGAAGATGATAAATATTGTATTGATATTATTACTCAGACATCAGCTGTTAAAAATAGTTTATCAAGCGTTGAAGACTTGCTAATGGAAAATCATTTGTGTCATTGTGTCTCACATCAAATGTCTACTGGGCAAATCGAAAAGGCAAAGAGTGAGGTGTTAAAAGTTTACAAACTTAAAAGAAAATAATATTTATGAAAAAAGTATCTTTGTATTTAACATTGAGTTTAATTGCAATCTCATTTGTACTCGGGATTTTTATTGGATATTTTCAAACACCTGAATACAAAGGTAATATGTATTCAAAGAATATGGATTTGGGATTTCCAGATAGGACATTTGATTTGAGGTACATAAATGCCATGATTGCACACCACAGAGGAGCTATTCTTCTTGCTGAACAATTGAAACAAAATACTGAGAGAGAAGATCTGAAAAAACTCGCAGAAGAAATCCTAAGCAATGAGCCAGCCTTAATTAATGAATTATATTCCTGGAAGAAAGAGTGGTACGGCGATGTAAGGCAAGTTAGAGAGCCAAAAGTTTCTAATCTTGGTTCTTACGATGAGAAATTTGATCTCAGATTCCTAAATGCAATGATTGCACATCATGTTGAGGGTGCCGCGATGGCAAAAGAAACTCTTTCTAAATCAAGTAGGAAGGAAGTGGTAAATAATGCAAATGTCGTTTATGAATTTTTAACTAATGGAGCACAATCATTGAAAACATTAAGAAATAGTTGGTATAATATATAAAGTATTATGACTATCAAACATTTCAAGATAAATGGCATGCATTGTGCAAGTTGTGCTGCCACTATTAAAAAACAAATCGAGTCAATTCCAGATGTGGAGTCTGCAAATGTAAATTTTGCAACCGAGAAGGTTACGGTGAATTACGATGAACATAAGGTTGGTGCACATGAAATGAATGAGAAGATTTCACCTTATGGATATTCAATTTTAGACGAATTAGATACTAACAATCCACATTCAAATCATGGTGAAGCTCCAAAAGACAGCGAGCTTAATATACTCCGAGGTAAGACACATTTTATTGTCCCTGTCGCTGTTTTGTATTTTCTTATAATGATGTGGGAAATATTGGCCAAAAGTTTTAGTTTCATTCCAAACATAGCGATTCCCATGAATTATTATGATGCAATATCTTTTGTAATTGCGACCGTGTCTTTGTTTTGGATTGGTAAGCCATATATTAGAGGTGTACAAACATTTGCAAGGACGGGTGTTGCTAATATGGATACACTTGTCGGTATTGGTACTGGTGTGGCCTACGTTTTTAGCTCAATCCTATTCCTATTTCCAAGTATTACAAATTTAATTAATGTTCCTGACTACAAATACTTTGACGTTACAATTATAGTTATTGGATTTATTACTTTAGGAAAATTTCTTGAAGCAAAATCAAAAAAGAAAGCAGGTGATGCAATTGAAGGACTACTTATGTTGCAGGCTAAGTCTGCGAGGGTCATACGTGATGGTATAGAAATAGATGTAGAAATTGAGAAAGTCTTACATAATGATGTCGTTGTAATCAAGCCTGGTGATAGAATTCCTGTTGACGGAATTGTAGCCCGAGGGTCTTCATATGTAGACGAATCTATGATTACTGGAGAGCCAATGGCTGTCTCTAAAAATGAGGGAGATAAAGTATTTGCTGGAACGATAAATGATAGTGGATACATTGAATTTTTAGTTACAAAAGTTGGAGAAGAGACAACTCTTTCTCAAATTACAAAAATGGTGGAAAATGCTTTCGGTAGTAAAGCAAAAATAGAAGCTCTCACTGATAAGATTTCATCAGTCTTCGTGCCGAGTGTCGTCGTTGTTTCTGTCGTAACTCTTATTCTCTGGCTAACTGTTGGTATTTATTTTTATGGTGCAAGTAGTGCTGTTTCACTAGCAGTATTATCATTCGTAAATATTTTGGTAATTGCTTGTCCTTGTGCACTTGGCCTTGCAACTCCAACTGCAATAATTGTAGGTGTAGGCAAGGGTGCCAAAAATGGAATACTTATAAAAGACGCAAATGCAATTGAAATATTAAGTAAGGTAGACACTCTAGTAATAGATAAGACAGGTACACTTACCAAGGGTCACCCTACAATTACAGATATTATTAATGTAGGAACAGAGGATGAAGAGAGTATAATAAAAATTCTCGCAAGTCTTGAGAGCCGCTCGGAGCATCCTATTGCAAAAGCTATTGCGGAATACGCTAAAGAGAAAAATATTCAGACACTGCCACTTCAGTTTTTTGAGAATATAAAAGGATTTGGAGTTTCTGGAATAGTAAATGATACTAAGTATTATGCAGGCAATATCTCACTTTCAAAGGAAAAAGATCCGACATTTGATACATCTTTAATTAATAAATATTTAGAGCAGGGTAAAACTCCAATAATATTAATAAAAGAAAACATTGTTGTTGCTGTCGTTTTCGTGTCAGATGAAATCAAAGAAAATGCGAAAGAAGCTGTCTTGAAGTTGAAAAAGATGGGTATTAGAGTAATAGTCTCTTCTGGCGATAATGAGAAACCAGTGAAATATATTTCAGACTTGGTTGGTATTAATGAAGTATATGCAGGTAGTCTTCCTAAGGATAAGCTTGATTTGATTAATAAACTAAAACAAGAAGGACGTATGGTCGCTATGGCAGGAGATGGAATAAATGATTCGCCAGCGCTCGCAGCATCCGATGTGGGTATTGCAATGAGCAATGGAGCTGATATCGCTATAGAGTCAGCATCACTAACTATTCTTCATGGTGACATAAATAAGATTGAAAAGGCAGTAATTATTGCGAGACAAACTATGTCGGGAGTTAAGCAGAATCTATTTTGGGCGTTTTTCTATAATATTATTGGAATTCCAATTGCGACAGGTATTTTCTACCCAGCATTTAATCTCATTCTAAATCCAGTATTTTCTGGAATGGCTATGGCATTTTCAAGCGTTTCTGTCGTCATCAACTCACTACGTATAAAATCAAAAAAAATATAATTATGAATGATAAAGAATACAAATTTCATGTAAACGGAATGCATTGTAAGGCTTGCACTCTTTATATTGAGGAAGTTTTGAAAGAAGATAGTCGCATCAAAAATGCAAAAGTCGATTTGTCTCTCAGTTCTGTTTCGATCTCTGGAGATTTTGATGATATGAATGAAGATGAGATAGCTAATTACTTATCAGAAAAGACT
>JACCEE012192274.1_pt1 | contig 10377 bp, 6 predicted proteins | sample 7449931 | NCBI WGS metagenome assembly JACCEE01 (sample SAMN15323457, study PRJNA562643) | freshwater metagenome | isolation source: river surface water | place: USA:Blue River Watershed | collected 2017-08-19 | reverse complement strand
ATCAGTACGTCTCATACTATTCTGATTTTAGTGTGTAATCCATTAAATTTTGGCTATTCCAATTAATTAGTTAGGAACCACTTTTTTGTATAGAAAACTCACAGACAACCTCCTATGTTATATCTTTAATTTTTGGTTACGTCTGATACTATGCAATCTTTGGCTGGCCAAAATATACCAAATTAAAGTTCAAATAGAGTACTACGACGTAGAATATTCAAAATATACATATTCCTTTGTGAATGTATTTTATTTTTATTAGAACCCAAACTAATTTTCTCATAATTTTTCTTTTTCAACAAGTGAAATGCACACTCTTGCATTAATCCAATATAATGGTTCAATTCAATTTCATTTTGCCAACCAATGTTGTCGGCAGCAAGCTAAGTTGCATGTTGCTCCACAAGAACAGTGGAACTTATTCATTTAATGAAGGCAACACATCTGAACCAATATCCTTCCATTATAATCCTTTCTACAACATTGCCGTAAACATGCGTCCATGTTTGACTCCAGAAAAGGTGGTTCCTCATGATTCTGAAAAAGACAGAGATCAGAATATTGTGTGGAAAACAACAAACACATCTGCTCCCAATTTAAATCCTATAAGTGGAAAATTTCATTATGTCTTTGCCTCCTTTGAAGTTGTTGATGGTGATTGTGAGACTCCTCTCTTTTTGATTGAACCAGATTCCACTTCCGACATCAAGTTGAAAGCCGTACCACCAACAACTCATATTCTCATACGTGCTTTGAGGTGGATGCTTCCCAAGGAACAGTTCAATGCAAGTGCTGATGTTGAAGCACTTGCATGCGAGTACTTATCAAAATTGATGGAATTGAAAGTTCCAAATGGATCTTGTGACCAATTACGTGATTTCATTTTGGATCCAGAGAGGGAGTGGAACAGAGACTGTCTTTGGGGTGGGGATCGCTACAAATTTCTCGAAAAGGTGGCACAAGTGGAGGATGGCATTGAAAAATGGCGCCTTCTTCGGCTGTATGTCACTTGCAATTTTGCGTGGCAAACAAAATTGGTGTTTTTTCCTGTCGATGGACTCCATCGAACTGCAACTGCTGACATTGTTTACAATGGCATGCCACCACCCGGTGAGACAGAAGAATACCTCACTCAAGTGAACAGTTTCTTTCGTAGACTGGTATCAAGTTCAGATGGAACGGCACTCTGCCTCATTGATCAAAATGGTGACCACCTTCCATTTGACGTTTTAATTTCCGCCCACTATCACCTCCCAAAGACAATAGATTGTCCATTCTGTCTTCAAATGACCAACGAATCAGCAAAAATACAACAGGACTACGCAAATCAATCTAGTCACCATGTATTTCATCTGTTGAATTTTCTAGTTCAATTTTTGTTCAACAACAACAACAAGACACTGATGGATTCCTGCCAGTTTAAACCCCAATTCCTCTTCAATCCGGGGAATCAAGAACATGGTTTACAATGCCTCTTGAGACAACCAAATGGTCCATTTCTTGATGATTTTAAAGGACAGCTGATTAGTGATGATCTTATTACAGAGCCGGAGTTCAGGACAAAGGTCATCCCAGCAATGCATATGGCCTTTCCTGGGGGTAGGAGGGGAAAAATTTGCCAACACATCTATCCAAACTTCTACATTACACTTTGGATGGAAAAGTTCACCACGATTCTGTATTCCAAACTCAAATATATTGCTTCTCAGTGTCCTGACATTGCTGCAATTGATTCCGAACACATCCAGCTAGATTTGATTGAGAAATTGAATTTGCAAGTGTTCCAAACTGCATTCATGGAAAACGGAAGTTACAGGATTGACTTTGACGTGCCACCCACTTCGGAAACTACTCTCTCTCAACTCTTGAAGAACCCAAAGAATTCAAGATTGCAAGGCAAAGACCCGTATAAGAAGAAAATTGACTTGAAGTTGAATTCAGAAATTCCTGTAGTAAATCGTCCACCAAGGCATTCTGATATTCCTGCAGCATTTCCTCCAACCTTTTTGGAAGTCCTTCAAATCTTATTGTTCTGTCATCTTTCACCTGGGTGCAGATCGTCCGTTGTCACAATGATATCCAATGTCATGTCCAAGTTTACCATTAAGAGTGTTCAGAATGCTGGACACTTGCGTCTAAGGGCAAGGCAATTTCTGAGGTACCTAATCACATCAATTGGCGCTTCTCATAGTTTCAGCTGTTTGTACTGGACAGTTGCACTCAAGAGAAAAACCTCCAAGACCGATGTATCGTCACCTGTGATTTCACCCGATTGTCCAAGAGTTCCTGTCTATATGCTTAAAACTCCAATGCATTATTACAGGTTAAATAGACCTTGTATCAGCGCATTTCTGGTCATGAGTTCTGTAGTACATTCCTGTACGTATTTTGCCTCAGTCGGTTTGAAAGAGAAACTTCCTGATTGGATAGAAGATATTTTGAAAGAGAATGAAGACAGAAGCACTGAGCACAAGAAAGTTGGAGATCAGTTTCGGGACAACTTCAACCTCCTCAACACTCTTTCTTTTCTGTTGCAGATTGGGAGAAAGCACCTAGAATATGCAAATCGTAAAAAAGAGGTTGTTCTTCACACGCTCTTGCAATACATGCCCAGGTCGGTACTGATACTACCATTAAAGGATTCTCCGAGATCCGACTGCCTTGGACATTTCACTGAGGGAGGTGTAGATACTCTGTCTTTTGTCGCAAATAGAGAGATGTTTGAAAACCTTCCTCAAGAATTTGAAACATTGATCCAGGTTCTGTATACTGAACAAATTGGCGATGACACAACCAGAATTGACAAGTTCCCTATCTTCAGGATTGATAAGTTTCATATTTGTCCATGGGATGTGCATTCGATATTGAATCGTTTTGTTGAGTTAGAGAAGGAAAAATCCGATAAATATGACAAAAGAAAAAAACGAGAAACCCAAATTGATTATGGCGACGGTGGTGATGATGATGATGATGATGGTGATGACAACAGTGAAGGTGGTGATGATGATGGAAACAGAGGTGATGATGATGGTGACGATGATGGTGACAATGATGGTGACGATGATGGTGATGGTGGTGATGGCGTAAACAAAGGGAAAACTTCAGAAGACAAATGTGGTTCGGATGATAAGCCAGAAGCCGCAAATGACAAGGGTAAGGGCAAGAAGACCAAACGTCGGAGAAAGGGCAATCGTCCCCCATTGAAGAATCAACTGCGTGAGGTAATTGACCTAACAAAATGGGATTTCTCTGAATCGGGTAAAGATGTGGACCACAAAATCAGACAGATGTCGACACAAGACAAGGAAAGAGTCATCAAAGTGTTTTACAACTTGTTGAAATTGCAGGAATTGAAATCAGGTATTAAAAAATCTTCTCGTTTCATAGAAGATGCTGCAGAGGAAGAAGGCAATGCTGATGACTCATCAATAGAGCGCGATGATCATCCTGATAATCTCAATTCTGAAGGAAAAAATGATTACGAACACAGTGAGTTTGATAATCAAGTTATCAATGAATCCTACCTTCCAGAACATCGTTTAATTCCGTCACAAATTGGTGGTGGTAGCGGATCTGTACAAGAGGAATTTTTGGAAGTAGGTAGGGCTGGTATGCCTCTGAAGAGGAAAACAATTAAAATTAACCTGCGTCTACCCAAGAGACCAAGAACCGATGACGAAAAAAATAATGAAGAAGAGAAAGAGAAACGGGAAGAAGAAGAAGAAGAGGAGGAAGGAGATGATGAAGGAGATGAAGAAGAAGATGATGAAGGAGGTGATGAAGGAGGTGAAGAAGGAGATGAACAAGAACATGATGATGAAGTAGGTGAAGAAGGAGATGATGAAGATGATGATGAAGATGATGAAGAAGATGAAGAAGGAGATGAAGAACGAGATGATGATGAAAAAAGTGATGATGAAGAGGATGATAAAAAGGATGATGATGATGGTGAGGGTGGTCATGGCCATGATGGTGGTGATGGTCATGATGGTGGTGATGGTCAAGGTCATCATGCTGTGAGTGATCCGGAATCGCCCGATGATACGTCATTACCTCCATTAGATGAGCCTTCTGTTGACCTGAATTTGTTTTGTATTGCTGATTTCAAAAGAAAAGATGATGGATCGTATGTTGATATGGCGTACTACGTTCCATAATTGCCTAACTTTAACTTTGAACATTTTGTATTATCCATTCTACTAATTGTAGGTCACTGTTGACACTCATACCAAAAGGAAATTTCAACAAATAAGTCTCCCTCCACCATTCCAGGAACTCCAATCAGTATATGATTTCAATGCAAAAGGATCATTTCTATTGACCCACTTAGATCCTCAACTGAATGTTTGTGTGTACAAGTGTCCGCCCAATATTCGATTAATTGATCATAGTTCCTACAAAAGCCATCCTTACATGACATTCATGGAATGTCCCAACACAACCTACAACCAAACTTGTCTGTTGGGCATTGTCATTGAAAAATCCTGTATTCGTAATCAATTCAAATTGTTGTCTCCTGGTGTTGTGATGAAAAATCAACACCAACTATGTCTATCTCAGGGTACTTTTTTTAACAACCAAGGAGAAGTTTGTATTGCCTACCATGTGAAATCGATCACACACTGTTGGAAATAGTGAAAGGATCAAAGGACAGTCTTGAATTCTGCACTGCACTATTTTGCCCAAAACCAGTTGTGTCCAAATGCACTGATGTTTCAATACTATACCTGAATCAAATCTGTGGACCAACACACCTTAGCTGGAACTTTTGCAATCGAATTTTTGATGAATGCGGGTTGCCATTCCTGGAATCTCGGTTACAACCAGATTCTTGGTGCAATCAATACATCAGCAATTCCCTCTCCAAGATGTGTAATAAATTATCATTTGAGGATATGGAATTGGCAGAAAATTGTGAGATCATCAATCGTGTGAACCCCCACAACAAGAACAATAGTTTTGACAATCTGAACATGAATAAAACATTCAAGCAATCCAAGTTCCAAACAGATGTCTTCTTCTGTATCCCCCAAATTGAATTACTTCAACATCGAAAAAAAAATTGCACCTGGTGGAGTACCTTACGAATTCTCCAAATTTTATCAGTGCCGTTGTGCTTGATGAAAACCAATATCATAGGTTTGAAGCAGTTCATAAAAAGAAAAAAATCCTTTCCAAAATTGAACACAACAACCTATTATCGGATTTGATGCAGGAAACTGAAATGAAGAAAATCAATTTGCTCAATCTCTCTCCACTGAAATTTGGCACCACAAGGTGTTACATCATTTCGCTTTTGCCACAAGGGACCCAACTACCATCTGGTCCTGATTACAAGAGGGAATCGTCAACAATCTGCAAATCCAGATTAGACCAAAATGCAGGAGGTGCAATGGATGTCAAACATGGGTTTCCAGTTCAAAATGTATATTCATGGCCTTACAAGAGAGTGTTAAAGAAAAAACATGTTTTGTTTGTCAATAAATGCATACCACATTGTGGCACACAAAGAACCATGTCTCAATGCGTCACTGGCTACTATCAAAATCTTGGTTGGAGGATGACTTCTAGGGCAAATGGATCATTGTTATCAGCACCACTCAACACAAGGGAACATCACCATTACCACGATGGAATGAACAAGACATTGCTTCCGTTTTTATCTGATACAAAAAATCACCTTCGAGAAGAAGCCAAACAAACTTCCATGCACATAGGGAACCCATTCCTTCATTGTCTCATGAAGATCAAAGGAACAGATAATTTTTATGACATCTCCAGGGGTTCACTGATGACATGGGGTGGTTTCAGCAATACAGTCCACAGAGACTGGAGGGACTTCATGACAGAGAAAGAAACCAGGTCTGTGTTGGACTTAATAGCTGAGCAACAAAATCCTGAATTGGATCAATTGGTTGCAAATTATAAATCAGGGTTTCCAGGTAAGAATTTGCCCAAGGTCACCACATGTTGCTGGTGTCCAGTGACACAGGATTTGAGATTCAGCCATCGCCAATTTTTTGTTAATTTGACCAGTGGAACAGCATTGGATATTTCTTCATCATCATTCAGCAATTCCGTTCCTCAAATAGGGAGTACATTTCTTGGTGGTACTTTTGAACATTGCACAATGCACCCATTGTGGGTGAATGATAAAGAAATGGTCTGTCTTCATCCCCCTTCAGACAATCCTTTGTTTTGGAATTTTGCATGGGGTGTCCACCCCTGACCATATAAATAGTAAACTAACATAATAACCTTTCTCATGAATTTGGTTTTTGATTGTTAGTTTCATAACTGCTCATAATTTAAAAAATTTGCAAAGCACAAGCCAAATTTTGAATTTTATTTTTCAGAATAAAAATAATCAAACAATGAACAATAATCATACAATGCCATCTCCTGTATTTGAAACAAAATACCTTGAATCTTTGATTGAATTTTGCAGCAACAATAAGATCCCATTTGCTACAAAGTCATTGAATAAAATTCCAAAAAGCGAGACTGTCAAGCAGTGGATTGTTTCTACTTCAAATATCATATTGAATGATGTGATTCCTGGTGATTTTTGGAAAAAAAACTCATTGAAACATCCCACTCCTCCAAATAGTCTCAGCGAGGCATGTGATGATAATGGCTCGAATGTTCTCCTCCTAATCCTTTGGGCTTCTTTCAGTGACATTACTCACAATGCAATAATATCATGCTTGAAGTGTGGCTTGAGCAATTGGCAATACAGTTATTTATTTCAAGACATCCATTGGGTGGAATGGTATGTCAAATGCATTTGTCAGTATCTGAGATACTACACCTGCAATGGATCAAAAGTTATTAAAGAGAAAAAGGACTGGTGGAATTGCATAGGTTCAAATCTTTCTTTGGAATGTATTTTCCTTGGTCAAGTTGTCAAGTACACATCAGAGTTTTTTCGTATGTTGGTGGATCCTAAAACACCTGCACATTTTGTGCCAAAATTCCTTGACATGCTGAGAAAGAACAAAATCGAAGTTGAAATTCAGAATTTGGCTTCACCAACAAGTTTGACCATCTTGGATTTGAATTGTAATAGTTTGTATTTGGTATCAATTTCTGCATGGTTCAAGGGTGGGCATTGTATTCCTGCTATGTGCAAATATTTCAACATACCCTCTTTGGAGAAACTGGCAAAAGAAATTTTTGTTGTGTTGAACAAAAATCACAAGAATAAAGAGGAGTACTTGAACTGTCTTGAAGTTGCCTCAACTGCAGCCACCAAAGAACTTGAAATTGATGAAAATGGAAAAACAGATAACCCTGGGTCAAGATTGATTGTGTTCACATGGCTTGTTACAGACTTCATCATGAAATCCAACAGAAAAATGACAACAGAGAAAGAGGTTACATTCTTGAGAATGTTCTTCCCATCATTTGTAAAACGTGATGATGACCAGTCAATCCAATCCAAACTGGTTGAATTGATTGAGAAAAAGGATCCTCCCATCTTCCCTCAATCATTTGTTATTAATATGCTTGATTCACGTTTTGAGATAGATTCGGAAATCTGGCCACAGTACTTCTTGTATGAAGATGAGGAAACTCTCACTTCAGAAAGCAGTTTATCAGGAAGCAGTTTATCATCTAATGAGATAGCAATTGTATCTACACCAAAAGCAAAAACGAAATCAATGTGTAAAGGGAAACAATCTGGTACAAAATCAGTACCTAGTAGAAGGAACATTGTCACTCGTAGTACAAAATTGGAATACAAGGATTTTGATGATGCCACCCCCTTATCCAGCAATGTCAAGGTAATGGTCGGTAAGAAAAGGAAGGCACATCCGGTAACAGAAAAACATGTTGGAAAATGCAGTTATTCTAATTGCAATATGGCACACTCAAATCTTCAGAAGTGTGCCTTCTGCCAAAAATTTAATATTCACTACCAGTGTCACAAAGCATTTTTCTCAGGCAAAAAAATTCCTAAAGACAGCAATGAGCCAACCATCAAACTTTGTTGGAATTGTTCGAAGCACACTTCTAAACAATCCAAAACTGGTACAACTGGAAACAAAAAGAGGAACATCAAAGCCTAGTAGGATTCTTATGTTTTTTATTGAAAAAAGAGAGTTTTATCTATAACACTTTTGCTTGTGGGGTCTCATAAATTTATTTTAAGATATTTGCAAAAGTGAAAAAAATTATCTTCTTGACACCACTATTTCAATTTCATCACTTCTAAAAACTGCAATTGACAACTTTACAGAAGAACCGATGTGGGATTATATTCTTGATCTTTCCGCTGAAAGAATTTGGTTTGGTTCTGTGTATGCCACCAAAATGATGTTGACTAAATTTGACAAGTATTCCAACACTAAAACTGGAGATGGTCAATGTATTTTCCTCAGAAAGTTGTCTTGTTGGCATGAGAAAACACTTATACCCATGGAAAAGAAAATTTCACAGAAACATGATGTCCCTGACATTTTTAAACCAGCTTTTTTGGAACAAGCAGAGAATTTCTTCTCCAAAGGAGATGTTTGTGGACTTCACTTGTACTTGTTATTGCTCACTTCTGAACATCTTGTTGTTCAATCCAAAGCTGGGTTGGGTCCAGAAACAACTGAGAAAGTCAAAGAATGGTTTAACTTGATGAGATTTGTTTTGGAGAGCTCCCTATTTGAGAAATGCTCAATTGAGCTAAAAAATGAACACCGCAAAATATTCCAAATTTTCAATGAAGGGGAATCATTCATTTTGAATGAAGAAGAACACAGTTTTTTTGATCCCAACTTAGTTTTCATCCATTTATCTCAATTGGTGGTATTTTACACCAGAGATCCCTTCAAATATGACATGGATACATGGCAGACCCTCTCTGGTGAATTATTTCAAAAAGTGTTTCAATTAGAATCTCATGGATTGCAAGTTCTTGACGACTGTAGCTACAAGGATGAAACATTTTGCTACTCTGTGCAGTTTCCTTATATTTATCTTGTTGCAGAAACCAAAGAAGATGAATCCAATGAAGATGAATCTTTGAAAGATAACAACAACCTACCTTCAATGTTTGACTTGCTGTTTCACTTCTTCAATAAATTTGATAGTTCCATTCAAAAAATCAGTCAAGACGTCAGTAAGGTGCAATGGAAAAAAGAATTGCACAAGTTGCATGACATATTCCACCTTGGAAACAAATTGAATAATGCAGCAAGGGACTTTTCTTACAGGAGGGAGAAGGCCCGAAGAAATTACGTAAAACACTGGGCATCTGGGGATGGATACAATCCCAGATTACCATTGAATTTTCAAAGTGATGAATATTGTTTTGGGGTGTACTCTTATGCGATATATGCTCACATGAATCAAACTGCTTGCAAAAAAAGGAAACATGAGAGAAAAGTTTCAAAAATAAATGCAAATACTAGTGAAGGCCTAAATTGGAGATCTCCTGGGTACAAGAGTGAAGGAAATTTTCTTGATTCAAATGAAACAGCCATTTAGTTCTTAATCACACAGAATGGACATTACTTTATGTGCTTGAGAAAAGAAGGGAGTAAAAAGAGATGAGATTGTTGACCTTGAGAAAAGAAGGGAGTAAAAAGAGATGAGATTGTTGACAGTGATGCAGACATTCTTCTTTATTCTATTGTATCCCATCTCAGAACATTTTGATATATAATTGAATACATTCAAATTTTATGTAATTTATTGTTATGTTCCTAGATTGGATTAGTTAGTTAGTTAGTTAGTTAGTTACACCCGTAGACTCACCAATCGATATCTATCAATTTTTGAAAATTTTGAAAATCTGTACCTTAAATTTTGGCCCAGACGTACTTATTTTAAAAATTTTGAAAATCAGTACGTCTCATACTATTCTAATATTAGTGTGGAATCCATTTAATTTTTGGGCTGACTGTTGAAAATCAGTACGTCTCATACAATTTTGTTTTCAGTACTTAATTTTTATATTAAATTTTGGCTTAGACGTACTGATTTTCAAAATTTTGAAAATCAGTACGTCTCATACTATTCTGTTATTAGTGTGGAATCCATTTAATTTTTGGCCAGAAATATTGATTTTAAAAATTTTGAAAATCAGTACTTCTCATGCAATTTTATTTTCAGTACTTAATTTTTATCTTTAATTTTTGACCCTATAACTAATATTCTCATATTTTTCTTTTTTGACAAGTGAAATGCACACTCTTGCATTAATCCAATATAATGGTTCAATTCAATTTCATTTTGCCAACCAATGTTGTCGGCAGCAAGCTAAGTTTTATGTTGCTCCACAAGGGTTAGTTAGTTAGTTAGTTAGTTAGTTAGTTAGTTAGTTAGTTAGTTAGTTAGTTAGTTAGTTAGTTAGTTAGTTAGTTAGTTAGTTAGTTAGTTAGT
>JACCEE011658822.1_pt1 | contig 10377 bp, 7 predicted proteins | sample 7449931 | NCBI WGS metagenome assembly JACCEE01 (sample SAMN15323457, study PRJNA562643) | freshwater metagenome | isolation source: river surface water | place: USA:Blue River Watershed | collected 2017-08-19 | reverse complement strand
CAGTCGGGACCGAGCTGCGCGCCGTGCCCGACCTGCACGACGTTGTCGAGCTTGCTCCCCGACCCGACCCGCGTGTCCCCGAGGGCGCCTCGGTCGACGCACGCGTTGGCGCCGAGCTCGACGTCGTCCCCGAGGACCACCGACCCGACCTGGGGCACCTTCACGTGCACCTGCCCCGCGGGCGCCCCCGCCCGCGTCGCGTAGCCGAAGCCGTCGCCGCCCACGACCGCGCCGGGTTGCAAGACACAGCGGTCCCCCAGCGTGCACCCGTCCATGACGACGGCGCCGGGGAGGATCGTGCAGTCACGACCCACGCGCGCGCCCGCCCCGACGTAGGCGTGGGGGTACACGACGCTCCCCTCCCCCACGACGGCGTCCGGACCCACGTACGCGAAGGCACGGATCTCGGCGCCGGACACCTCGCCCTCGACGACCGCGCTCGGGTGCACGCCCGCGCGGGGGGGCGGCACCGGACGAAAAATCCTCAGGGCTTCCGCGAGCGCGAGGTAGGGATCGTCCACGCGGATGACGGTGGTCCCGCCCGCCGCCTGCTTGCGCCCCACGAGCACCGCCCCCGCGCGCGTGCCCGCGAGCTTGCGCGCGTAACGACGGTTCGCGAGGAAGCTCAGATCGTCGGGGCTAGCGTCCTCGAGGCCCGCCACCCCTGTGAGTTCGCGCGTGCCGTCGCCCTCCGCCGTGCCGCCGAGGAGCGCGGCGAGGGCGTCGACGCGGAGGGTCACACGGCTCACTTCTTCGGCGGGGCGCTCGGCGCGGCGACCGGATTGGCGGCGTTGTAGCGCTTGATCACCTCGTCCGTCACGTCGACCGCCGGCGAGGCGTAGACCACGCCGCCCTCGTTGACCTCGACGATCAGCGCGTAGCCCTTCTCCTTCCCGATCTGGGCCGCGATCCCCTTCATCTTCTCGATGAGGGTCTCCATGGCACCGTAATAGGCCTGCTGCATCTCCTGCTCGGCGCGCTGGGCCGTCGCCTGGAAGGCGCCCTGCATCTGGTAGAGCTCCTCTTCCTTCTGCTTCCGCGCCGCGTCGCTCAGGATGAGCTTCTGCTTCTCGAGGTCGGCAGCGCGTGCCTCGAGGTCCTTCCGGGTCTTCTCGATGGCGGTCTTCTTGTCGGCGTACATCGCCTCGAGACGCGCGCGGGCCTGCGCGCCCTCCCCGACATCGTTCAGGGCGCGCTGGAAATCCACCGAGCCGATCTTCGTGGGCGCGCTCACGATCGGGCCGGGGTCGGCGGCGAACGCGGAGGGCACCGGCGCGAGCACGCCCATCACGAGCACGGCGGCGAGGAACGAACGGGTCAGCATGGAAGGCTCCTGGTGGGACGCCGCGTCAGAACGCGGACCCGATGGTGAAGTCGAACACGGCGGGGCGTTCGTCGATCTCGCGGCCGATGGGGATGCCGTACTCGAAGCGCAGGGGCCCGATCGGGCTCGTCCAGCGCACCCCCGCGCCCACGCTGAGGCGCAGGCCCAACGGGTCGAAGCCACCGTCGCCCCAGGCATCCCCGAAGGTGTTGCCCGCGTCGAAGAAGGTGACCAGCGAGATCTGCGCGGCCCGAAGGATGGGGCTCTCGAGCTCGAAGTTGTTGATCCACGTCTCGGTGCCGCCGATCACGATGCGATCGTCCGCCGCGGACGGGTCGTCGGTGCCGACGAACTGGCTCCGCGGGATGTTGTAGTCGCGGAAGCCCGTGGCGCGGAGGCTGGGGCCCAGCGAGTACGTGTCGTAGCCGCGCACGCTCAGGATTCCGCCCGCGCGGTAGCGGTGGATGTACGGGACGATCGTGCCGTCGGTGCTCTGGATGTGGCCGGCGCTGCTGTTGATCTTGAAGACCAGCCAGTCGACGTCGTTCTTGGAGACGAGCGGCTGGTAGAAACGCAGGTTCGCCTGCGTCTGCCAGAAGTTGAAGTCCCCGCCCATCAGGCTCAGAACGCGGTCCTCGTCGAGACGGAATCCGCCGGCGAGCTCGCTCGAGAGGCTGAACCGCACGCCGCGCGTGGCGCTGATGCGGTTGTTGCGCTTGTCCACCTCGAAGGTGAACCCGAGGCTGCTCGTGAGCCCGTTCCGGTACATCTGCCCGCCGAAGAGGCGCTCCTTGTACTCGTCGAGCGAGAGCAGGCCGACGTCCTCCAGCGTGTAGTCGACCGCCAGTCGCACGTCGTCGCGCTTGTCGAGGTAGCGTCCCACCTGCAGCGTGCCGCCGCGCTGGTACTCGTCCTCGTAGTAGCTCCGCTCCGTGTAGAACCCGTCCACGCGGAGCGTCCACTGGCTGTCCAGGAAGTGCGGATCGTAGAAGCTGACGTTCCCCTGCTTGGATCGCGCGCTCAGGTTGGCGGCCACGCTCATGATGTAGCCGAGGCCGAGGAAGTTGCTCTTCTGGATGTTCGCCGTGAAGAGGAAGCTCTCCGTGCTGCCGTAGCCCGCGCCGACGCTGAAGCTCCCCGTGGGGCGCTCGGTCACGTCGATCTTCATGTCGACGACGTCGGGGGCGCTGCCCTTGGGCGTGCTGATGTTGACCTTCTCGAAGAAGCCGAGCCGTTCGAGGCGCGCGCGGGCGTCCCGCACGGCGCTGCCCTTGAAGAACTCGCCCTCGTTGATGGGCACCTCCCGGCGCACCACCTTGTCGAAGGTGGGATCGTTCCCGGTGATGTCGATCCGACCGACGCGCACCTTCTCGCCGCGCTGCACGTCGACCAGGACCTCGACGATTCCCGTCTCGGGGTTCGACTGCGGGACGGGGGTGGCGTTCGCGTAGGCGTAGCCTTGATCGCCGTAGAGGTCGCTCACACGGCTCATCGCCGCCTGCAGCGTCGTGAGCTTGAACCAGTCGCCCGCCTGCACCGGCGACGCCCCCGAGAAGTCGAGGACGCCACGCTCGATCTTCGGCGTCCAGCTCTCGTCGATGGGCACGCCGGCGCGCTTGTCGCGCGCGAAGGCCTCTTGAACCTCGCGGACGGTGTGCCCCGCGAGGAGGGCCTCCACCGCGCCCTTCGTCAGCCCCTCCGACGGGACGAAATCGCCCTCGACCTTCAGGGCGCCAACCTTGTAGCGGGGCCCCTCCTCGACGTGGATGCTCACGTTGATGAAGCGCTTGTCCGGCGTGAGGTAGGCCTTCGGGGTGTCCACCACCGCGTCGACGTACCCCTCCTCGAGGAGGACCGAACGCAGGACGTAGGTGTCGTTCTCGAGGTTCTCCTCGACGAAGGTGCCCCCGCTCGAGAGCCAGGGGATCATGCCGACGGGCCGCGTCTGCATGTACTTGCGGAGCTTTTCGTCGGGGACACCGGTGTTGCCGGTGATCTCGACCTCGCGGACGAGCACCTTCTTGTTCTCGGTGATCTCGAAGACGAGATCGACGAGCCCCGCGCCCGCAGGCTCCGTCTTCGGAACCACCTCGGCGAGGTAATACCCCTTCTCGAGGTAGGTCGCGCGGAGGGCCTCGACGTTCGACTTGACCCGCGTGTCGCTCGGGACCGTGAAGGGCTCGATGTCGAGCACCTCCTTGAGGTCGTCCTCCTTCACCTTCTTCGCACCGACGAGGCGGACCTCGCGCACCGCCGGCTTCTCCTTCACCTCGAAGACGAGGCTCGTGCCGAAGGGCGTGGGCTCGAGACGCACCACCACGTCGTCGACGAAGCCGGTCTTCCAGACGGCGCGGACGTCCTTCTGGACGAGGTCCGTGGAGATCAGGTCTCCCGGCTGGATCCGCACCACGGCGAGGAGCGCGGCTTCTTCGACGCGCTTCAAGCCCCGGAACTGGACCCGCGCGACACGCCCCGAAGCCGCGACGAGCGACTCCTCTGCAGCCACGGGCGCGCCTGCGCTCTCCAACCCGAGGGTGGCGCCGGCGAGCGGCACGAAGGTCGGTGACGAGGCGGGTGCCGTCGTGGGAGGAGTCGGCGGGAGCGCCGCGGGGGGAGGCGTTGCGGAGGGGGGCAGGCCCCCCTCCGCCCCATCCCCTGCGGGATCAGCGGCCCGTACCATCGGCACGAGGAGCGCGAGCGCGAGCACGTTCATGCGTTCTCCTCGATCAAGCGGCCCCCGACGATCCGCGCGCGACGCGGGAAGCGCGCGGCGAGTTCGAGGGAATGGGTGACGACGACGAGCGTGGCCTCTGCGGCCGACGTCGCCGAGAGCAGCACGTCCAGGACCCCGGCTGCGGTCGCGGGGTCGAGATTGCCGGTGGGCTCGTCTGCGAGGATGAGCCCCGGGCCCATGATCAACGCCCGCGCAATCGCGACGCGCTGTTGCTCACCGCCCGAGAGCTCCCCGGGCTTGTGGGTGTGTCGATGTCCGAGCCCCACGACATCGAGCTGCTTCGCGGCCCGCGCGCGCGCCTCCCGAAGCGGCACCCCCGCGATGATCGCGGGCATCGCCGCGTTGGTGAGCGCGTCGTGGTCCGGCAGGAGATGGTGGAACTGGAAGATGAAACCGACGCGCTGGTTCCGGTACTGGTCCAGCGCGCGGTCCGGGCGCGTGTGCAGGACCTCTCCGTCCACGCGCACCGTGCCGGTATCCGGCCGCTCGAGCGCGCCGATCACGTGCATGAAGGTGCTCTTCCCGGAGCCCGACTGCCCCAGGAGCGCGATCGACTCGCCCGCAGCCAACGAGAGGTCCACCCCACGGAGGACCTCGATGGCCACACCACCCTTCTGGAAGGTGCGGGTGACCCCCTCGACCTGGAGCGCGACGCCGCTCATTCGTACCGGAGCCCCTCGACGGGGTCGATCGCGGCCGCGCGGCTCGCCGGGTACAACGTGGCGAGGAGGCAGATCGCCAGCGCACCGACGACCACGGCCACCACGGCGGCGGGCTCGATGACCACGGGGAGCGAGTCGAGGAAGTACACGTCGGTGTCCAGCGGGAACTTGTAGCGGGCGAGCGCCCAGCAGCCGCCGAGACCTAGCGCGGTTCCCGCCGTCGTGCCCACGATGCCGACGATCGTCCCCTCGAGGATGAACGCGAGGCGGATGGCGTTGCGGCTTGCGCCCATCGCCCTCAGGATGCTGATTTCCCGCGCCCGCGTGATGACCATGACGATCAGGTTCGTGACAATTCCTACCGCCGCCACCGTGATGATCTGCGCGAGGATCAACCCCATCACGTACTTTTCGAGGCGCATCGCGGAGAACAACGCGGCGTTGTTGTCGAGCCAGGTACGGCCGAAGTACGGAAACTGGAGGGCCTCTTCGACCTTCGTCTTGATGACGTTGGCTTCGTAGATGCGGTCCATCGAGACCCGCGCCTCGACCCCCGTGACCTCGCCCGCGGAGAACCCGAGGAACTCCTGGGCGTCCGGAAGGGCGACGTAGGTCCACTTGCTGTCGAACTCGTAGAAGCCGGTGTGGAAGACCCCAGTGATATGGAAGGCACGGGTCGTGGGCATGGGCATCCCGAAGGCGCCGGTCCCGCCGCCGATGGGATTCACCACGAAGACACGCTCGCCGGGGATGACCTTCAGGACCTCCGCGACTCCCTTCCCGAGGAAGATCCCAGGGAGGGCCTCGGTGTCGTCCGGGGCCTGCCCCGCGCCCCGCGCAGGCGCGTGGAGGTTGCGTACGAGCTCGGCGCGCGCGGCATCGGCCGGGGGTTGGTTGTCGGGACCCGCAATCAGCGTCTCCGCGATCTTCGTGACCCGCAGACTCCCCTCGGGGTCGATCCCCTTCATGACGGCGCCGCTGAGTCCGTTCGCACTCCGCAGCATGACCTCGCTGTAGACGAAGGGCGTCGCGGCCTGGACGCCCTCGGTCGCCTCCGTCGCCTTGACGACGCGCTCGGGATCCGCGAGCGGCCCCCCGTAGGCGAGCATCACGAAGTGGGCGTTCGCGCCGAGGATCTTGTCCCGGAGGTCTTCCTCGAAGCCGTTCATCACGCTGATGACGATGATGAGCATCTGCACGCCGAGCATGACGCCGAGCGTCGAGAGCAGGGCGATCAAGCTGATTCCCGCGTCCTGGCGGCGAGACCGCAAGTGCGAGAGCGCGACGAGGAAAGAAAAGCGCACCGATCAGGTTCCGCGCGGGCGGAGGGTCGGGAAGAGGATCACGTCACGGATGCTCGCGCTGTCGGTGAGGAGCATGACGAGGCGGTCGATCCCGATGCCCTCGCCCGCCGTCGGCGGGAGACCGTAGGTGAGCGCGGTGATGTAGTCGTCGTCGAAGTACATCGCCTCCGCGTCACCACCCTGCCGCAGGTTCGCCTGCGCGGCGAAGCGGTTCGCCTGGTCGACCGGGTCGTTCAGCTCGTTGAACCCGTTCGCGATCTCGCGACCGGCGATGAACAACTCGAAGCGGTCGGCCAGCTCGGGCTCGGCGTCGTTCCGGCGCGCGAGGGGGCTGATCTCGATGGGGAAGTGCGTGACGAAGGTGGGGTCGATCAGCGTGTGTTCGACGTCGAGGTCGAAGACCTTCTCCCAGGCCTTCGCGACGGACTTCGGGAGGTCCTCCGGCGTGTAGGCCGGGTGCGCGCCGGCGTAGGCCGCGACGAGCTTCCCGAGGTCGTGCATGTCTTCGGGCTGAAGCTGCACGGCCGTCAGGCCGCGTGCGGCGCGCTTCTCGTCCAGCACCGGGTCGGCGTTCTTGGCGTTCAAGGCTTCCCGCACGAGGTCGGCGTACCGCGCACGACGGAAGGGCGCCGCGAAGGAGATCGCCTGCCCCTGGTAGGTCACGGTCGTGCCCCCGCAGACGGTCTCGACGAGGCCGGAGAACATGGTCTCGGTCAGGTCGACGAGGTCGTGCCAGGTCGCGTAAGCCTGGTAGAACTCGAGCATCGTGAACTCGGGATTGTGCGTCGAGTCGATGCCCTCGTTCCGGAAGTTCCGGTTGATCTCGAAGACGCGCTCGAAGCCGCCCACGACGAGGCGCTTGAGGTAGAGCTCCGGCGCGATCCGCAGGTAGAGGTCGATGTCCAGGGCGTTGTGGTGCGTCACGAAGGGACGCGCGGTCGCGCCGCCGGGGATGGCCTGCATCATCGGGGTCTCGACCTCGAGGAAGCTGCGCGCCTCGAAGAAGTCCCGGATGTAGCGGACGATCTTCGAGCGACGCTCGAAGGTCACGCGCGTCTCGTCGTTCACGAAGAGATCGAGGTAGCGCTGGCGCTGCCGGACCTCGGGGTCGTTCACGCCATGCCACTTGTCCGGGAGCGAACGGATGCACTTGGTGAGGAGCACGAGCTCGCGCGCAGCGATCGTGAGTTCGCCCGTGCGCGTGACCATGAGGGTGCCGCGCACCCCGATGATGTCGCCGAGATCGAGCTTCTTGAAGAGGGCCTGCGCGGCCTCGCCCACGTCGTCCCGCTTGGAATAGACCTGGATGCGGCCGTCACGGTCGAGGATGCGACCGAAGCCGGCCTTCCCCATGTCGTTCTTGAACAGGAGTCGGCCCGCGACGCAGACTTCCCCGCACGCGGCGAAATCGGGCGCGGTTCCGGGCCCTGCGGCTTCCGCGGCGGCGAGCGCCGGAGCCGCGAGCGCGCGGACCTGCGCGGACGTGTGGGACACCTTCCAGCCCGTCGGCCACGCGGCGATGCCGTCGGCCTGGAGTTGCTGGACCTTCTGGAGGCGATCTTCGTCGAACTCGTACATGGCGGGCGTGCCTAACGCGGTTTGCGACGGGCTGCGCGGGCTGCGGCGGTGCCCCAGCGCGCGCGTCGTCCGCGAGCTAGTTTCGTGCCACCACGGAGCACCGATGGGATGTGCGTACCAATTTTCCTGCGGGTCGTGCGGCTATGAATTTCAAGGGTCAGGCGGGCCGGACGCGGGCAGGCTGCACTTCACCGAGACCATCGTGTGCCTGGCCTGCAACGAGCTCCACGACGTCACCGTCGCACTGCGAGACGAGGCGCAGGCCTTTCCGCTCCGATGCGAGAAAGATCCCACGCACCGTGTCGAGAGTTGGCATGCCGGCGAACCGTGTCCGCGTTGCGGAACAGACCTTCCTCGAGGCGCCCCGATCTGCCGGTGGGATTGACCCCTACCGCGCGACCGCCGCCGCGATCTCCGGACACCACGCCACGTCCAGCACTGCCGCCACCGCGCCCGTTCCGGGGTCGGGATCGGGGGCGGTCGTGTCGTACGGGAACGACCCGTTGTAGGCGTCCATCGTGAGGTCGAGCGCGAAGGGGTTCTCGTCCCCGCCGCTCAGCGCGAGGTCGAACGCGGTCGGGGCCCCCTGCCAGTACGCACCGGACCAGTACCAGTCGAGGTCCCCTTCCCCGCGCTCCTCGCGCACCCACGCGCCCTCGCCCATGGCGCAGGAAAGCGAGAAGGTGACGGCCGCGGGATCGTCGGTGAGGCTGACACCCCCGGCAGCGTAGCCGGACATCACGTCGAGGTAGAGCGCGCAGGTGCCGCCGGGGAGGACGACCTCGGGGTTGTCGTCCGTGTCGCCCACGCGCAGGAACGCCGCCGCCTCGCTGCACGTGAGGTCGGGGTTGCTCGACACGAGCACGCTCGCGCGACCGTTCACGTTCACGCCGAAGGCCGCCCCCGCGCGGAGCTCGGCGCTTTCGGTCCCCGCGGAGATCGTACCGAGCGTGTCCACACCCTTGTCGCTCCCGCACGCGACCAGCGCGAGGAGGGCGCCGGCGGCGATCACAGGTCGCCGCCCGTGTCGCCCTCGCCGAGCGTGCCGTTCGCCCGCGCGGCCAGGTAGGCCTCCATGAAGGGGCCGATCTTGCCATCCAGGACGCTGTCGGTGTCGCCGGTCTCGGTGCCGGTCCGGACGTCCTTCACGAGGCGGTACGGGTGGATGACGTAGTTCCGGATCTGGCTGCCCCACTCGATCTTCTTCTTGAGCGCGTTCTGGGCATCCACCGCCGCTTGACGACGCTCCAACTCCGCCTGGTAGAGCCGCGAACGCAGCATTTTCATGGCGGTGTCCTTGTTCTTGTGCTGGCTGCGCTCCGACTGGCACTTCACGACGATGCCGCTGGGGATGTGGGTGATGCGCACCGCGGAGTCGGTCATGTTGACGTGCTGTCCGCCCGCGCCGCCCGACCGCATGGTGTCGATGCGGAGGTCCTTGTCGTCGATCGTGATCTCGATGCTGTCGTCCACGTCGGGGTAGGCGCCCACGCTCGCGAAGCTCGTCTGCCGACGGGCGTTGCCGTCGAAGGGACTGATGCGCACGAGGCGGTGCACGCCGATCTCGCCCTTGAGGTACCCGTAGGCGTACTCGCCCTTCACCTCGATGGTGCAGGACTTGATTCCCGCTTCCTCGGCCACCTGCTCGTCGATGACGCTGGCCTTGAAGCCCGCACGATCGGCCCAGCGCAGGTACATGCGCTTCAGCATCTCCGCCCAGTCGGACGCATCGGTGCCGCCGGCGCCGGCGTTGATTTCCAAGACGGCGTCGGCCGAGTCGCCTTCCTCGCCGAGGAGACGCTGGGTCTCCATGGCCCGGACCGTGTCCTCCAGGCCGTCGAGGGTGGCCTTCGACTCGACGAGGAGGTCGGGTTCGCCCATCTCGTCGGCCATCTCGATGAGGGTGACCGCATCGTTCAGGGCGCGGTCGGCCTCCGTCCAGAGGCTCACGACCTTCTCGAGGAGGCCCTTCTCCTTGAGGATCCCGCGGGCGCGGGCGGCGTCGTTCCAGAACTCGGGGAAGCCCGCCTGGCGCTCGAGGTCGTCTACGCGCTCGCGCTTGGTGTCGACGTCAAAGATGCCCCCGGAGCGCGTCGATACGCGCTCGCAGGGACTGGGTGGTCGGGACGAGGTCGGCGGAGGTCATGGCCCGGCGGCTAACGCGTGCCGCGGGCTCCGACCAAGCGGGGCGCTACATGGAGAGCGTAGTGGATCCGTAGGGGTACCACTGCCAGGCGCCACCGCCCTCGCAGACCGTGGACGTCGCGGTGATGGCGATCTCGTAGTCGTCACCCGTGGCGCCCGTACCGTAGACGCGCGGGAAACCGAAGCTCAGGTCGAAGGAGTAGTAGCCGTACGCGTAGCCCCCCTCGAAGCTGAACGACCCCACGTTCGTTCCGTTCAGCGAGACGTCGAAGCTGAGCTCGCCGACGACACAGTCCCGCACGTCATACGTCGAGTCGATCAGGTAGAAGTCGAGGTCGAGGGTGTCGACGCTCACGATTCCCGTGCCGGTGAACGACTCACGAATGTCGTCACCGGCGGTCCAGTACGACAGGTACTCGGAGGCGTACCCGCCCGGGGTCACCGCATCATTCGACGGGAACGCGAGGGCTACCGGCGTCGCCATGGCGTCACACACCGTCCCTTGCGCGCTGACCTCCTCGTCGGAGAGCACCCCGTCGTCATCGCGGTCGACGCCCGCCTCGACGAGGATCCCGCCGGCGGGGCAGGTGTCGTCGGGAGTCGCGTCCGACGTGCGCACGAGCGTGTCGT
>JACCEE010753993.1_pt1 | contig 10377 bp, 7 predicted proteins | sample 7449931 | NCBI WGS metagenome assembly JACCEE01 (sample SAMN15323457, study PRJNA562643) | freshwater metagenome | isolation source: river surface water | place: USA:Blue River Watershed | collected 2017-08-19 | reverse complement strand
GGCCCGTGACCTCAACAGTCACGGGCCTTTTGCGTTTTATCTGAGGAGCAAAAAATGCGGGTGCTTAAGTTTGGGGGTTCGTCGTTAGCGTCTGTGGCGCGGTTTCTGGAAGTTGCGGCTATTGTGCGGTCGCAGCCACAGACCGAGCCGGTAGGACTGGTATTATCCGCGCCGCATGGCGTGACCAATTTATTGGTGGAGTTGACTGACCTGGCCTTTCTGGGTACTGGTTATCAGGATGCGTTGCAAAGCTGGCGCCAACGTTTGCAGAAAATGCAGGCTGACGCGGCTGCAGTGATTGACGCCGCGGCGCAGCAACGTCTGCAGGCGGTGGTCGCTGCACAAGATGCAACTCTTAGTAACAGATTGCAGGGCGTCGAGCTGCTGCATTATTGCCCGGACCATATCAAGGCGCAGTTGCTGGGCCTTGGCGAACAATTCAGTGTCGCGCTGATGACCGAATTACTGCTGGCGCAGCAGGTGAAAGCTGTGCTGCTTGATTCGGTGCAATGCGTGAAAAGCCAGGGTGATTATCTGAATGCGGTGGCGGATGTCGCTGCTTCTGAAATCGCCCTCGGCGCTGCAGTGAAAAAGCAGGCTGCGCAAGTTTATGTCTTAGCTGGTTTTGTTTCGAGCAATGCGCAGGGCGAACTGTGTTTGCTGGGCCGCAATGGCTCCGATTATTCAGCAGCTATCGTGGCTGCAGCATTACGCGCTTCGGTTTGTGAAATTTGGACCGACGTGGATGGGGTTTATAGTGCGGACCCGCGTCAGGTGAAAAATGCCAAGCTGATTGACCATTTGTCTTACGACGAGGCGATGGAGCTGTCTTATTTCGGCGCCAAAGTATTGCACCCGAAAACCATAGGCCCGCTGGCGCGTTATCAAATCCCTTGCTACATCAAAAATACGCTGAATCCGCAGGCGCCGGGCAGCTGTATCGATAATCACAATAGCGGCGACAGCTTGGTCAAAGGCATTTCCAGCCTGGAGCATCTGGCCCTCATCACTGTGTCCGGTCCTGGCCTCAAAGGCGTGGTTGGTATGGCTTCGCGCATTTTCGCGACGATGGCGCGCGAGCAGGTTTCAGTGAATTTAATCACGCAGTCGTCCAGTGAATTCAGTATCAGCTTCTGTGTGGCGCAACTGGATTTAACTGCCGCCAAACGTGCGCTGGAAGCCGAATTCGAACTGGAACTGCAGGGCAAGCTGCTGCGGCCTTTGTCTATCCAAACCGATATGGCGATTGTCAGCCTGGTGGGTGATGGCATGCGCCAGCACCGTGGTGTTGCCGCCAAGTTTTTTGCGTCTTTGTCACAAGCGCGGGTCAACGTCGTCGCAATTGCGCAGGATTCCAGTGAGCGCTCCATTTCCGCGGTCGTTGAACAGCAAAGCTGCCAAAATGCGGTGAAAGTGTGTCACGAAAACTTCTTCAGCCACGTGCCCAGTATCGATGTGTTCCTGGTCGGTTGCGGCGTAGTCGGCAGCGAATTGCTGGCGCAGTTTGAACGTCAGCAGCAGTTCCTGCAAAACCGTAACGTCCGTTTAAGTGTGTACGGTATCGCCAATTCACGGCAGTTGCTGTTAAACGGGCAGGGCATTGATTTGTCGAAGTGGCAGGCGAACATGGCAACGGCAACGGGGCAATTCTCACTGGCGGCGCTGGATAAATTTGTGCAGGAACATCATTTAACCAATCCGGTATTGATTGATTGCACAAGTTCAGAAGCTATCGCAGCCCAATACAGCCAGTTCCTCGCCGCCGGTTTCCATGTGGTGACACCGAACAAAAAAGCCAACACGGCGAGCCTTGATTACTACCGCGAACTACGTCAGGTCGCACAACGCAATCGCCGTCGTTTCCTGTATGAAACCACGGTTGGTGCCGGGTTGCCGGTCATCGACACGTTGCAGGGCTTACTTAATGCCGGTGACGAACTGGTGGCGTTTGAAGGGATTTTGTCCGGTAGCCTCAGTTATCTGTTTGGCGAACTGGAAAAAGGCCTGCCGTTATCTGAAGTCACCGCCAAAGCGAAAGCGATGGGCTTTACCGAGCCAGATCCGCGCGATGATTTATCTGGCATGGATGTGGCGCGCAAGCTGCTCATCATGGCCCGCGAAGCCGGTCTGGAACTGGATTTAGCCGATGTCACTGTCGAAGGCGTATTGCCGGCTGATTTTGCGCCGGGTACTGACGTGGCGACTTTTATGGCCAAATTACCGGAATTGGATGCCTGGTATGCGGATAAAGTGGCGGCGGCGCGGCTTGACGGCAAAGTGCTGCGGTTTATCGGTGAAATTGCCGATGGTCAATGCAAAGTCGCGGTCAAAGCCTTAGATCTGGACCATCCGCTGGCGAAGGTCAAAGATGGCGAAAACGCGCTCGCGATCCATACCCGCTATTACCAGCCCATTCCGTTTGTACTGCGTGGTTACGGCGCGGGTGCTGCGGTCACTGCGGCCGGGGTGTTTGGCGATGTGATGCGCACATTGGGCTGGCAGCAGGAGGTTTAAGCATGAAGTCGTATTTTGCGCCGGCCTCCACCGGGAATTTTTCGGTTGGTTTTGATTTACTTGGCGCAGCATTTGAAGCAGTGGACGGTACTTTGTTAGGGGATGAGTTACAGATCCTCGGCGAGGCAGACAGCATGTCGCTGGAGCTGGCGGGCCGTTATGTCCACCAGTTACCGGGCGACAGCAATGACAATCTGGTCTTAACTAGTTTTTATGCTTTTGAGCAAAAAGTCGGCCGTTCTTTACCGCGGCTGAAACTGCGGCTGGTCAAGCATTTGCCGGTTGGCAGTGGCCTGGGGTCCAGTGCCTGTTCGATTGTGGTGGCTTGTTACGCCTTTAACGACTATTTCGGTAAGCCGTTGTCAGAGCGTGAACTGCTGGAATTGACGGCCGTCTGTGAAGGGGGCGTCAGTGGTGGCGTGCATTACGATAATGTCGCGCCGTCGCTGCATGGTGGTTTACAGCTGATGTTACCGGAAAGCCCGTTACTGTATCGCAAGCTGCCGTGGTTTTCACACTGGCAGGTGGTGCTGAGTTATCCGGGCACAGTGCTCTCGACTAAAGCGGCGCGTGCAGTGTTACCGCAGCAACTGACGTTAAAGCACAGTATCCAGTTTGCCGGCACTGTGGCGCGTTTTGTCGCAGCTTTGTACAGCGAAGATGAAACCGAAGCATTTGCAGCATTAAAAGATGTGGTGGCAGAGCCTGCACGTACGCCGCTCATTCCGGAATTACCCGCGATCCGGGCGGCCCTGATGGCGCAGGGGATTGGTCATGTCGGCATTTCAGGCGCAGGCCCGACCTTGTTTGCGCTGTGCAGTACACCAGAGCAGGCCGCATTTGCCCGCGATTATCTGGCCACACATTATGAAAAAAATGCCGATGCGATGACGCACATTTGCCAGCTGGCAACCACAGGGGCGCGCGCCCTGTAATTGGTGATGTAAGCAGCGATAGCAGAACAATAAATTCAATGATTTAGCAGCAATGCTCCAGGAAATATTATGTTGTTAAGAAATATCAAAGTACCGGCACAGCAGGTCAGTTTTTTAGATGCAGTGCGGATTGGCCTCGGTGAGCAACAAGGCTTGTTTTTCCCGGCCAGCTGGCCAAAAGTAGATGTCGACGCGCTGTTGGCGATGCCGTTTGCTAAACGCAGCGCCCATTTACTGCACGCGCTGATCGGGGATGAGTTGCCGCTGGCCGAGCTGGAACAAATGCTGGGCGAAGCTTTTTATTTCCCGGCACCGGTGGCGTCTGTGACCGACGACATTGGCTGTCTTGAACTGTTCCACGGCCCGACACTGGCGTTTAAAGACTTTGGTGGTCGTTTTATGGCGCGCGCGCTGCTCGCCGCGCAGCAACGCTCCAATGTCAGCCGCACCACTATCGTCACCGCCACTTCAGGCGACACCGGTGCTGCGGTTGCGCACGCGTTCTATCGCCAAGCCGGTGTGCAGGTGGTGATCCTGTTCCCGAAAGGCAAGATCTCGGTGTTGCAGGAAAAACTGTTTACTACGCTTGGCGACAATATCCACACGCTGGCGGTTGATGGTGATTTTGACCAGTGTCAGGCGCTGGTGAAAGAAGTGTTTAACGACCGCGATCTGGTTGGCCGGCTGAATATCAACTCTGCTAACTCGATTAATATCAGCCGGTTATTTGCCCAGGTCTGTTATTACTTCGAAGCCGTGGCGCAGTTAACACCGGCCCAGCGCGAACAGCTGGTGATCTCAGTGCCAAGCGGCAATTTTGGCAACCTGACAGCGGGGCTCATTGCCAAAACACTGGGCCTGCCGATTAAACGCATGATCGCCGCCACCAACGCCAACGATACTGTGCCGCGTTATTGGCAGAGCGGGCAGTGGCAGGTCAATAAAACAGTGGCGACTTTATCCAATGCGATGGACGTCAGTGCGCCGAATAACTGGCCGCGGGTCGAAGATTTGCTGGCGCAAGGCGTGATCGAGCGTTCAGCGCTGTCGACGCAAGTAGTGGATGAAGAAGATACCCAGCTCGGTGTGCGCCAGTTATCGCAATTGGGCTATTTGTCCGAGCCGCACGCGGCGGTGGCTTATCGCGCGTTAAAACGCGAACTTCAGCCTGGTGAATATGGTCTGTTTCTGGGGACCGCGCATCCGGCCAAGTTTAAGGAATCGGTGGAAAACATCCTCGGCAACCCGATTGCGTTACCGCCTGCATTAGCAGCGGTCGCCGGTGAGCCAAGTTTAGCGGGCGATCTGCCGGCCGATTTTGTAGAATTGCGCAAAGTACTATTAAGTCTGGAGTAAAAAGTGCAGTTGTCCTGGCAAGATGTGATTGGTGCGGAAAAAACGCAGCCATATTTTCAGCAAGCTGTTGAGGCGGTCAAACAGGCACGTGCCGCCGGTACGGTGATTTATCCGCCGGAAGCCGATGTGTTTAACGCCTTTCGTTATACCGAGTTTGACCAGCTGAAAATCGTCATCATCGGCCAGGACCCTTACCATGGGCCGAATCAGGCCCATGGGCTGTGCTTCTCGGTGCGTCCGGACATTCCGGTGCCACCGAGTTTAAAAAACATCTACAAAGAGTTGGCTCTGGAATACCCGGATTTTGTGATACCCAAGCATGGTTATCTGGAAAGCTGGGCCCGTCAGGGCGTATTGCTGCTCAACACCGTGCTGACAGTGGTGGCGAACGAACCCAACTCGCATCGTCATTTGGGCTGGGAAACCTTTACCGACAACGTGATTAAAGCCATCAGTGCCAAAGCAGAGTCTGTAGTGTTTTTGCTGTGGGGCTCACACGCGATTAATAAACAAAAGTTCATCGACAAGAGCCGACATCACGTGCTGACCGCGCCGCATCCATCGCCGTTGTCGGCACACCGTGGCTTTTTAGGTTGCGGCCACTTCGCTAAGGCTAATGAGTTGCTGGCACAAATGGGCAAAACGCCGGTGAATTGGCAGGTGTAGGCTTTAATCTTTGATCTGCTGTCTCCAACGGGCAGCCTTCTGCAGTAGTTGGCTTTTTTATTGAATTGGCGTTTCAGATGATCCATCTAGAAAACCCCGATACCCGTTGAAGCGAGCCGATGCAAATCAATAGTTTGAGGTCTTAATCGTGCGACGACCGGCCGGGAGTGTTTGAGTGCGGCGACGGTAGCGCCGCGCGAGTTGCCCCAGCGCCTCAAACTGTTGATTTTCATCGGGCTTTCGAGCGTAACCGGGTTCGAGTTTTCTTTGGTTACTTTCTTTTGTCGACACAAAAGAAAGTAACTCACCGTCAGGTGAAATCTCTTCTAAGCGATCTTGCCGCAGCAGAAAGAAATGATTCAAAACGGCAATTGGCCGAGTATCATCGCCGTGATCGGGCAAATGTCTGGATATGACCGGCAACAGCGCGATCCCGCGCAATAAAAAACCGGAGTTACCTCCGGTTTTTTTATTAGGCAAATCAGCGAGCGCTGCTTGAGCAATGTTCCAAAGTAAAAAGCCCAACCTGTGAAGGTCGGGCTCTTTACGTTAAATCAGTTGTTCAAACAGGTCGTCTTCTAAGCTCCAATCGATATCTTCGAGCTCTTTTTTCAGACGCTGCCGCTCCTTCACGGCTTCGATCTCGCGCCATTTGCGCTTCACCGGCCGGCTTTTCGCGGCTGGTCGTTCCAACATAGTCAGTAAGTCGTCAAAGCTTTCCATACTTCACCTCGCTACATTGTTGTTGTTATTTTCAACAAAATTGATACCACATTTTTTGACAAAATAAAATACATCGATGACAGAAAAATGAAGCGAAGATGAATGAGAAATGGCAGCGAAAAAAAAGGAGCCGTGAGGCTCCTTTTTCTGTCTAAAAAATAAGCAAATCCAGCAGTTTAGCCTTGCTTAAACTGACTGATCAGTTGCTCTGTCGAGCTGTCAAAAGCATGACTGGCAGCATCGGATAACACCTGATAAATCGGTGTAGATAATTGCTTACCGAGTTCGACGCCCCACTGATCAAATGAGTTGATATTCCACAGCACGCCCTGCACAAAAACCTTGTGCTCATACAGCGCGATCAGAGCACCCAGGTAGTACGGCGACAACTCTGGCAGTAGTAATGTGTTGCTGGGTTTGTTGCCCGGAGACGCTTTGTGCGGTGCCAGGAATTCAGCCTGAGCTGCTGAGCCACCTTGCGCCAGCACTTCAGCCTTGGCTTCGGCAATGGTTTTACCCTGCATCAGGGCTTGCGACTGTGCGAAACAATGCGCCGCCAGCCGGTGATGGTGATCAGCCAAATGATGCGAGACCTTCACGGGCAAAATAAAGTCAGCCGGCACCGCTAAAGCACTTTGGTGCAGCAGCTGATGGTAGGCATGTTGACCATTAGTACCGGCATCGCCCCAAATCACCGGGGCTGTGGCATCAGTAAGAGCTGCGCCATTGACGTCGACACTCTTGCCGTTACTTTCCATATCCAGTTGCTGGACATAAGACGGCAACAAACGCAGATAATGGCTGTAGGGCAATAATGCCTGGGCCTGACAGCCCAGACCATTGATATACCAGACACCCAGCAGCGACAGAATCACTGGCAAATTTTGCTCAAGCGGCGCATCACGGAAGTGAGTATCCATGTCGCGCGCACCAGCAAGCAGGTTCTCAAACTGTGCAACGCCAAGCGTCAGGCAGAGTGGGAAACCGATGGCTGACCATAAAGAATAACGGCCACCAACCCAATCCCACATTGGCAGGATATGCGATGCGTCGATGCCAAATTCGGCAGCCGCTTTGATATTGGAAGATGTGGCCCAAAAATGCTGGGCTATCGCGGCTTTATCGGCACCACTATCGAGGAACCACTGACGCACGGCTAAAGCATTCTGTTTGGTTTCTTCGGTCCCAAATGATTTGGACGCGACAAACACCAGCGTGGTTGCCGGATTCAATGGCTTCACCACATCACTGACGACGGCGCCATCGATATTGCCGGCAAAATGCACTTTAACCGGGCTTTGGTTATAAGGCGTTAAGGCCTCCAGTGCCATTTGCGGGCCGAGTAAGGAACCGCCAATGCCAATCCAAACTAAATCGGTAATTGGTTCGCCCTGATAGCCGAGGTATTGCCGGTTGTTCAGCTGTTCCACCAGCGCATACATTTGTGCGCGGCAGGCCGCAATTTGCGCCTGCAGATCTTCACCGTCCAGTTGCAACGGCAAATCAGCCGGAGCGCGCAGTGCGACGTGCCAAACGGAGCGGTCTTCAGTGTTATTAATTTTGTCGCCGGCAAACATCGCGGCGCGTTTGGCCTGTAATGGACTTTGCGCGGCCAGCTGGAGCAGTTGCTGCCAAATGCCTTGCGTGATCAGATTCTTCGAGTAATCCAAAGTGATGCCGAGCGCTTTGGCGGTAAAACGCTGTGCACGCTGTGGATCTTCAGCAAACTCCTGACGCAGGTTCAACGGGGCTTTGGCAAGCGCTGCCAATTCGCTCCAGACTGCAGACGACATAATAAACTCCTGTTAAAAAAGCCGCGCTTAAGCCAGCGCGGCAGTGATCACTTGTTCCAGCTTGCGCTGGTCAATGGCAAATTTACGGATCCCTTCGGCCAGTTTTTCCGTGGCCATTGCGTCTTCGTTCAGTGCCCAGCGGAAAGCTTGTTCAGATAACTCTGCAGGTTTCTCAGCAGTGACGCCCTGATCCTGCAAATGGACCGTCAGGTCACCGCTTTGTTTACTCAGCTCATCAAGTAGCGCCGGAGCGATGGTCAGGCGGTCGCAGCCGGCCAGAGCTAATACTTCGCCAACGTTACGGAAGCTGGCACCCATGACGATGGTTTTATGGCCATGTTGTTTGAAATAGCGGTAGATTTCGCGCACAGAAATCACACCCGGATCACTTTCTGCGTCATAGCTTAAACCGGTGCTGGCTTTGTACCAGTCCAGAATGCGACCGACAAATGGCGAAATTAAGAACACGCCGGCTTCGGCACAAGCGCGGGCCTGGCACAGATGGAACAACAACGTCAGGTTACATTGAATCCCTTCTTGTTCCAGCTGACGGGCAGCCTGAATGCCTTCCCAGGTCGAGGCGATTTTGATCAGAATTTTGTCTTTGCCAATGCCATTTTCCTGATACAACGCGACCAGCTGATGCGCTTTGGCGATAGTGGCTGCGGTATCAAAACTTAAGCGGGCATCCACTTCAGTGGAGACTCGGCCTGGTACCAGTTTACTGATAGCAGTGCCTACGTCGACGGCAAACTTGTCGCCGGCAATACTGATCTGCTCTGCCTGATCGGCCGTTTTGCTTTTTGCATAGCTCGCGGCAGCAGCGAGTAACGGTTTGGCAAAATCCAAAGCGCTGGCATTGAGCAGTAAAGATGGGTTAGTGGTAGCATCGACCGGACGGAACTGTTCGATGGCGTTCAGGTCACCACTATCAACGACGACTGTAGTGACTGCTTTGAGTTGTTCGAGGAGTGTTGTCATATTGTTATTTAACCATTTTTAGTCGCAGTTTCAGCACGAATGCTGCTTAAAAGTGTGATTATGTAGGAATATTACAACAGAAAGTGTGTTAATTCACAGAATTCTGCTGAGGTTATTGCTGATTTTTTGTCACATTACTATAGTTGGTTCCAGTCGGTTGTTCCGGCCTCGAACGGGTATTCGCGCCATGTACGGCTGTTTGGTCGCAATTTGTTAAGGCAGTGCAATATTTGAATCCCAGATTTTAAAAATCGAAAAAAGTACTGATAGTGGACGACTGCGATCCGGTCCGGGCGTCGATTAAAGGCATGCTACAAAAAATTGGTTTCGAACATATTGCAGCGGCCGCCGATGCCAATGCGGCTATCGCCAATTGCACAGAAATTCAATATGACTTCATTTTATCCGATTTCAACCTCGGTGAGGGCAAAGATGGTTATCAGCTATTCGAAGCGCTGAAACATCTGCGACTGCTCAAACCAGGCTGTTGCTTCATTATTATCAGTGCCGAGAGCCAACGCCAGATTGTGCATGGCGTGGTTGAACTGCAACCGGATACTTATCTACTCAAACCATTTTCTTTTGTACAGCTGGAAAAACGCCTGATGCGCGCTTTTGAGATCAAAAATGCATTGCATCAGGTTTACAAAGAGATTGCCGAAGAGAAGTTTATCGAAGCGGCCAACTCTTGTGAACTGGTAGTGAAGAATGATCCAGACTATGCCGTGTATGCCCTGCGGCTACGCGGCGAACTGCTGCTAGAAATTGAGTATTATCAGGCCGCCGAGCAGCTTTATATCACCATTCTGGCGCGGCGTGATTATGCCTGGGCCAAGCTTGGTCTTGCGATTGCAAGGTTTTGTCAGCAGCGTTGGCTGGAAGCAGAATTTGAACTGCGTGAACTCAGCAAGATGGATGAAACCCGGGTTGAAGCGCTGGACTGGTTGTCACGGCTGTTTTTAAAACGTCAGCTATATAAAGACGCCTATGACACGTTGAACGAAGTCACCAAGCTGTCGCCGAAAAACTATCAGCGGCAAAAAGCATTGGCGAATCTGGCGAATATCAATGGATTAAAAGAGGATGCGGTCAAAATTTATGCCCGGCTACAACAAGCCGCACGTTACTCTATTTTTGACACACCAGACAACTTTTTGAATTATGCCCGGGCGATTCTGGAGCAGACCAAAGACGCGAATAAACTAGAACAAACCCGCCATTTTAAAAAAATAGATGACATCCTGGCCAATATTGGTAAGCGGTTTTCGTTGGAGTCCTATCTGCATGAAGAAATGGCCATCCGGGCTCGGGTCGCAGTGTTACGTGGCAACATAGACGCAGCCAGAGAGCTGCTGGCTAAAAGTGATGCCGAACAAACCGGTAAACCGCTGACCGCAGAAGCTTGTCTG
>JACCEE012755917.1_pt1 | contig 10378 bp, 7 predicted proteins | sample 7449931 | NCBI WGS metagenome assembly JACCEE01 (sample SAMN15323457, study PRJNA562643) | freshwater metagenome | isolation source: river surface water | place: USA:Blue River Watershed | collected 2017-08-19 | reverse complement strand
TTTGAGTTATGGCAAAAGAAAAATTTGACAGGTCAAAACCGCACGTAAACATCGGTACCATCGGTCACGTTGACCATGGTAAGACCACTTTGACTGCTGCAATTACAACAGTACTTGCAAAAAAAGGACTTTCTGAATTACGTTCATTCGATTCTATCGACAACGCTCCAGAAGAAAAAGAACGTGGTATCACTATCAACACTTCACACGTTGAGTACCAAACAGCAAACCGTCACTATGCACACGTTGACTGTCCTGGTCACGCTGACTACGTTAAAAACATGGTTACTGGTGCTGCTCAAATGGACGGTGCTATCATTGTAGTTGCTGCAACTGATGGTCCTATGCCACAAACTCGTGAACATATCTTGTTAGCACGTCAGGTAAACGTACCTCGTTTGGTTGTTTTCATGAACAAATGCGACATGGTTGACGATGCTGAAATGTTGGAATTAGTGGAAATGGAAATGCGCGAATTGCTTTCATTCTATGATTTCGATGGCGACAATACTCCTGTTATCCGCGGTTCTGCACTTGGTGCATTGAACGGTGTTCCAGAATGGGAAGAAAAAGTAATGGAATTGATGGATGCTGTTGATAGCTGGATTTTATTGCCAGAACGTGCAGTTGACAAACCATTCTTGATGCCTGTTGAAGACGTATTCTCAATCACTGGTCGTGGTACAGTTGCTACAGGTCGTATCGAAACTGGTATCATCAAAGTAGGTGAAGAAGTTCAAATCATCGGTTTAGGTGCAGAAGGTAAAAAATCTGTTGTAACTGGTGTTGAAATGTTCCGTAAACTTCTTGATACAGGTGAAGCTGGCGATAACGTAGGTTTATTACTTCGTGGTATCGACAAAGAAGAAATCAAACGTGGTATGGTTATTTCTCACCCTGGAAAAGTAACTCCTCACTCTGAATTCAAAGCTTCTGTTTATATCTTGAAAAAAGAAGAAGGTGGTCGTCACACTCCATTCCACAACAAATACCGTCCTCAATTCTACATCCGTACATTGGACGTAACTGGTGAAATCACTTTACCAGAAGGAACTGAAATGGTAATGCCTGGTGATAACTTAGAAATCTCTGTAAAATTGATTTACCCAGTAGCTTGCAGCGAAGGTCTTCGTTTTGCAATCCGCGAAGGTGGTCGTACAGTAGGTTCTGGTCAAATTACCTCTTTAATGAACTAATACGAATACCTAACGGTACAAGTACTATACAAACAGATAGGAAACGAGTAATCCTCGGATTACTTGTTTCCTTCTTTTAAAAAAATAAACGGGTCTAGCTCAGTTGGTAGAGCACCGGTCTCCAAAACCGGGTGTCGGGAGTTCGAGCCTCTCGACCCGTGCAAAAAAAATCTATTTGCGAATTATGAAACTCATCAATTATTTCAAAGAATCTTATTCAGAACTTGTTCACAAGACCTCATGGCCTACACGACAAGAACTGACCAACAGTGCGGTAGTTGTTTTAGTAGCTTCCCTCCTTATTGCACTTGTAGTATGGGCAATGGATTCTGGGTTTGAAAGCATCATGACGTTTATTTACAACAAGGTTCTCTAATTCTAGGAGGTGATCATGTCTGAGACAACAAAAAAATGGTATGTATTGCGTGCCGTAAGCGGCAAGGAAAATAAGGTGAAAGAATATGCTGATGCAGAAATCCGAACCTCTGACCTTGGTCAATACGTATCTCAGGTTTTGATTCCGATGGAAAAAGTCTACCAAATTCGTAACGGAAAGAAAACAATTAAAGAGCGTAGTTATTTACCAGGCTATGTACTTGTAGAGGCTAACATGACAAACGAGACGATGGGACGCTTGCGTAACATCCCTAACGTGTTAGGTTTCTTGGGTGAAGCTCCTGGTGGAAGACCTATGCCCTTGCGTGCATCAGAAGTAACCCGCATTTTGGGTTCTGTTGATGAAATGCAAGAAATGGGCGAAGAAATTGCTATCCCATATAGCGTAAGCGAAAATGTGAAAGTAATTGCAGGTCCATTTAGTGGTTTTTCTGGCGTTATCGAAGAAGTAAACAATGAGAAGAAAAAACTCAAAGTAATGGTGAAAATTTTCGGGCGAAAAACACCGCTCGAACTTGGTTTCATGCAAGTAGAAAAAGAGTAAACAACGAGGTTACGCCCGTATAGTTGCTCAATCTAATATGTTAATAACAAAATCTTAATTAGAATTATGGCTAAAGAAATTGCTGGACTTATCAAATTACAGATCAAAGGTGGTGCGGCAAATCCGTCTCCTCCTGTTGGTCCTGCTTTGGGTTCCAAAGGGATCAATATCATGGAGTTTTGTAAGCAATTCAATGCCAGAACCCAAGAAGCAGCAGGTAAAATTTTACCTGTAGTTATTACGTACTATGCAGACAAGTCATTCACATTTGTCGTAAAAACTCCTCCTGTAGCTATCCAATTATTGGAAGCTTCAAAATTGAAGAGTGGCTCAGCAGAACCAAACCGTAAAAAAGTTGCTGAAATTACTTGGGAACAAGTAAAACAGATTGCTGAGGATAAAATGACCGACTTGAACTGTTTCACACTAGAGTCAGCCATGACAATGGTTGCTGGCACAGCGAGAAGTATGGGTATTACCGTTAAAGGTGAATTCCCTAATATTTAACACTTAACTTCAATTCAACAATGGGTAAACTTACAAAAAATCAAAAGTTAGCTGCAGAGAAAATTGAAGCAGGAAAAGCTTATACTCTCAATGAAGCCGCAAAATTGGTTAAAGAAATTACTAAAACCAAATTTGACGCCTCTGTGGATATTGATGTACGTTTAGGTGTAGACCCACGTAAAGCAAACCAAATGGTTCGTGGCGTGGTATCATTACCTAACGGAACAGGCAAACAAGTACGGGTTCTTGCATTATGTACTCCTGACAAAGAAGCCGAAGCGAAAGCTGCAGGCGCAGACTATGTTGGTCTCGATGAATATATCGAAAAAATAAAAGGCGGATGGACAGATATTGATGTTATCATCACTATGCCTGCTATCATGGGTAAAATTGGTGCTCTTGGTCGCGTATTAGGCCCTCGTGGTTTGATGCCTAACCCTAAAAGCGGTACTGTAACCATGGAAGTTGGTAAAGCGGTAACAGAAGTAAAAGCTGGTAAAATTGACTTTAAAGTAGACAAAACAGGTATTATTCACACTTCTATCGGTAAAGTTTCGTTCAACGAAAAACAAATCGTAGAAAATGCGAAAGAATTCATGAATACTATTATGAAGTTGAAACCATCTTCAGCTAAAGGTACATATGTAAAAAGCATTTATCTTTCAAGTACAATGAGTGCAGGTATCAAAATTGATACTAAATCAATTGATGAAAACTAATTAAAACGAAAGTATGAAAAAGGAAGATAAAAGCATAATCATTTCGCAAATACAGGAAACACTCCAAGCGTACAGTCATTTCTATATTACTGAAGCGCAAGGTTTGAATGCTGAACAAGTTAGCAAACTTAGACGTCTTTGCAACAAACAAGATGTTAAGATGCTAGTTGTTAAAAATACATTGTTCCAAAAAGCATTAGAAGCTAATGGTATGGATACCGCACCACTAGCTGAGGCTTTTAAGCAAAACACAGCTGTGTTGTTCTCTAACACTGGTAATGCTCCTGCTAAATTAATTAAAGAGTTTAGCAAAGCAAATCAAAAGCCAGTTTTAAAGGCTGCTTATGTTGAAGAATGCTTGTATGTTGGCGAAAATCAACTTGAAACTCTTATCTCAATTAAGAGCAAAAATGAACTTATCGGTGATATCATTGGCTTATTGCAATCACCTGCTAAGAACGTTGTGTCCGCACTCCAATCAGGAGGAACTACAATTCATGGCGTGTTGAAAACACTCTCTGAAAGAAATTAATTATTTACAAAAACAAAATTACAAACACATAAATTATTATTACAATGGCAGATTTGAAAGCTTTTGCAGAACAATTGGTTAACCTTACCGTTAAAGAAGTAAATGAGTTAGCCGCAATTTTGAAAGATGAATACGGTATCGAACCTGCTGCTGCAGCTGTTGCTGTTGCTGCTGGTCCTGCTGCTGCTGCTGAAGCAGTTGAAGAAAAATCATCATTTGATGTTATTTTGAAATCAGCTGGTGCCAACAAATTGGCAATCGTTAAGTTAGTAAAAGAACTTACCGGTCTTGGCTTGAAAGAAGCTAAAGATATCGTAGACGCTGCTCCAGCTCCTGTTAAAGAAGGCGTTGCTAAAGAAGAGGCTGAATCTCTTAAAAAGCAATTGACTGAAGCAGGCGCTGAAGTTGAACTTAAGTAAGTCTAAATCCTGGTTTTCAGGGTATTACGGTTTAGAATCCCGCTCAAACGGGACTCTAAACCTTTTTATGTATAACAAATAAGTTCAACTAATACACACTAATAAATGTCTTCAAATACTGAAAATCAAAGAACGAGTTTTGCCTCCATTAAGAATCAGTTGGCCTACCCTGATTTCTTGGAAGTACAACTTAAATCATTTAGAGATTTCTTCCAACTAGATACTCCTCCAGAAAGAAGAAAAAATGAGGGATTGTACCGCGTATTTGCTGAAAATTTTCCAATAGCAGATACACGTAATAATTTCGTTCTCGAGTTCCTCGATTATTATGTTGATCCTCCACGTTACTCTATCGACGAATGTATCCGTCGTGGTTTGACTTATAGCGTTCCGTTAAAAGCCAAATTAAAATTATATTGCACCGATCCAGATCATGAAGATTTTGATACGGTTATCCAAGATGTGTACTTGGGACCTATCCCTTACATGACTGCTAAAGGTACATTTGTTATCAATGGTGCAGAACGTGTTATTGTATCGCAATTACACCGTTCTCCTGGCGTATTCTTCGGCCAAAGCACACATGCTAACGGTACAAAACTTTATTCTGCACGTATCATTCCTTTCCGCGGATCGTGGATTGAATTTGCTACGGACATCAATAATGTCATGTACGCTTACATCGACCGTAAGAAAAAATTACCTGTTACCACGCTGCTACGTGCCATCGGCTACGAAAGTGACCAAGATATTTTGGAAACATTCGGGTTAGCAGAAGAAGTAAAAGTAAACAAAACCAATTTAAAGAAAGTTATTGGCCGCAAATTGGCAGTTCGTGTTGTTAAAACATGGGCCGAAGATTTTGTGGATGAAGATACCGGTGAAGTAGTAAGCGTTGAACGTACAAAAGTACTTATCGACCGCGAAACTATCATCGAATCAAACCATATCGACGACATTATCGAATCGGGAAATCAAACTATTTTGCTTCACAGAGAAGATCAAAATGTGGATGATTTTGCGATTATCTATAATACCTTACAAAAGGACCCTAGTAACACCGAAAAAGAAGCTGTGTTACACATTTATCGTCAATTACGTAATGCAGAACCTGCCGATGACGCCTCTGCTCGCGAAACGATTAATGGTCTTTTCTTCTCTGAAAAACGCTATGACTTAGGCGAAGTTGGTCGTTACAGAATCAATAGAAAACTCAATCTGACAACAGATATGGGTGTTCGTGTATTGACAAAAGAAGATATTATTGAAATTATCAAATATCTGATTAAACTGATCAATTCAAAAGTTGATGTGGATGATATTGACCACTTAAGTAACCGTCGTGTACGTACTGTAGGTGAGCAACTGTATCAACAATTCAACATTGGTTTGGCTCGTATGGCTCGTACTATTCGTGAACGTATGAATGTACGCGACAACGAAGTATTTACGCCAATCGACTTGATTAATGCTAAAACAATTTCGTCGGTTATCAATTCGTTTTTCGGTACCAATGCGCTCTCGCAATTTATGGATCAAACCAATCCATTAGCTGAAATCACTCACAAACGTCGTTTGTCAGCCCTCGGGCCTGGTGGTTTGAGCCGCGACCGTGCAGGTTTCGAAGTTCGTGACGTTCACTATACACACTATGGTCGTTTGTGCCCTATTGAAACACCTGAAGGACCAAACATTGGTTTGATTTCTTCGTTGTGTGTCTACGCTAAAATCAACGAACTTGGCTTTATCGAAACGCCTTATCGTAAAGTAGAAAACTCAACGGTTGATTTATCGGCTGAAGGTGTAACTTACTTAACCGCTGAAGAAGAAGAAGATTTAGTGGTAGCACAAGGTAACGCACCACTCGATGCTAATGGTAAATTCATTCGTAACAAGGTTAAATCTCGTTTGGAAGCTGACTTCCCAATGGTGCCTCCAACAGAAGTGGATTTGATGGACGTTGCTCCACAACAAATTGCCTCTATTGCAGCAGCCTTGATTCCATTCTTGGAACACGATGATGCTAACCGTGCATTGATGGGATCTAACATGATGCGTCAGGCCGTACCATTATTGCGTCCTGAAGCCCCAATCGTTGGAACAGGTATCGAACGTCAGCTTATTGCTGATTCACGTACCCAAATTATGGCCGAAGGTAATGGTTTGGTTGAATTTGTAGATGCAAGTGTTATTCGTATTCGTTACGATCGTAGTGAAGAAGAAGCATTTGTGAATTTTGAAGATTCTGTAAAAGAATACCCTCTTCCAAAATTCTTAAAAACCAACCAAGATACAACCATCGACTTACGTCCTATCGTTAAAAAAGGCGATCGCGTAACGCTTAACCAAATTTTGACAGAAGGTTATTCAACTCAAAATGGTGAATTAGCTTTAGGTTGCAACTTAAAAGTGGCTTATATGCCTTGGAAAGGTTACAACTATGAGGATGCTATCGTTATCAATGAACGCGTAGTTCGTGAAGACGTTTATACCTCTATTCACGTAAGCGAATATACACTTGAAGTGCGCGAAACTAAACGTGGTATGGAAGAGTTAACCTCTGACATTCCAAACGTTAGCGAAGACGCTACTAAAGATTTGGACGAAAACGGTATTATCCGTATTGGTGCTCACGTAATACCAGGCGACATTTTGATTGGTAAAATCACTCCAAAAGGTGAAACCGATCCAACACCTGAAGAAAAATTATTACGTGCTATCTTTGGTGACAAAGCTGGTGATGTTAAAGATGCTTCGTTGAAAGCTTCACCTTCATTAAGAGGTGTAGTTATTGGCAAAGAACTTTACTCTAAAGCACAACGTAATCGTAAATCACGCAACACAGATAAAGAGATTTTAGCGAAATTAGATGCTGAATTCGAAAGAGAAGTAAGTGCATTAAGAGCTCAATTAATTGACAAATTAATTACTATCACCAACGGTAAAACATCGCAAGGTGTGAAAGACTTCTTAGGCACAGACCTCATTCCTAAAGGCGTGAAGTTTACACAAAAATTACTCAACGAAATTGATTATAACGTGGTTCAATTGACCAAATGGACAACAGACCCACATAAAAACGATATGATTAGAGATATCGTAATCAATTACTTGAAAAAATACAAAGAATGCGATTCTAAATTAAAACGTAAAAAATTCAATGTAACTATTGGAGATGAACTTCCTTCTGGAATCATTCAATTAGCCAAAGTTTATATTGCTAAAAAACGTAAAATTCGCGTTGGTGATAAAATGGCAGGTCGTCACGGTAACAAAGGTATCGTTTCGAAAATTGTTCGTCAAGAAGATATGCCATTCCTTGAAGATGGAACTCCAGTTGATATCGTATTGAATCCACTTGGTGTACCTTCTCGTATGAACCTTGGACAGATTTTTGAAGCTGTACTTGGTTGGGCAGGCAAGGAATTAGGTATGAAATTTGCGACACCAATTTTCGATGGTGCAAACCTCGACGATTTGAACGAATGGTGCGACAAAGCTGGTGTTCCACGTTATGGTAAAGCTTACCTTTACGATGGTGGTACTGGCGAACGTTTTGACCAACCTGCTACGGTAGGTGTGACTTACTTCTTGAAATTAGGCCACATGGTTGAAGATAAAATGCACGCACGTTCTATTGGACCTTACTCACTTATTACACAACAACCATTGGGTGGTAAAGCTCAATTTGGTGGTCAACGTTTTGGTGAGATGGAGGTTTGGGCACTCGAAGCATTTGGTGCATCTTACATTTTACAGGAAATTTTGACTATAAAATCGGATGATGTGATGGGCCGTGCTCGCGCTTACGAAGCCATTGTGAAAGGCGATCCAATGCCACAACCTGGTATTCCGGAATCACTAAACGTATTATTACACGAGTTGAAAGGTTTAGGTTTAAGTGTTAATTTGGAATAAGTTTATTATTTCTGCATTAAACCGAATTTTTACATCTTACAAATTTCAATAAGAATATGGCATTTAAAAGAGAAAATAAGATCAAAAATAATTTCACCAAGATTTCCATCGGGCTTGCATCGCCCGAGGAAATTCTTGAATCGTCGTATGGCGAGGTGTTGAAACCTGAAACCATCAACTATCGTACTTACAAACCAGAACGTGATGGTTTGTTCTGCGAACGTATTTTTGGACCAGTGAAAGACTACGAATGTCACTGCGGAAAATACAAACGTATTCGTTACAAAGGAATCGTTTGCGACCGTTGTGGTGTAGAAGTTACTGAGAAAAAAGTGCGCCGCGAACGTACCGGACACATTCAACTAGTTGTGCCTGTGGCACATATTTGGTACTTCCGTTCATTGCCAAACAAAATTGGTTACCTTCTTGGAATGCCTAGCAAAAAACTTGATTCAATCATCTATTACGAAAAATATGTGGTGATTCAAGCAGGTATTTTGGCTGAATCAGAAGGCGAACCAGTGGTAGAAGGCGAATTGATTGACGAAGACAAATACTTAGAATTGATGGATAAACTTCCACGCGAAAACCAAATGCTGGAAGATACTGATCCAAATAAATTTATCGCAAAAATGGGTGCTGAGGCTATCTACGATATGCTTTGTCGCTTAGATTTAGATAAATTATCATACGAATTACGTCACAAAGCCGATACCGATTCATCACAACAACGTAAAGCTGAAGCTTTAAAACGTTTGCAAGTAGTAGAATCGTTCCGTGCGGCACGTCACAAAAACCGTCCAGAATGGATGATTTTGAAAACAATTCCAGTTATTCCACCAGAATTGCGTCCGTTAGTTCCATTGGATGGTGGTCGTTTTGCCACATCGGATTTGAACGACTTATATCGTCGTGTGATTATCCGTAATAACCGTTTGAAACGCTTAATCGAAATCAAAGCTCCTGAAGTAATTTTACGTAACGAAAAACGTATGTTACAAGAAGCAGTCGATTCATTGATTGACAATTCGCGTAAATCAAGCGCTATGAAAACCGATTCAAACCGTCCATTGAAATCTCTTTCGGATAGTTTGAAAGGTAAACAAGGTCGTTTCCGTCAGAACTTATTGGGTAAACGTGTCGATTATTCCGCTCGTTCGGTAATCGTCGTTGGTCCAGAATTGAAAATGCACGAATGCGGTATCCCAAAAGATATGGCAGCCGAACTTTTCAAACCATTTATTATCCGTAAACTGATTGAACGCGGTATTGTTAAAACCGTAAAATCGGCTAAAAAGATTATCGACCGTAAAGATCCTGTGGTTTGGGATATCCTAGAATATGTAATGAAAGGACACCCTGTATTATTAAACCGTGCTCCAACTTTGCACCGTTTAGGTATTCAGGCATTCCAACCAAAAATGATTGAAGGTAAAGCTATTCAATTGCACCCATTAGCTTGTACGGCGTTCAATGCCGACTTCGATGGTGACCAGATGGCTGTCCACTTGCCACTTGGCAACGAAGCTGTATTGGAAGCCCAATTGTTGATGCTTGCTTCACATAATATTTTAAATCCAGCTAACGGTGCACCTATCACAGTGCCATCGCAAGATATGGTGCTTGGTTTGTATTATATTACAAAACCACGTAAAGGCGCACTTGGCGAAGGTTTGAAATTCTATTCTCCAGAAGAGGTAGAAATCGCTTATAATGAGAAAAAAGTAGATATTCACGCCATTATTTCGGTTAAAACGAAAGATGTTGATGAAAACGGGAAACCTGTTGTACGTATGATTGAAGAAACAACGGTAGGTCGCGTGATTGTAAACAATTTCATTCCTGATGAAGTTGGTTACCTCAACGAACTACTTTCTAAAAAATCATTGCGTAACATCATTTCTCGCGTAATCGAAACGTGTGGTGTGGCTCGTACTGCTCAATTCTTGGATGATATCAAAAACTTAGGTTACCAAATGGCATTCCGTGGTGGTTTGTCGTTCAACCTATCAGACGTTATCATTCCTGAAGAAAAAGAAGCATTGGTACAAAAAGGTTACGATGATGTAGAAAGCATTATGGCCGACTATAACATGGGCTTTATTACCAATAACGAACGTTACAATAAAATCATCGATACTTGGACT
>JACCEE010244431.1_pt1 | contig 10378 bp, 10 predicted proteins | sample 7449931 | NCBI WGS metagenome assembly JACCEE01 (sample SAMN15323457, study PRJNA562643) | freshwater metagenome | isolation source: river surface water | place: USA:Blue River Watershed | collected 2017-08-19 | reverse complement strand
GGCTGTGGTCAATAGTTTGTATTGTTCGAGCGTTAATAGCGTGTCTCCGGAAGTGACTTTTTTGTCCCCAGCAATTGCATCGAGATTATCAAGACGATCTATAATATCTGGTTTATCCGCAGAATAAACAGGATCAACTTCAACAACGGTCAATGCAGTATCCTCCAAATAGTCCACAAGACTATTAAACTTGGCTTTTACCTCATTCCAGTCTTCTGCCGTGCTTTGCTTTGTTCTATCAACAATTGGGCGCAAATTAACTTTATTTTCGTATGTTATCTTTTCAATGGTTTGCCCGTAGCTAACAAGACAAAACATCACTAATCCGATTAATATTAAAACTTTTTTCATACTTTTCTATTTTTACCTCATTAATTTTTCTTCAATTATTGTAAAATCAAAATCTATTTGATCAATAGAACTTTCGGGCAATACCATCCCCCCAATCAATATTGAAACTCCTTTGTATTTGCCTTTTTTATAGCCAGAAGGAATATCCTGTCTAACATCATTTGGGAACGATTTAGTCGATCCGTCAGATATTGCAACCAATGGAATATTTATTTTTTGCTTATTAAAATCTTGTTTTCCCCACATTCCAAATGAAAAATAACCATCGGAAAGCAGCGTATCTCTAAACAATTCACACCTGACAAACGACCTGTTGATTTTTTTGTATCGATCCGTATTTTCAGCTTTTTGGTTCTCATTAAATTTTATCGGGCGAGTCAACATGTGAACAAAAACCTCTGAATCCATATCTTCACCACTCAACAACATTAAATATGGTTGAGCTACGTTATTATCTACAACCATATACCAACTGTAAATATCGATATCATTTAAAGAGAATGTCTCAAAAAAGGGTATTGCTTCAGAAAATACAATAGAACTCATCCCCCAACACTTGTTTGTGACATCAAATATTAAAGAGAACTGTTCATTTGGGTTACTACACCAAATTGTATTCCTTCTACTATCATAGCTAAGTATTGCCCCTTTTAAGTAAGTGACAATATCGTTTATGAAATAATAATCAGAAAGTCCACCAAAATACAAACTTGTCAGTAAGTCGTAATTAGGGAAAATATCATCAAATACTGGCATTCCAGCATCTCCTTGCCCTAAGAAATAATCATACGACAAACTTATAGGTTTATTATTTCCACTCAAAACCATCAATCCCTTATCTGAAATGAAAAACAACATATCATCCACTTGTAAAACCTCAGATGAAATGTACGGGATCCTTGATATTCGAGTAATAGACGAAACAAAATTATTTCCTGTGGGATCTGTATTTATAGACCAAACACCATCGGTGGTTCCAACAATGAGCATCGACAAAACATTTGCGGACTGAGGATCAACATTGTTTGCCCCCACCTTCACCACCCGACCATCACCAACTCTGTAAGAGTTTATCGCCGGCCACACACTAAACTCTCCAATAGCTGAAAATTGAATTGCATTTTCAGAAGAGTAATACTTAGAAATGATAAAATCCTCCCAACGTTCAGTATCTTCGTTAACTGATTTAATGTAGCCTATTTCTCCGCAATAATTAGACACGAAAACTGCATTGTCCCCATCTTTACTAAAAGACAAAGTTGAAATGCCAATATTGCAATTAAAAACACACGACATATTGTGAGACTTATTCTTTCTGCAAGAGAAATTTCTCAAAGGATAATCAACCCCTTCTAAAATAGATCCATTCCCCCCCCCGATTGGCGTTGTAAACCCTATTGTCGAAGCTTGGATGTGGGGATAAGAAAGCAGCCCTCTAAAGAAATAATAAAAATAAACAACTCCACTTATTGTTATTGACTGGACTGTGGGAATATAACTATTAGCAACCGATATGAAATTTGACAAATTACCATCTTCTGAGTTTATTTTAAATGAGGTGTAAATTTCACCGCCATCTAATCCGAGAGATCTAATATTACCATTCCCCGCAACCATTATAGGCCGCTCGATCAATAATCTTCCATTTAAAGATGTTATGCACCCAAATCTTTTATGGTAACTAAAATTATCAACAGGCATTACCGATCCTGCCGCAATTGTAGAAATATCAACACTTGAATATTCAACATCAGCCGAATTTGATGCATATTTAAAGGAAATATCTTGGTTTAAGTTTCCTACAGATAAAACCAATTGTTCTGTTGTTGGTTTTTCTATTGTCTTAACCAAATAAAATGGCTCTTCTGATTTTTTTTGAAACTCTCCCCTAAGCTTCTCTTTGTCTACCAAATAAATTGTTTTGAAATTTGGCATATTATCTGAAATGGCCTCGATTGGTATTTCAGAAATATAATACGGAATAGAACTATAAATATTTATGGCTGAGATTTCACTCTTAAACAACTCATCGTCTGTGAATTGGTAATTCATGTTAATTACCGAATGAATGTTCTTTACGATCAAATCATTTTCTGTCACATTAGCCGAGGTGTTAACCCCAAATAAGTAGTTAAAATAAATAGGAGAATGCAAAACTTCCTCCCCAGTTTTTAATACTAAAGTAAATCTAGTTAAAATAAACCCACATTGAGTAAGAATATTCCACGTATTTTTTGGGAGTGTAAGTTTAATGTTTTGCTGCATTGGGTAAAATGGAATCAGCGTCTTCCATGCATACATGTCTTTTGATTCATACTTCCCAGAAGAATTATTGTATTGATATCTGACGTAATATCGCTCAGAGTCATCAATACCGCTGCCCATAAAATAAATAAGGCCATTTAGTACCGTCCAACTCATACCCGGAGTTCGGGATACTCCAAGATATTCAGGTGTTGTTTTTTCTGTATATTCTCCATCAATAATAGTTCCATACCAAACTAATTCCCCATCAACAGTATCTTCGCCCCCACCTAGATATGCAGATAAATCTTCCGCCAAAAAACCCGTCAATGTTCGAGTGAATCCAAGAACATTTATTTGATTTTCGTCTCCTACTTTATGGAATATCGTTTTCCCATAAAGAGTTGTGTTTATTGTAGTCAAAACCCGATTAGGAATTGGCTTATAAGAACCATCTCTTTTTTGGAGATTAATACTTTCTAACAAATAAGAATCAGGAACCTCATGGTCATTCATTCTTATGTTTATCCCTTCTGGTTTTACTGAATACATGTTAAGATCCTGTTAAGTTTGCATACCAAGGCATTTGTTGTTCTGATTGTGCTTCTGGATTTTGAGGTTGCTGAGTAGATTGCATCTCTGGAGGCGGCTGTGCCGCTCCTTGTGTCCGCTTCATTTCATCCAATTTCTGTTTTGCTTGTATCATGACAGGATTACTCGAAACTTCAAAGAACACATCTAACGGTATTAATTGACCCTCAACAAGCCTCAATAACTCTTCCTCTAACTGCATCTTATACATTGGAGAATTGGTGCCTTTACTTTGCTGAATGATAAATGAAAATCGTTTTAATTCATTTGGGTCAACTTCTATTCCTGTTACTTTTTTGTAATCCTCCTTTGTGTATCCCTCTAAAATCATTCTTAAGATCTTAGTGTCCCTATCAACAAGAAAAGCAAATTGCTCTTCCATCATACCTGAGATATTAAGTCCTGCATTTTGAGTTTCCATTGCATATCCAGAAGCCGTCTTTGAAACGTTTCCGCCTCCCCGACCTTGCGCCGCTCCATAGTTACCAGAAATCTCATCAAACAACCCTGAATACAACTGAATCATTTGTTGAACATTCTGACTTATATTTGAAGAGTTTGCATACATCTGGAATGGCATGTTTTTCTCATATCCTTCGCGTACTTTGTAGATAACAGCACCATCAGCACGTTTTACTTCCTGAATATACTCGTTTGGTGAAAATTCGTCCGGTATCGCTGTATCTGGAACAAAAATAATCCCCTTTGCAGCGTTTTCATTAATTGCATCGGCTTGTCTTATCTGTCGATCCATACCCAACTGAGCATTAATAACCTCCTCTACAATACCCCAACATTCACCATTAATATCAGGAGGAGTTAAAACGTAAGGATGCTGAGCATTTTTCAAAGGGCTTTCACGGACATCTAAAACAGTTCCCCAAGGAGTATAATAAATAGCATACCATCGTTTTACAAAACTTGTTTGAAATTGAATTAAATAAGATTCAGGATCCACTCCCTCACCCATCGACGCTCTACTTAAATTTTCCGCATCAATCTCTTTTTTTATCTTTTCAGGATCAATCCATTTATGGCACCGTCTTGTTCCTGGTTCTTCATCTAATGGATCAATTGTTGTTGCTTCAAAATCACTTATTTCAACCCATGTTTCAATATATCTGTAAGCAGAATTATTAACCCCCTGATGATTAAACGTAACATTTCGAACCTGAGCACCATCATTATTTTGAGAGGAATAAGCAGACATCATAAAGTCACTACCCTGATATTTCATGTAGGCTTTTTTTATCTCCATGCCTTTGTCGTAGTCTCCATTTGAAAAATTAGCCACAATGTCACTTATTGTAGTGTTGTGAATTTCACAAATAACATGGAGATTGTCTAAATCATAATCAACAATGCCAGGATTTGTAAAAACAAAAGCCCTTGTCACGTTTCTAATCTTAACATCAGGCTTTTCATTTTCTTCCATATACCCCCAAACACACTTCATGATGGGAGAACCCGAAAGGGTTTTTTCCTTAAAACTTAAAGCATCTTTTGATTTTGCCTTATTTCTATCTTTTACTCGATCCACGCACTTAGAAAGCACACTAGCCAACTCTGCGCCTTTATCATCTTTTGAATCACAAACAACAACGTTTCCTGTATTAATAGCCCTGAACTGACCCTCTAAACTTCGAACTAGCTTAGAAATCACATTATAGGTCAATGGGGGCATATTCCTTCGCTGATTATATACTAGTTGCGTAACATACCGCTTTAATTCAGTATCCCAAACAAGCTCATTAAAATGCCTTCCTCGTAAAAACTCAATATTACGCTGTCTTCGATCTCTTAGTCCTTGATCAGCGTAAAAAAAGTTTTGCAATGTCTGATAAAAAAGCATTGGAGACAAACCCATTGTTTGAAAAACGTAATACTCAAGAAAAGACGATGGATTTATTGGAGCCGTCATTGCCCGATGTGGCATTTCAATTCCAAGTCTTTCTCTTCGTCTTATTGCATCACGAATATCTTTTTCGTTGTTTATTTTTCGAATATTAGCCATAACTAGGCGTTGTTTTTGTTGCTGATTACTCCTTTTGTGTTCTTCGCCCAATAAGCAACATATTGCCTGTTTAGCGCGTATTGTTTTGCATACTCTATTTTATTAATAGGATGCCCTATCGTTTTGTAAAATTCAAGTAAAACATAGTCTCGCAAAGCTTCTTTTAAATACCGATTGACATTTCTCACAATATTGGTATCAACAACAATATCTACCTTTGTCATATTCGTAAAATTATGTTCCATTCCTTCAATTCTGGTATCCATGTTTTGCCATCGATAAATAATTTTGCCAGGGTTTGTAACAGTATCGTATTCGTATGATTCAATAGTGTCATCGTTTTCATCTTTAAAGTGAGGCATTAATCTTTGAAGTGGTTGAAATACGGGCAAAATATCGCCCGCACCCAACTCTAGGAAATCTCCAAATATTCGTGAACCCTCACCATGAAGTTCGATCATTTTTTTTTGTTCTGAAGTCATTCTTGCAAAAAAAGGATCGGTCATCGCAGATAATGAAGTTTTTCTTGCCACAAATTTAACAATGTCAGACATTAAAACAGAAGCTTCAAAGATGGGTATCCCATCAGGATATAGATAGTCTATACCCGTCGTACTATCTATTACCAGTGCCATAATTAATCGTGTAATTTATACAGGTCGCTGCTTAAATTATCAATCAACTCCAATGCTTTTTGCAGTAACTCTGTTTCTTTTTTCACATTACCATCGGTTCGATACAAAGAAACAAGAACATAGTAGATAATTGCATCCTTGGTATTATCCGATAGCCTTTTTGTTATTGCCGCAGTATGATTTGCCGACAATGGAGTGCTATTTTCAGCAAAACGGTAAACAATGTTGCCTGAATTGGTTAAATTATACTCAAAACCTGCGCCCGTTACGTCACCCTGCCTGTTTAAGTAAGCTTTCTGCACTTCTTTTGCAGCCTCTCTTGTGAAGTCCGTCGTAATTCTATCGCCTTCCCCATGAAGCTGTGAAAGTTGTTTCTTTTCGGTAGACATATTTGCATAATAAGGGTCGGTTTCTGTTGCGATAGACGAACGTCTAGCCACCTCTTTATATATGTCCGCAACTGGTACTGTGATTACAATATCTGCCATGATTAATTATTTTTTAGTCGTGTAATTTATAAAGGCAATGGTCAATATTGTCTGTTAGTTTTTGATATCTACTAGACAAATAATCAACCATCTCTTGATTTTTTTTGATTTTAAACCACATGCAAGTAATGAATGTGTAAATAGCATTTTTTACATCTTCATTTAAAGTTTCTTTTAAAGAAGATGCTTGAGGCAACAATGGTGTCGCTTCATTTATCCGATACGTAACTGTTGTTGCTGTTTTTTCAAACGGAGTGCCGGTTACATCACCTTGTCTGTTTGAAAAAACCTTTAACACCTCCCTACAAGCTTCATCCACAAAATTAATAAACGCATCTTCTTGATCTGTTCCAAATTCTGTAGATTCAATCATAGGAACCCCACTTGCTACATTAGTCATACCAACCAAAGTTGTTCGTAACCATGTAGTATAAGAAATTGAACTTAAATTTATTGCAACTGTTACGTCTGCCATGTCTTAGTCTTGTATTAAAGCTAGTCCGATTCTTCCTTGTTTTCCTGAATGTTTTTCATCGCATTCTTCCGCAAATTTATTTGAGTCAGACCACTCTTTTTCAGTTACAATATGAGGGCAAGAAGAATCTTCGCCAACCATTAAGTAACTTCCTTCAGGTACTGTCATTGTCAATTCTCGATTATCATAGTCTGTATATGTAATCTGGACTTCTTCTTCGATCTTAACCGCATAACCATCAAACTTTTTTTTGTATGGTTTGCCTTTATCGGCAAGGATTTGCATTAATTGCTTATCCCTGCCGTTATCCATTTTTTCAATGTTTTCCTTATTAATCATCACTTCTCAGTATAAGATTAAACATCCGCTTTCCAGTAAGGGACAGAATCGGCAACCCCTGTGTGAGCCATTGTTGAAGCTACTGTCGGAACAGCAATTGTTGATAAATCGGCCAACTGTTCGTTTACGTACTTTTTTGTTGCTAAATTCATAACTTTAATTTTTATGTGTGTTGTTCAATAATTTTAACTCCTTCGCTTTCCAGTTGTTGACTTTGTTGGAATCGTTGCTTAATATTCAACAATTCACTTGCCAATGCTTTTGCTGTCAATTCAAATAATTGATCAGGCCATGTATTAACCGCATTAGGGACATTATCAAAAGCCACATATTGAAACAACGAAACCGTCGCCGTATCCCCTTTATGAATTGAAAAACACTCAATCCTTGCTCCTGATCCTGTTGCGTGATTTGAAATCGCAATAACTGGATTTTGTTTTCCCCCTCTCGAAAATGGATTATTCTGGGCTGAATACTCTTTCCCATCGATCAAAATATATGAGGTCACAGGGTTTGACCAAACAGACAAGCGTATTGCAACAAGTTCCCAAAAATCATCAGGAGCCACATAAGCGACTTTCTGCTTTATCCAATCCGTTTGAACTTCTCCTCCCGATAATGTTTCCGCAACCAATGTCGCTGTTTTGGCCAAATATCGTTTTTGTTCGTAAGGCAAACTTTTAATTAAGTTCCGGCAAACCTCAGGCAATATTTCAGCAGCAATATCAGCCATCGACATTTCTGTTGAGGCCGCAACATCAAATTCAGTTAATTGTTCGTCAATCAACGTTAATGCTCTTTCGATTATCTGAGTTCCAGTTTTCATTAAGTTAATGCATTAAACTCTTCTACGGCCACATATCCAACCAATTCAATCGAAGTGACAGTTCCCGCTACGTAAATATAATCAGGAAGAATAGAAAAATAACTTATTCCAGCACTTGTGATTGTTCCTTTCCCGAGGTCTACAATATTTGCCAATGCCGCAGGTTTTGTTTGACTTCCCCCTATTGTTGCACTAACAGACGCTCCCTTTAAAATAATCGCACCTGTTGGATTTGTATTACTTCCAAGATCACTTCTTTTTATCTTGTACAACTTTGCTTTTTCTATTACCACTGAATTCATATCTTTTGAGTTTTAAAACAAAAAGGCGGCGATTTGCCGCCCTTTTGCTATTTAATTATTCGGCTAACTTATTTTTAATCCAAACAATATCTTTCGATTTTATCTTCGGAATCTTTGCTCCAAATTTTTCGAGATACAGTGCTCCTAAACTTTCCAAATCATCAGGCACATTCTCCTGTTCTGATTTTGAAGCAATGTAAGCTTCTGCATCAAAATCATCAATAGATAATACGGCCTCTAAAAAACCACTATCGTTTGCGAATTCAACAGGAACTTCATACCCGTATTTTTCTTCGAATTTTTGCCTTGCGGTATTTTTCGTAATCTCAATATCAGCAGCAATATCGACCTTTTTCGCAGGTATTTTAATCGCAGCTTCTTGTGTCGTTTGCTTCAAATTACTTCCAGCCAACGCATTTATTTGGAGGCTGTATTGCGCTTTGAGAACATCGATAGGCAAGGTGTCATCAAAACTCATATTCACTGCTGCAAATAGATTTTTTAATGCTGCTTTTTCAGCAGAATCCTGACTAACCCTTACAGTTTGTTTCTTCAATTTACCTTCCGGATCATCATCACGCACAAATGTGATTCCATAACTTGAATCACGTAGCAACGCCTCAGCTTCAATTTCATTTTTAGCTGTGTATTTTGCGGCAATTCTCTTCGAGCTTGTTGCCCGTCCATTTTGATTTGTTTGTCCCTCCGAAGAGAAAACAATTGGTCTTTTTTCTAACTTACCATTAATGCCAGACACCCAAATATTTGTTGCCAATCGGTATGCTGACTTATTTATTAATTGAAATATTCTCGATTCCATTTGTCGATTTTTAATAAAGGGGTAGTCAAGTATTATTCAACTACCCCTTTTAAGTTATTACCTGTTATGCTTTAACTGACATTACAAAATGACAGTCTGGATTTCTAAACACAAGACCGCAAGTTTCCATCATATCAACGGATTTTGCATCGGCCTGACGAAGAGATACAAGGTCAACCTGAGTTTCCTTAAATGGCTGAAATACAAATTTGTCAATGTATTGCATATCCAAAAGGAATCCCTTACTAATATATTCACTCTGATCCAACAATGGAGCATACATTACATTGATTGTTCCGAAGAATGAATAAAGAACAGTAAATGACAAACCATAAATTACATCGTACTCTTTTTGTACAAATCTAGTACGGTCGTTCATTACGCCCTTGTTCAATGATGCAATCAAATCAGAGCCAGCAAACAAGAAACGAGTATCGGAACCATTATTCCCAACACGCATTGTTTTTGTGAAATCAACAATGTCTGTTTCAGTAATAGTAGTATCGCCTGATCCTGTTCCGTATTCAATTGTCTGATCAATAAAATGAGTCAAACCACCAGTAGTATAGATAGTTTTAGATTCACCTCCGATAGTTGCAGTTACAACAGACCTTGGACTAAAATAAAATGTAAATTCTTGTCCGTAACGGAAATCTTGTAATGCAAGATTGGTAATCATCGAAAACGAGTAATTAGTGAACAAGCTTGTCAACGACAACCAGTTTGAATAAACCACCGAAGTAACAAACTTCTGAGCGTAATTATACTCACTTGTTGGTAGTTGAGCAACGGTTGTATTCTTAACATCAAGCTCTCCAAATGCAGTCCCCATACGGGTCATTTTCGTTCCAGATGCAATACTTGGAATGTATTCTGAACCATCACCACCTCCTAGAGATTTAACGGTAATCGTACCACTTCCAACTTCTGTTACAAGAACAATAAGATCATCACCTTCGGCATAAGTTTTACCTTGGAATCTAATCTGAGTGTGAGTTTTCCACATTTCACTGTTTGCAACAGTTAATGTTGCTGTAACAGTTGGGGTGCCAGGTTGAACGTATGCCACAGACATGGTGTCTTGGAATGGCAAAATAGCAATAGAACCCCAACTTAATTTGTAGTTGTTAATTTCAGCATTGCCAAACTCCTTATAATTAGACATGTAATCCTGTTTTACCCTATACTCTGGATTAAAACGAGTTTCACCTGATGCTGTTTTAATCAAAGCATCTTCGTAAGTTCCACCGCCGGGTTTCTTTGCTTTTGACAATCCCCTAATACCATCAAGGG
>JACCEE012096593.1_pt1 | contig 10380 bp, 10 predicted proteins | sample 7449931 | NCBI WGS metagenome assembly JACCEE01 (sample SAMN15323457, study PRJNA562643) | freshwater metagenome | isolation source: river surface water | place: USA:Blue River Watershed | collected 2017-08-19 | reverse complement strand
GCAGGCGCAGAGCATCCACACAGCTCACAAGCTCCAATTGCATACTCATTCACACAAATCGATCAGACCAAGGTTGGTAAGTAATAATGTCAGAAAAAGAAACAACTACTGCTTACAGCTCCAGCACTCCAGCTGGTGCAACCAACCGCGCTGCTGTTATCGCACCAGGCGCAGGTGTCGGTCGTCGTAAAGAAGCGGTCGCCCGTGTTCGCCTCATTCCTGGCACCGGTCGCTGGACCGTTAACAACAAGAATCTTGAGGTTTACTTCCCAAATAAAGTTCACCAGCAATCAGTCTCTGAACCGCTACGTACCGTTGGCGCAGAGGGTAAGTACGATGTAATCGCACGTATTGATGGTGGCGGAATTTCTGGTCAAGCTGGCGCACTTCGTCTTGGTGTTGCTCGCGCCCTAAATGAAATTGATACCGACGCTAATCGTCCAGCACTAAAGAAAGCGAAGTTCCTAACTCGCGATCCACGTGTTATCGAGCGCAAGAAGTACGGCCTAAAGAAGGCACGTAAGCGTTCGCAGTACAGCAAGCGTTAATTTAACGATTACCGGCATGGCGCTTTTTGGCACCGATGGTGTCCGAGGCGTTGCCAATGTTGATCTCACCGCAGAACTCGCTGTTGATTTAGCTGTTGCTGCTGCCCATGTTCTCGCTGATTTAGGTGAGTTTGCCGGGCATCGTCCTAAAGCGATTGTTGGTCAAGATTCCCGTGCCTCTGGAGAATTTCTAGAAGCAGCGGTTTGCGCTGGATTAGCAAGTGCAGGAATTGATGTTTATCGAGTTGGAGTTTTACCAACTCCAGCGATTGCGTATTTAGTAGCCAGCACCGGTGCGGATTTGGGCGTAATGATTAGCGCCTCTCACAATCCAATGCCAGACAATGGAATCAAATTCTTCGCCCGTGGAGGTGGCAAATTAGATGATGCGCTGGAAGCAAAGATTGAGGCGCGACTTGGTGAGCCATGGGATCGTCCAACTGGCAAAGAGGTAGGTCGCATAATTGTTGATGAACAAGCCCGCGAAACCTACTTAAATCATCTTTTATCAACCATCGAAACCAACTTCAGTGGTATCAAAGTTGTAGTTGATTGCGCTAATGGTGCCGCATCTTATGTTGCACCTGAGATGTTAAAGAGAGCTGGTGCTGAGGTAATTGCGATTTCAGCGACACCAAATGGATTAAATATCAATGACAACTGTGGCTCTACTCATCTAGAGAGTTTGATTGCAACGGTCAAGAGAGAGAAAGCCGATATCGGTATCGCCCATGATGGTGATGCGGATCGCGTGTTAGCGGTTGATCATGAAGGCAATGTGGTTGATGGCGATTACATTTTGGGAATTCTCTCCAGTCATACCGACCTACCAACCAAGACTGTTGTTGGCACCGTAATGACCAATTTAGGTCTGATACGGGCTTTGGAAACCGCTGGAGTTTCCTTCATAGCAACCCCGGTGGGTGATCGTTATGTTCTGGAGGAGATGGTTTCAGGTGGACACACCTTGGGTGGTGAACAATCAGGCCACATCATTATGCGCAAATACGCCAATACTGGTGATGGATTATTAACTGCGCTCCACTTGATCTCTCAAATGGCACAGAGTGGAAAATCTCTTAAAGAGTTAGCCAGCTTTATGGTGCGCTATCCACAGTTGCTAATAAATGTATCTGGTGTAGCCAAAGATAAATTAGCTGATAACCAAAGAATTAAAACCGCTGTCCAGGAAGCTGAAGCAAAACTGGGAGGTAAGGGACGGGTTTTGCTCCGCAAATCTGGAACAGAGCCATTAGTTCGAGTAATGATCGAGGCGGAAGATGCGGTTCTGGCCCAAGAATTAGCCGAGTCCTTAGCTGCGCTAGTAAAATCAGAGCTCGCACTTTAATTAACAAAATCAAAGGAGCTCACCGATGTGTGGGATTGTCGGATACACAGGTCCCAATCCTGCATTAAATAAAGTAATAGAGGGATTGCGGCGGCTCGAATATCGCGGTTATGACTCAGCTGGAGTTGCACTAGCCACCGCACCGAACCAACCTTTATTTGTTGCCAAAAAAGCGGGCAAGTTAATTAATCTTGAGAATGAATTGGCCTCAGATCAGGCCTCTGCAAAATCTGGAATTGGGCATACTCGCTGGGCAACGCACGGTGGGCCAACCGATGAAAACGCTCACCCACATATCTCAGACTCTGGAAAGTTAGCGGTCATTCACAACGGCATAATTGAAAACTATGTAGAGCTACGCGCAGATTTGGAAAAGCGAGGGTACAAATTCAATTCCGAGACCGACACCGAATCTGTCGCACATTTGCTTAGTGAAGAGTACAAAACCACTAAAGATTTATCAGTGGCGATGCGTTTGGTGTGTCAAAAACTTCGTGGCTCTTTTACCCTGCTAGCAATTCATAGCGATAATCCAGAAACCATAGTGGGAGCACGCCGAAATTCACCGCTGGTTGTGGGGCTGGGTGAAAATGAGAATTTTCTCGCCTCTGATGTATCAGCCTTTATTTCACACACCAAAAGAGCTTTGGAGTTAGGTCAAGATCAAGTAGTAACAGTCACCCCTAATGAAGTTAATGTCACGGACTTGTTTGGGAATGGGGTCACTCCAAAGGAGTTTGAAATTACTTGGGATGCTAAATCAGCGGAGCGTGGTGGCTTTGCACATTTCATGTTGAAGGAGATATTTGAACAGCCCAAAGCAATCGCAGACACATTTACCGGCCGATTTAGCGTGGATGGAAAGATCCAAATTTCTGAAATTGCACCTTTAAATCTCGCGATAGAACGAATCTTAATTTTGGCCTGCGGTACCGCTTTTCACGCCGGTCTAATTGGCAAATATGCGCTAGAGGAGTGGAGCAAGATTCCGGTTGATGTTGAACTTGCATCTGAGTTCCGATATCGCAAACCGGTTTTATCAAAAAATACTTTAGTCATTACCATCTCTCAATCTGGTGAAACCATGGACACCTTGATGGCGCTGCGCTATGCGAAGGATATGGGGGCACAGACTCTCTCAATTTGTAACACCATAGGTTCAACCATTCCTCGTGAATCTGATGTGGTTTTTTACACCCATGCCGGACCTGAGATTGCTGTGGCATCCACAAAAGCTCTACTTACTCAAATTGTTGCTATTCATCTAATTGGATTGTTTATCGCGCAGGAGAAAAAAACTCTGACAACTTCTCAAATAAATTCATTAACCGAGGAGATATTGGCGCTGCCCAATAAAGTAGAAGAGATTTTAGAAACTGTGGAACCACTTCGGGAGATGACCCGAGGATTTAAAGATGCGACCTCAGTTTTATTCTTAGGACGTCACGTTGGATTTCCAGCCGCTCTCGAGGGTGCCTTGAAGTTGAAGGAGCTGGCTTACATGCATGCTGAAGGATTTGCTGGCGGAGAGCTAAAACATGGCCCGATTGCTTTGATTGATCAGGGCACACCTGTAATTGCGGTCCTGCCGCCAGAATCAAGTGAGATTGCAGAGAAGATGCGCAGCAACATTCAAGAGGTTAAGGCAAGAGGTGCACGGGTAATAGCCATTGCTGATTCCTCGATTGATATTGATGTCCCTTACCTGATCCGAATTCCAAAAACTACCGAGCTATTGCAACCAATCCTTTCTATCGTGCCAATGCAGGTCTTTGCCTATGAGATGGCCGTAGCCCGTGGCAATGATGTAGACCAGCCGCGAAACTTAGCTAAGTCGGTGACTGTCGAATGAGCACAAACGCCGAAGAGCTTTTTGATGATGTTGTAGATCAAAGGGTTGAAGTACGTCGTAAAGAGATGAAGGTAGCGCTACGTTGGAGCGCGACGTTAACTTTTGGATTTGTTCTAATTACCTTGGATGTAATTTATCAGGGACTATTCTTTAAATTGGATCAGTACTTGGCTGATTTAGAGCGACCCAAATTTACTGGCTTTCTAAACTTTTTGATATTACGAATTGATGATTTAGGACTGCGTTGGGTGACCGCCACAATTTTATTGATTACCGCAACTTTAATTAGCCGTAGATTTAAATCATGGCGTCCACTTAATTTATCTGTCTTATCATTAATTTTTCTAAATGTATTTGTTGGTGCTGCAAAAATCGGATTTGGTCGTTGCAAGGCAAAAGAGGATTTTGATCTTTGCTTGTTTACCGATGGCATGGCCTATCCCAGTGGGCATGTTGCAAACGCCCTCGTTACCTGGGGTTTATTTGCCTACATTATTTTCAGATACACCCATAGAGCCCCTTTTGAGGGGTTGAAGTTGTACTGGTTGGTCGCGGTCGCAACCATCGCAGTTGCTGCAGTTTCACTTCTTAGGAACACCCATTGGTTTACCGATTTAATTGGTGGCATGTTTTTGGGTGGTGCGATTTTGGTTCTTGTGGTTGCCATAGATCGCTTTATTCCATCTAAACGACAACCGTCATAAGGTGGCGCTGTGAGTGCGGAGAACCGGGCCGAGGCGATTATTGATTTAACGGCCATTGAGAAAAATGTAAAACATCTAATGGCGCAAAGCTCTGTACCGGCTTTAGCGGTAGTAAAGGCAAATGCCTATGGCCATGGCTTAGTAGCAGTAGCGCGTAGAGCGGTTAAAGCGGGAGCAAGTTGGCTAGGTGTTGCGCTTTTAGAAGAGGCTTTAACTCTTCGCGCTGCCCGAGTCACAACGCCTATCTTGGCTTGGTTGACTCCAATTTCTGATGACTTTATTGCCGCCATTAAAAACAACATCGATCTTGCGATTCCCTCAGTCGCTCACTTAAGAGAGGTAATTACTGCAGCGCAGTCTCTGCAAATAACTGCTCGCATTCACCTCGAAGTTGATACTGGGATGACTCGTGGTGGCGCGCTTCATGAATGGGAAGAGTTAGTTGCAGAGGCAAAGCAGGCTGAACTTTCTGGTGCCATTAAAGTTATTGGAGTGTGGTCTCACTTTGCACGAGCTGATGAACCAGGACATGAGTTCAATGACTTACAACGTAATAATTTTGAAAAAGCATTTGATGTTGCGAAGAGAGCTGGTCTGAATCCAGAGATAAGACATCTAAGTAATTCAGCTGCAACACTTAATGATAGAAAATCTAACTTTGATTTAGTGCGGTTGGGAATTTCTATGTATGGCTTATCGCCTGATGTAAAAACAATGGGCGATTCTGAAAAATTAGGATTAATCCCAGCGTTAACATTGCGTGCCAAACTACATCTTGTTAAAGAGGTCCCAGCCGGTTCTAAGGTTGGTTATGGTGGGACCGCTGAAATAAAAACCGATACCAAAATCGGAGTTGTAGCAATGGGGTATGCCGACGGCGTTCCACGTAATGCCGATAGCAGCGCAGGCGTACTGGTTGGTAACAAAATGTCACCAATTATTGGCCGGGTTTCTATGGATCAATTTGTTGTGGATTTAGGTAAAGAATCACAAGCGCGCGCAGGGGATTGGGCTTATCTAATCGGCGGTGTCATTGGCAGCGATAAGGGCGACAGTTACACTTCCGACACCTGTTACACAGCAGACTCGTGGGCGGGGGCGTGCGGCACGATTAATTATGAAATCGTGACACGAATCGGTCCGCGGGTTAAGCGAATCTATTTAGATTAAAGGAGAGTGTGCGCGTGCCAAATAATTTGGCAGATAGAAAAACCGTGCTCTCCGTCAAGGATCTCTCCGTTAATTTTGGTGGATTAAAAGCGCTCAGCGGTGTAAACCTAGAGTTAAAGCAGGGCGAGGTTTTGGGATTAATTGGTCCAAATGGTGCTGGAAAGACAACTGTCTTTAACGCCCTTTGCGGCATTGTTACTCCAGCCGGTGGTTCACTCTCGCTCAATGGCAAAGAGATCAAATGGCCCAAGCCATTTCAATTAGCCAAACTTGGCATCGCTCGTACCCTGCAAGGCGTTGGTCTTTTCCCAGATTTAACAGTTGCTGACAATGTAATGATTGGCGCTAACCGTTTCGCGCAAGCCGGTCTATTGCGCTCTTTTTTTGGAACTAACGCTAAAGATGAACAAAAATTAAGGGACAAAGCTCAAGCAGCCCTCGAACGGGTTTATGTTGGTGGAGTTTCCGATCGCAGAGCTGACACGCTTTCATATCCAGATACCAAACGTGTTGCTATTGCTAGAGCTTTGGTGGCAGAGCCAGAAATTCTCTTGCTTGATGAACCAGCCGGTGGATTGGGCGCGCAGGATATTGAGTGGCTTAATAGTTTGATTAATAATCTAAAGGCACGCACCTCAATTATTATCGTTGAGCATCATATGGATGTTGTGATGTCGGTTTGTGATCGGATTTACGTATTGAATTTTGGCCAAATAATCGCATCCGGCACCCCACAAGAGGTGCGCAATAATGATGCCGTTATTGAGGCATATCTAGGAACTCACTCCAAAGACAAATCCGCAAGGAACAAAGCATGAGCGGATTAATTGTTAATAATCTCAGCGTCTCTCATGGCGCTATCAGCGCCCTTCGTAACGTAACTTTTTCAGTAGAGCCAGGTCAGCTAGCAGCGGTTATTGGTTCAAATGGTGCCGGCAAAACCACTCTGCTACGCACCCTTTCTGGATTAAAAGATGCCTCCTCTGGAAATGCAGAGTGGGAGGGCCGCGCTATGTTAGGTAAAAAACCTGATGAATTGGTACGTCGCGGTATCTCACATGTATCTGAAGGAAAATCGGTAATTCCAGAGCTAACAGTTAAAGAGAACTTGGTTCTAGGCGGAATTTGGCGTGCCGACCGCGCTGATACCAACTCTGCAATTGCAGAGGTAGTCGAATTATTTCCCAGATTAGGCGAAAGAATGGGACAAAGTGCTGACACACTCTCGGGTGGAGAGCGCCAGATGTTGGCGATTGGTCGCGCCCTAGTCTCAAGACCAAAACTTCTTTTGCTTGATGAACCATCACTTGGTCTAGCACCTCTAGTTATCGAGCAGATTTTTGAAACCATCGACAAGCTTCGTCATAGATTGGGATTGACCGTAGTACTTGTGGAGCAAAACGCAATGAGCGCACTGGAGATCGCCGATACCGGTGTCATCATAAATCTTGGAGAGGTTGTCGCATCTGGCAAAGCCTCTGACCTAATCAACGATCCAGCGCTGCGCGCTGCGTATTTGGGGTACTAATGCAAAAAGTATTCGAGACTATTCTTATTGGGTTATCAACCGGTTCCATTTACGCTTTGATGTCACTCGCCTTGGTTCTAGTTTGGCGCTCCACCAGAGTTGTTAACTTTGCCCAGGCTGGACAGGCCATGTTCTCTACCTATATTGGTTTTGAGATTGCCAGCCGCTCCGAGATTTTCTGGCTGGGATTAGTTTTTGCTATAGCCGCCGGTGCGCTGCTAGGAGCTGGCGTAGATTACTTTTTCATGCGGGTGTTATTTAAACACGCAAACTCCGGACCCGCGGCGGTTGTTGCTCCGGTAATCGCAACTCTTGGATTACTTGGGTTAATCAGAAGTGTTGTAGGACTAACTTGGGGTGGAGAGTTTAAATCTATTGAAACCCCAGCATCTACAAATGGTTTCACCATTGGCGAATCTACAATTCCATTCTCTCCGCTTAATGTCTTAATCATCGTGACAACCGCATTGATTCTTATCGCGCTGGCAATCTTGTTCCAGCGCACCAACCTGGGACTGGCGCTGCGTGCCTCTGCTTACGCCCCAGAGATCGCTCAATTGGCGGGAATCAGGACCGCTAGAACCCGCACTATTGGCTGGGCTATTGCAGGTGGCGTTGGCGGAGTGGCTGGCATGTTGGTCACCGCCAACAACTTCCTCTCACCATATTCATTAGATCTACTTCTGGTTTTTGGTTTTATCGCTGCAGTTATTGGTGGACTAGAAAGTATGGTCGGAGCGGTAATCGGGGCCTTTGTTTTGGGAATCGGTTTGACCTTTATCTTGAATTACGTGGGTACCTCACTGGTCTTCATAGGTGGCTTTACCGTTCTAATCTTGGTATTAATCTTGAAACCGGATGGAATCATGTCGAAAGGCAAGGCCCGCCGTGCGTAAAAAAATACTTTTCTTTATTCTTCTAGCTTGGGTCTTGCTAATTGTTGGTGACCGAGTAGATGAGTTGCGGGTTTACCAAGGCGCACAAATTGCCATGTACACAATCGCACTTGCTTCTATAGTTTTACTCACCGGTTATTCGGGCCAAGTCTCGTTAGGAAATGGCGCCATGATGGCGGTTGGCGGTTATGCCGCTGCACTTACATTGAATAATTTGCAAACTCCAATTTGGTTTGCATTCTTAATGGCGATTATTGCGGCATCGCTATTTGGTGCGATTCTTGGAGCTGCTGCTGCTCGATTGTCTGGTCCTTATCTAGCGGGCACGACTTTGGCATTAGCAGTTGGACTTCCAGCAATTGCAAACCAATTTACATTTCTTGGGGGAGAGCCGGGAATTCTTTTCGATGTTGGATTTCCACCAGAGCGATTAGGTGAGGAGTTCACTCAATATAAATGGTTCTTTTGGATTTCCAGCTCTATCGCCTTAGTTGCTTTGTTTATGACCTCTAATATCTTGAGCTCTAGATTTGGTAGAACCTGGAAAGCGGTGCGGGGTAACTCACTGGCAGCTGAACTCGCTGGAGTTAATTCATCCCGCTGGAAGATTTTGGCATTCACTATTAGCTCGGCTTTAGCTGGGTTAGCTGGCGCTGTGTTCGCCATGAATATCAGCCTTGTGGCCCCGGGGGCTTACTCCTTGGCCCTTTCCTTTGCCTTGGTTACCGGAGCGGTTCTAGCCGGAATTTCTAGCCTTGCTGGGGTCTGGTTTGGGGCTCTGATTTTGGTTGCCATACCTGAAATTGCCGATGCCCTTGCCGGACGCCTAGGGGATGCTGATAAGTTCAATAATTATCTGCCCGGGCTCATTGTGAGTGTTCTCCTGATTCTCTCAGTTATATACACCCCCAATGGACCGGGTGAGAACCTACGCAAACTTAAGGATAAAAGGCATGCGCATTAGTGGATTACTACGTGGTAACCAGTAGATTTAACAACCTAGCCAAACCCTCGATGGAAGGAAAGAAATGATCAGAAAGACAGCTAGAAAGCGGACCTGGTTCGTTGCTGCGCTGCTTGCATCAGTAGGACTCTTTGCAAGCACCCTGCCAGCAAATGCCGAAACCGGAGTCAGCTCCTCAGAAATAAAACTTGGCATAACTTTGCCTCTAACGGGGGCAGCTTCGCCAGGTTATAACAAGATCGGTAATGCCATGAATGCGTATTTCAAATACGTAAATGACAATGGCGGAGTTTATGGTCGCAAGATCACACTCATTCAGAAAAATGATGAGTACTCACCACAGCTATCAATTGCAAAGACAAATGAATTGATCCTTAAGGACAAGGTATTTGCATTGGTAGGACCATTGGGTACCGCTAACTTCACCGCAGTTCACAAATCTGTCGGTATCGCTAAGCGCAAAGTGCCATCTCTTTTCCTAAATACAGGATTTAGCGGATTTGCAAGCAAGAAAAACTATCCAACCTCTTTCACAATCCTTCCTTCTTACGCGATGGAGGCAAAGATTGTTGCTCAGTTCATCAAGGAAAACCTTTCAGGCAAGAAGCTCGGCTTGGTTTACCAGAATGATGAGTTCGGAATTGATGCACTCGGTGCGTTCAAGGATGCAGGCGTGAAGTTTGATGTCTCAATCCCTTACACCTCAGGAACCCAGAGCGCAGCTACTGCACAGACCTGGGTCTCCCAGCTTGCAGCAGGTGGCGCACAGGTTGTCGTCTTCTTCGGCGTAACCTCAGCGACAGCTCCACTACTTGCAGTTTCTGCCGCAGCTAAGTACGCACCACAGTGGATTCTTGGCTCAGTTGGATCTGATCCTTTGACATTGCGTGCTCTAGGTGTGCCAGTTGCAGTTCTAAACGGTGCATTGACTCCTGCTGGTAACCCATCACCAAATGACACCAGCGATGAGTATGTAAAGCAGTTCCAAGAAATCAATACCAAGTACAACAACGCGGACTTTGATGATTATGTTCTTCAGGGTATGAACATTGGTCTAATGACAGTTCAAGCACTTCGCGCAGCAGGCCGCAACCTAACCCGCGCTGGCTTGATCAGGGCAATGGAGAGCAAAGGCTCAACCTTCGCCTCAGTTGCGTACTCACCACTTGGATATTCCAGAACCAGCAACGTCGGACATACCGGTTATTACATGGCGGTTATGGATGCCAAGGGCGATAGAAAACCATACGGCGGCTCAGTAGTTCTCTACACCACAGATAGTGGAAAAGGCCCTGTAGTTAAATCCAACTTCAAGAGACCAGCAATGCCAGCGAAAGGATTGCCAACTAACTCATGAGAAACTTCAAATT
>JACCEE011390917.1_pt1 | contig 10380 bp, 9 predicted proteins | sample 7449931 | NCBI WGS metagenome assembly JACCEE01 (sample SAMN15323457, study PRJNA562643) | freshwater metagenome | isolation source: river surface water | place: USA:Blue River Watershed | collected 2017-08-19 | reverse complement strand
GTTCTTAACTTCGGTAAGTGATCTATGGAGGAAAGGGGCGTTCATAAAGGGGTTTCCAGGTAGCTAGTGGAAATTTTGGTATAGTCTTAATTCCAAAGCACTATTAAGTAATATTGATTCATTACGCAATTGATAAATTGAAACTTTGTAGTTGATCCAGTTTGGGCGCAGGAAATAGCATAAAAGGTAAGCCTCAGTATTCTATCTAAGTCATCTAGCGTCGACTTACTGAATCCAATGAATAGTGTAGAAGAAGAAATCCATTTTTTCTACTCTTCTTTTAAAACTAACTGCTCGGGAATTTTTAGCTCTTCTCTTTTCTGTAAATATTCAGTCTTTGTGAATGGATCACGAACTTTTGAATTTCCAGAATATCATATTAGGTATTCAATAGGAAATACCCATGGATTGCATTATTCAGTGCATTATTAGTTAATTTTGTTGCTCAAATAGTAAATTACAGAGCAATGGATATAGGCAGTAATATAAAGCGGGTTAGAGTAGCGAAAAATCTTTCTCAAAAAGAGGTGATTACGGCAATTGATATGGGTGCGGCCATGTATTCCCGGATTGAAAGCGGTAAAACCGAACCGTCATTATCTACACTGGAAAAGATTGCAAAAGCTTTGGGCGTTTCGCTTACAGAACTCATACAAAACGATGAAAGCATGAGCGATGTAAATTCAGTTGATAAGTCTTTAATGGAAAAGGTGCGTTTAATGGAAGCTTTGAACGATGAAGAGCGGAAAACCATTTATACAATGCTGGATGCATTCATCGGTAAGAAAAAACTAAAAGACGCCCTTTCAAACGTCCTTCACGATGTGCATTAACATAAAAGCCCGGTTGCCCGGGCTTTTTAATTCTATAACAGATAGTTCAAAAAGGCAAAACTGCCAACTGAAAAAAGCAGGATAATTAAAACTACTCCTAAGCTTATCCATGCCCATTTCATTTTCTCCTTTTTCTCCATCTTTTCAAACTCTTTGAAGTATTCAAGATACTTGTCACGTTTAAATAGCAAAAAGTGATTTACGATAAATGATATAATAATAAGGGCTATAAAGTGATATAGCTGTAGATTTAACTCTTTTTGGATTATTGCCGAATATAGGTTTACAACTCCAAAACAGAATAAGAAAACCAGAATATACATAAAGCCTCCAGCCCTAATACTACTAATACCAACATCAGGCCTTTTAAAGGCTTTATTAAGTTCATTATTAATATCAATTCCTTTTTGAGCATAAATTCTTTTCTGAAAAGGTAATTTATGTATTAGCATAAAAGGATTAATCTTATTGAACAGCAAATGAAGTTTATAATCAACTTTATAAACAAAATAATGTATTATATTCCAAAATCTTACCATAATAAAACTTTTTAATAAGCCCATTTAACTGTAGCACCTCCTAACTCAGAACCGCCCCAGCCTCCTAAAACTCCACCAACAACGCCACCTATTATTGCTCCCGGTACAGTTCCAACTCCACCAAACCAAACTCCAATAGCTGCTCCAGCAGCTGCTCCAGCTTCAGCTCCTGCCCAAGAACCAACCATTCCTCCAGCTACTTGGCCTGTAGCCACTTGAGTATTATAACCGAAAGTCCTACCATCAGCAATATTTGCTTTGTTGATGCTGTACGCTCCCAAACCTATATTTACTAAAAGAGAACCTTTTGCTATCCTACTTCCCCAAGTGGCGGTATTATAAGTAGTAACATAACCATTACCTCTCCATCCTGATGCATAATGTTTAGGGCTAAAACCTGTACTATTTGATAATCTAAAAGTACCTCCTGTGCGCTCCATTCCAGATGCAAACCCTCCTATACCATTATTGGTCCAGTCTGCAGCAGTAAATAGCGAACCATCTCCAGAATAGCCCCCTTGTCCATCGGCTTCTTGGGTATTTTCTTTTAAGCCAAATATCGGAAGAGGAAGCTGACGTAAATTCCCTTTCTCATCACCATAGTAGAGGAAATTGTTTTCCCGAAGTTCACGAAATGTTTTTCCAACGTAAATTCTACCTTTCAGATCGGGATCATCTTTACTCGTAACATTTTTATCAAAGTAAGCTTCTTGTCCGGGTTTGTCTTTTACCCAATCCGTCTGTCTGTGAGTATTGCATCCTGTTTCAATGCTGGAATTTACATTCCCCAAATCATCATCAATAGAGAGATTATTATAAAAGCCAGAAGTTCCGATATCGGGTCCCTCGGCGAAGAATCCTGTAGGATCAGTGTAAAGTAATGGGTTGTTAAGGCAATAACTATATCGGTTAAAGCTGAGGCTAAACTCAGGTGCCTGAATAAATGGATCGGGAGAAAGAAAACGACCAACCAAAGGATCATACACTCGCCCCTTCATATCGATTAATCCGAAATGAGCTAAGTGTTCATGCATGGTGTATCCTCGACTATAAAGAGAAGGGGGTGGTGTATTATTAAACGCCTGCCAGGTAGCTGGGTCTCGTCGGCGACCCCATGGGTCGTAGTTCATTTCTTGAGCGTACGTGCCATTGGGGTTTAGGATCCCTATCATACTACCAGCATAGTCTTTTAAGATATAGTGTAATGTGCTGTCAGTATTATTATTTCGAGTGAAGATAGCTATAACACCTTCTGGTGAAGCTATGTAGTCTGTGGTTTTCACCATACCATTGTTGGTGACTTTTTCAGAGAACCCTTGATATAGGGTGGTTGCTGTTTCTAGTGATTGAGTATTTGTAATCGACTGTACTAGTTTTTGTCCTGCTTCGTCATACAACACTTTCAAAGCCCACGGATTTTCATTCATCTCTTTGATTTTCTCAAAAGAGGTATATTGAAGAACACTTTGTGTGGTTGATGGGAAGACTCCATTTTGAGTCTGGATACTTGTTACAGCTTGTGGCCCAGCATTGTTTTCGCCATAGGTAAATATACCAATATCACTTCGTGAATTAAAGTTGCTTCCAAGTATATTCCAATTGTATTTGCCTTCATATAGTACTTTGTAGGGTGATTTTGACATCAATCTAATTTTTACCAAGCGATCCGTCTGAGAGTTATAGTATTTGTTAGATGAATATACTTTACCTAACTCAGAGCTAGTAACATTTCCAAAAGGATTTTGTGAGACAAGTTTCCATAAAGTTCCATAGACAGGGTTTGAGATTTTTGAGGTAAAACCTCTCTTGTCATATTCTGTTTGGACTACAAAACCTGAAGGGTAGACAATTTTCTTTTGATAACCATAGATATTATATTTAAAGGCATAAGAAGTGGTATCGCCATCAATATCTTGAGTACTTCTAATTAATCGACCCATTTTATCATATTTACAACTCTTGGTTAATCTATAGTACTGAGCATTATCGAAGACGAACTGAGAATAATCTAGTTGTCCAATGCCATATGGCTGACTGTCGTAATACCATCGTGTCACGCCTTCCGGTGAAGAACTAACCGTAGGACGTCCTAGTATATCATAGTTGAAGCTGGTCACCTGATTACGTGCGTTAGTGTGCCGGATAATATCACCAAAGGGGCTATAAAGATAGGTGATTTTACCTAGATGAGGATCCTGAATGGAGTCAACTTTACCTAATAGGTTATATCTATATGAGATCGCATGCGCAGCATCTCCATTCATTATAATCTTGCTGGGATTGCCATCAGCAGTATAATTGTACTCAATTCAGTCCAATCAAATGTCTGAAGTATAACGCTAAGCTTTGTTATCTTCGCTTCCCCTTCGCTCCCTCTCCATTGTTTCTTCGCTCAACCGAGATCCTTTACTACTTACAACTTTTTGTCTTTAAATGGAGTTTAGGATTACATTTTCACTCAAATATTTCCGGTGTTACGCTCCTACTCTCGGAATTCGAGATTCAAAACTCAAAAAACCTCGCTCATGTGCCCCATAGCTCTCCAAGTCTCCAAGTCTCCAAGTCTCCAAGTCTCCAAGTCAATTATTTATTCTTTAGATATTCTGCGATCAGTCTAATTCTATTATCAGTGCAAATCCGCCTAATCTGTGTCATCAGTGTTCTAATCAATCCGTGGAATCCGTTTAAATCCGTTAAATCCGTGTGCCTATGTTCTGATGCACGAAGTGCATCTTGTGTTTCCCATAAAACGGATTACCATTTAGCACTTTAGGTTAAAGCCGAGATCACCTGTTAATATTAGTTTAACATAAAGGACACTTTTATTTAATTATTTGCTAAGGTTAGGGTAATTGTTGCCACTTAGTTTTGCATCATCAAATTTAGGAATGGATTTTTACTGGAGTTCGATTATCGTTTGACAAACTGAGGACAACATAAATGCAGGGTTGTCACGATAGGAGGCCCCATCTTTTATAAAATAATAATGACTAAAACACACATGGAGGCAATTACTAGATCTTTTAAAAAGTGTATTTCCGCTGTTTTATTGTTAGGTTTTTTGAGTCTGACTACCTCTATTAGTGCGCAGGAAGAGGAGCTTACCGATGTGCAGAAACTGGAGCAACGTACTGAGAATCTTGAAGCTGCTGTTGCGAAACTAAACAATCTTAAAGTTAGTGGATATGTTCAAGGCCAGTGGCAATGGATTGAAGCCACGGGTGCTAAAAATTCATTTGGAGCTGGCGATTTTAATGCTGATTCTAAAAATAGATTTGGTGTTCGTCGGGGTAGGGTCAAGTTCAGCTACTCGAATACCTACGGACAAGCAGTTATTCAGCTCGATGCAACCGAAAAAGGGGTGGGCATTAAAGATGCATACCTAGTTCTTATGGATCCTAACTTAACTTTTGTCTCACTTACAGGTGGTGTCTTCAACAGGCCTTTTGGTAATGAAATAGCCTACTCCTCTTCTTTAAGAGAGTCTCCGGAACGTGCTCGTATCACACAGTCATTATTCCCCGGAGAACGTGATCTAGGCGCTAAGATTACATTCCAAGGTGCAAAAGGAACCTACTGGAACTCATTTGTTCTTGAAGGTGGCTTCTTTGCCGGAAATGGCGTTGCGGTTGAAACTGACTCTAAAAAAGATTTCATTGGACGTGCTGCCTATATGAACACTACAAGCGACTTTTTTAACTACGCTTTCGGTGCAAGTTACTATAACGGTGGCGTCGTTCAGCCTACCTCCAAGGTTTATACTATGAAAGATGGACAATTCTCTCTTTCTGATGAGAGTGCCAATAAAGGGAAGATAGCTAAAAGAGAATATTTCGGCTTTGATACTCAGCTATTATTAAATAGTATGATAGGAACTACTAACCTCAGAGCAGAATACATCTGGGGTCAGCAACCAGGTACTTTAAACGATAATACAAGTCCTAAGGCAGCCAGAGTAGATGATACCTATATTAGGAATTTCAATGGTTATTATATTTATCTCATACAGGACATTGGCTTCTCACGCTTCTCAGTGGTAGCCAAGTACGATTTCTTCGATCCCAATACAGATGCAAAGGGTGATGAAGTTGATATTACCAAAGGGTTTTCTGCTAAGGATGCCGATTTAAGCTATACAACTTTTGGGTTTGGTGCTCTATATAGAGCAAATGCAAACATCAGAATCATGGCATACTACGATATCGTTAAAAACGAGACCAGTAGCAATACAACAAGTTACAAATCTGATTTAAAAGATAATCTGTTTACATTACGATTACAGTATAAGTTCTAATTATAAAAATTCAAGATTATGAAGAAGTTATTTATCGCAGCTTTATTATTAGCTGTAACAATTCAGACTTCATTTGCCCAACGCATTAAAGGTAGCGACACTGTACTACCGTTAGCTCAGAAAGAGAGCGAGTCGTATTTAAAAAAGAACCCATCAAGTAAGATCACCGTTACAGGTGGGGGATCAGGTGTTGGTCTTTCTGCTTTAGTCGATGGTACTACCGATATCGCAATGGCTTCACGTAAGATGAAGTTTGAAGAACGCTCAAAGTTAAGAGATGCAGGCAAGGCACCTCAAGAGGTTACTATCGCTTATGATGCGTTGAGTGTTATTGTTCATCCCGCTAATAAGGTATCCAAGTTGACCCGTGAGCAACTGGAAAGCATCTTTACCGGCAAAATAACCAACTGGAAACAGGTAGGTGGTGAAGATCTTAAGATCATTGTTTACTCACGTGAGACCAGTTCAGGAACTTATGAGTTCTTTAAAGAGCACGTCTTAAATAATAAGAACTATGCCTCCTCTATCTTGAGTATGCCTGCTACCGGAGCGATAATTCAATCAGTAAGTCAAACTAAAGGTGCTATTGGATATGTTGGTTTAGCTTATCTCACCAAGAGTGTTAAATCTATTGATATCTCCTATGATGGAGGGAAGACCTATTATGAGCCAACTTTCCAAAATGCTAAAAGTAAGAAGTACCCCGTTGTTCGTCCTCTATACTTCTATCATATTAAAGGCAACAAGGTTGTACAGCCCTTTATTGATTATGTTTTATCAGCAGAAGGACAGAAGTTGGTTCAAGAAACCGGGTATATTCCTGTAAAGTAATTTATTGAGGATTTGGTGGTATAAGGTTTATGGGGAAAGGCCTTATACCACTTTTTTTACACATTTCAAATCTATTCAGATGATCAAAAGAACCAGAAAAATAATCGAGTTCTTCATAGAGAAAGCCCTTTTGTTAAGCGGAAGTGTTACCAGTATAGCTATTATACTGATTGTGATATTTCTTTTTAGGGAAGGAATAGGTCTTTTCTCTTCATCGGAAATTGAGCATGGGTATGTGTTAGCGCTGAATAAAGAGAATACTGTTCAGAAGCTGAATACACATCAAATCAAAGATATTTTTGACCATGAGATCACGAATTGGTCAGAGGTTGGTGGTAAATCAGAAGAGATAGTCCTTTTTCGATTGAATGATATTACTAATTATGTCAGTGAAGAGGAACTAGGGGCAGATATGGAGAATGTTCCTCAAGCGCTTAGTAAGATCGTAAGTGAGAACCCGGGTATTATTGCTTTTATTCCTACCGAGTATGTTATGAAGGACTTCAATGGTAGAGTTTTAGAAGAGCGCAATATAACCCTTGAAAGTTTCTTCTTAGGAAAAGAGTGGTATCCTACTTCTCAACCAGCGGCACAGTTTGGAGTTTTACCTCTTATTACGGGGACACTCTGGGTTAGTCTTTGGGCTATTATGATTGCACTGCCTTTTGGGTTAGCGGCTGCTATATACCTTTCAGAACTGGCTAAGCCAGGGGTTAGAAAGGTGTTAAAACCAATTATTGAGTTACTAGCAGGAATCCCATCCGTTGTCTATGGATTTTTTGGTTTAATTGTGGTGGTGCCAATGATCCAACAGCTATTTAACCTTCCTGTAGGAGAAACCGGATTAGCTGGTAGTATAATTCTGGCGATTATGGCTCTTCCAACCATTATTACTGTTGCAGAAGATGCGATGAGAACTACCCCACGAGCAATGAAGGAGGCTAGTTTAGCCTTAGGGGCAACTCATTGGCAAACCATTTATAGGGTCATTATTCCATATTCAATCTCTGGTATTACTGCAGCCATTGTGCTTGGTATCGGACGAGCGATTGGGGAGACAATGGCTGTCTTGATGGTCACCGGTAACGCAGCTGTCCTACCTAAAACAATCTTGGAACCGATGAGAACCATACCAGCAACGATTGCTGCTGAACTGGGAGAGGCTCCTAACGGAGGTACCCACTATCAGGCGCTCTTCCTATTGGGTTGTATCTTGTTTTTAATCACAATGGTTATTAGCATAGTCGTCGAGATAATTACCTCTCGTCAATTTAAACAACAGATGTAATGAAGCTATTTGATACAGTTACGAAAAAGAAAAAAGCCTCAGAGTGGATTGCCTTTATGATATTTAGGCTGCTCAGCTTCAGTATCGTTGGAATTCTGTTTGCCATACTTGGATTCCTTGTGGTTAAAGGGATCTCTGTTATATCATGGGACTTTCTTACCATGGCACCTGAAGAGGGAATGACAAAGGGAGGGATCTTTCCTGCCATCGTTGGAACAATGGCTTTAGTCGTGGGAAGTATGATTGTTAGTTTTCCTATTGGGGTCATGTCGGGTATTTATATAAATGAATATGCCGGAAATAGTTATTTAGTGAAGTTTATTAGAGTTATGACGAATAACCTTAGTGGCGTACCTTCAATCGTCTTCGGACTTTTTGGTATGGCATTATTTGTGAATACCCTTGGCTTTGGGGATTCTATTATCGCAGGCTCTCTTACTTTAGGCATTCTCGTTCTTCCGGTTATTATAAGAACCACCGAGGAGGCCATGAAATCAATTGATAACTCTTACAGAACAGGCAGTCTAGCTTTAGGTGCTACAAAGCTTCAAACGATCAGACGAGTTTTGCTTCCTATAGCTTTTCCCAATATTATTACCGGCTTCATTCTGTCAATCGGTAGGGTTTCTGGCGAGACTGCCCCAATCTTGTTTACATGCGTGGCCTATTTCTTGCCAAAACTACCAACAGGTATCTATGATCAAATTATGGCACTTCCTTATCACCTGTATGTCATCTCTACTAGTGGCACTGATATCGAGGCCTCTAGACCGATGGCTTATGGAACAGCCCTCGTTTTGGTTTTTATTGTTTTAATTATGAACTTATTAGCCAATTTCCTTAGAAGATATTTCGGGAACAAGGTGAAAACAAACTAATATCACATGATCTCTATATCCGCTAAAAATATCGATTTCTACTATGGCGATTTTCATGCAATCAAGAATGTTAGCATGGAGATAGAAGCAAATAGTGTTACTGCCTTTATTGGCCCATCAGGATGTGGTAAATCTACTTTTTTAAGGCTTTTAAATAGAATGAATGACCTGATTGACCATACTCGCCTAGAAGGTCAGATCCTCATTAATAATGAGGATATTTATGGCAAGGATGTTCAGGTAGATGAGCTTCGAAAAAAAGTTGGAATGGTCTTCCAAAAACCTAATCCTTTCCCCAAATCTATCTATGAAAATGTGGCCTATGGGTTAAGAGTAAATGGCATAACCGATAAAACTTTTATTGAGCAAAAGGTGGTTGAATCGCTCAATTCGGCTGCCCTTTGGGATGAGGTAAAAGATAAGCTTAAGAAATCGGCCTTTGAGTTATCGGGTGGTCAACAACAACGTCTCTGTATCGCAAGAGCACTGGCGGTAAGCCCCTCTATCATTCTCATGGATGAACCTGCTTCGGCTCTTGATCCAATCTCAACCGCTAAGATAGAAGACCTGATCTATGATCTAAAAAAGAACTATACGGTAGTCATTGTTACACATAACATGCAGCAGGCTTCACGTGTAAGTGATAAAACAGCATTCTTCTATCTGGGTGAGTTAATAGAGTACGATGAAACGCAGAAGATCTTTATTAACCCTTCGGTCGAAGCAACTCAAAACTATATTACCGGCCGTTTCGGTTGATTCTGTTGTATCTTTAGTGTCTTAAGGCTATTCCTTCTTAGCCAGTCATGCGTTACTCGCTCTGGATTTTATAATTAATGAAGGTGGATTTTAATTTCAATTAGGTCTGACTATCAGGCCAAAAAACTTACGATAGATGAAGCAAGCCATTGAATCAATAAAGACCATTAAGCAGTCGATTACTGACATGTTTAACCTGGTAGAGAGTCAAGCTATTAAGGCGGAAACAGCATTATTAAACTGCGACAGAGATCTTGCTAATGAGATTATCTATTTAGAGAGAAAAGTCGATGCTTTTGAACTCATCATTGATAGAGAGTGTGAGAAGTTTCTTGCCCTACAAACCCCAGTAGCTGTTGATATGCGTCTGATTATTTCTATGTTAAAAATCAATGGTAATCTTGAGCGTATTGGTGATTTTGCTGCCGGTATAGCTCAGTTTACACTGCATGATCAGAATAAGGGAATAGATACGACAATTGCAGAGAAACTGCAGATTAGAAAGATGTTTGATGAGGCTATTAATATGCTTCGTTTATGTAAATCGGCCCTATTTGAAGAGAATAGTTCAATGGCAGCTAAAGTCTTCGCTAAAGATGATCTGTTAGATGATATTAACCGGGAAGCGGTTCCTGTTCTTGCTGATTTAATCAATAATCATAGTGCTAATGCTGAACAGATGCTCTATCTGTATTCAGTGATAAGAAAGCTAGAGCGTATGGGTGATCATTGTAACAATATTGCTGAAGAGATTATCTTTTATATCGATGCAAAGGTTATGAAGCATCGTAATATGGAACAGCTAAAGGATGAGGTAGAGGAGTAGCTTGAGGCAAGCATTTGCTGTCTTTCTGGATTAAGACCCATATTAGAGTTCGATAAATGAAAAGAGGGGGTGTAACTAAATATAAGTTACACCCCCTCTTAAGTTCTTTAAATGAGGCAAGTCTACTCTTTT
>JACCEE011321854.1_pt1 | contig 10381 bp, 6 predicted proteins | sample 7449931 | NCBI WGS metagenome assembly JACCEE01 (sample SAMN15323457, study PRJNA562643) | freshwater metagenome | isolation source: river surface water | place: USA:Blue River Watershed | collected 2017-08-19 | reverse complement strand
TTATCTTTTAATGCCTCGGTCATAACAGCATTCCATATTGGACCAGCTAGGGCTGCACCACCCTTCTTCATTGGTGTATTGTCATTGTTACCAACCCAAACACCCACAACAGCAGATGGGGTATATCCTATAGTCCAAGCATCCTTGTTGTTGTTTGTGGTACCTGTTTTTACAGCCACCTCATGCCCTGGAATATTTAAAATAGAATTTGCTCCAAATGTTGGCGTTCTGGCAGCATCATCTGATAATATTTCTGATAAAATATTTGTACTATTTGCACTAATAACTTTATATGGCTTATCCTCATATTCTTCTATTTTGTTTCCCGCCCCATCTTCAATAGAAAGAACACTCTTGTATGGATGCCTAATACCATTGTCAGCAAACACACTATAGGCTGAAACCATTTCTAGTAAAGTTGTTTCTCCACCTCCAATCACTAGGGATAAGCCATAACGCTTAGGGTCTGTCAGTGTGGTTATTCCCAGGTCGTTCGCAAACTTTATAGCATTATCAAGTCCAACAAGATACAAAAGTTTTACAGCTGGAACGTTTATTGATTGTGCTAAAGCGTTTTTTAGTGTCATTGGTCCACGGAAGCTGTCGTCATAATTACTTGGTGTATAACAATTTGCCCCCTTGTCATATCCTGATGGGTCACAAGAAGTATTAAATTCTGTACGGACATCAAACAGGGTTGTGTTTTCGGTATAACCCTTCTCAAAAGCCAAAGTATATATTATTGGTTTAAATGATGAACCTGGCTGTCTGGAGGCTGTGGCCACATTGAAGTTACCATCAACTGTTTTGTCAAAATAATTTCTTGACCCAACCATAGCTAGTATTTGGCCGGTTTTAGGATCAATTACAACAACAGCAGCATTCTTACCATTCCAATTTTTTTCGTTTGCCTTGGCCTTCTCTAGAGCTATTTCTTCAGCTTTCTTTTGGAGATTATAATCAAGGGTTGTAATAACCTTGTATCCACCGCTTTCTAATGAATCGGCCCCATATTTCTTCTCAAGGTAATCTTTAATAAAGAAGACAAAGTGAGGAGCTGCAATATTCATTGGTCTTTCTGGTTGGAAGACCACAACTTCACTTTTTGCTCTTTCATAAGTTGCTTGGTCTATAAACTTCAAATCAAGCATTCTTTTTAGAACTAAATTTTTTCTCTCATCAAGTTTATCTTTATTCTTTCTGTATGGGGAATAATAAGTTGGGCCATTTGGTATTGCTGCAAGGTAGGCTGATTCAGCCAATGTTAATTCTGACGGTTCTTTGGCAAAAAATGCTTTTGATGCTTCTTCTATACCATAAATATTTCCACCATAAGGAGCTTCATTTAAATAAAGAGCCAAAATGTCATCCTTACTCATAACACGCTCTAGTTTAACTGCTAGAATCCACTCCTTCATCTTTCTCTTAATTGAAACTTCTGGGGTTAAGAGGGTATTTTTAATTAACTGCTGTGTAATTGTGGATCCTCCCTGGATCTTGCGGCCAGTTATCTTTGCCCAAATTGTTCCACGTATTATAGAACTTATTCTGATTCCTTTATGTTGATAGAACTCGCCATCTTCAATAGCAACCGTTGCGTTCTTGATATTTGTTCCCATTTGTTCGTAGGGGACGACTGTTCTTTTAATGTTTTCGTGGACATCATAAAGAAGTATTTGACCGGTACGGTCATATATTTTTGTAGAACTTTGGATTTTTCTTTCAGTGAAAAGTTTGAAATCTGGAAGCTTTAGGGTACTTATCCATACGATAAGTAAACCAAAGGAGATTATTCCTATTCCAAGCAGTAGAAATAATACATTTTTTAGCTTTTTAAATGATTTTTTTCTCATACCTAATATCATATCACAACAGACCCCTCTGGTCTAAAGACCACCTCCCCTTAGCAGGGGAGGAAAAATGTGATAAAATAAGCCCATGAATAAGATAAATGAAGATTTGCTAACTAGGGGAGTCTCAAATATTTACCCATCCAAAGAATTTCTGGATAAGAAGCTCGCAAAAGGAGAAAAAGTAACAATGTATTTGGGTATTGATCCTACTGGTCCAACACTACACATAGGCCATGCTACTATTATAAAAAAGTTGAGTGATTTCCAAAAAGCTGGACACAAAATAATCCTTCTAATGGGTGACTTTACAGCTATGATTGGTGACCCGACAGATAAGGGGGCAGCCAGAAAACAACTAACCCACAAAGAAGTTATGGCTAACTTGAAAAATTATAAGAAGCAGGCCAGCACACTTCTTTCTTTCTCTGGTAAAAATGCTGCTAAGATAAAATTCAACTCAAAGTGGCTTGGGAAGATGAATTTTGAAAAAGTTTTATCACTCGCTTCACAGATGACTGTTCAGCAAATGCTCGAAAGAGATATGTTTGATAAAAGAGCTAAAGAGGGCAAGCCAATATTTATACACGAATTCATGTACCCACTTATGCAAGGTTATGATTCTGTGGCTATGGATGTAGATGGTGAAATCGGGGGCAATGATCAAACATTCAACATGCTTTGTGGTCGCGACCTAATGAAGACAATGAAGAACAAAGAGAAGTTTGTTATGACTATGAAGCTTTTAGAAGATGGTAGTGGTAAAAAAATGGGTAAAACCGAAGGGAATATGGTTGCCCTCTCTGACAAACCAGAAGAAATGTTTGGTAAGGTCATGAGCTGGACTGATGGTATGATTGTTCCTGGATTTGATTTGTGTACCGGAGTGGCAACAGAAGAGGTTTCTAAAATTACTAAAGATTTAGAAAACGGCACAGTAAATCCAAAGGATTTGAAGCTAAGGCTAGCATACGAATTAGTAAAATTATTCCACGGAGAAAAGAAGGCAATAGAATCCAAGGAATCTTGGGAAAAAACATTTTCCAAGAAAGAAATTCCAGAAGATGTAGAGACTATAGAAGTTCAGAAAGAAAATATTTTAATCGATGTCCTAGTTTCAAATAAAATAGTTTCTTCTAAATCAGAGGCTCGAAGGTTGGTGGACGATGGGGCAATAACCTATATGGAAAAGGATGAAAAAATTTCTTCACCTCAGGAAAAGGTTAAAGAGGGTGTTTATAAAATAGGGAAGAAGAGGTTTTGTAAAATAGTGATTAGTAAATAGTTATAGTGATTAGTAAAATGCCTCGGCGTCGCCGAGGCATTTTACTATAAGCTAATCGCTTATCACTATAAACTAATTAATTGTATTCAGAACCATCTAGTCCTGCGAAGTCTTCCAGCCCTTCTTCTTCGTCACCACCCAAGAAATCATCCTCTTCGTCTATTAATAAATCATCATCGTCTAAAAGAGCTTCATCTAATTCATCTTCACCATCTAATATATCAACGTCTTCTTCGTTGATATCTACCTCAGCACCAATTTCTTCGTCGTCTTTATAACTCATGTTATTTAAAAACTTATTATAATGATTATTTGTATCAAAATATTATTTTCTTTGCAATAACCTTATCCACAACTAGAATCTTTCACAAGCTAGACAGGTTATGCCGGCGGCTATAGCATCTAACTCATCGTCAGATTTGGTTTCATGAGTAAGCTTTATAAGCTTGGGAACCATAGACATTACAGCTTCTTTGGTTGATTTACCATATCCAGTAACTGCTATTTTAATCTGGGGTGGGGTATACTCAAATATCTTAAGACTATTACTTGCAGCAATGTAAATAATCACCCCTCTGGCCTCTGAGACACCCATGACGGTTTTCTGGTTGGTTGTGAAGTACAATTTTTCAATTGAAAGAATTTCTGGATTATATTCTTTTATAACAGATTGAATTTCTTTTCCAATCAGATTTAATCTTTCATGAAAGGGGAGTTTAGCAGAAGTTTTAAAACAGGCTGAATAAACCAATGTATGTTTACCATTGTTTTCTTTTTCTAACACTGCTATCCCAATTCTTTCAAAACCAGGATCTATTGCTAAGATTCTCATACTACTTCTCAATAAAATCAAAACCCAAATGCTCGTATCCCTTTTTTGTTACAATTCTTCCGCGGGTTGTTCTCTCAAGTAATCCAAGCTGGATAAGGTATGGTTCAATTACTTCCTCTATGGTAGCTTCTTCTTCGCTTGTAGCGGCAGCAATTGTTTTTAACCCTACTGGTCCACCATTAAACTTACTAATAATAATATCCAAAACCCTTCTATCTGAAGCGTTTAAGCCTATTTCATCTATTTCAAGCAGGGCCAAAGCTTTCTTCACGGCGTCTTTGGTAAGTGGAGTCTTGTGAACTTGGGCATAGTCGCGGCATCTCTTTAGGAAGTAATTGGCAGTACGAGGGGTGAATCGGGCGCGCTTGGCTATTTCTCCCAGTGCTTCATCTTCAAGTTCTACACCAAGTATCTTTGCTGAGCGAGCTAGTATTTTTTTTATTTCTTCATTTGTATAAAACTCCAAACGGAAAACTCCACCAGAGAATCTTGAGCGTAGCGGGGAAGAGAGTAGGGCAATGCGCGTTGTGGCCGCGATCAGTGTAAAAGGTGGGAGCTCTAGCTGGATAGTACGAGCAGATGGACCCTTGCCGATGATGATATCTAAAACGCCAGACTCCATTGCAGGGTAGAGAACCTCTTCAACCATCTTGTTTAATCTGTGTATCTCATCAACGAAGACAATATCGCCAGGAGCGAGATTTGTAAGTATAGAAGCAAGGTCCCCAACCTTCTCAATAGCAGGACCAGAGGTAATTTTAATCTGCCTTCTTGTTTCTTTGGCTATTAGATGAGCAAGTGTTGTCTTTCCAAGTCCTGGAGGGCCATAAAATAGTATGTGTTCAGCAGGGTGAGATCTCTCTTCGGCAGCCATTAGAAGGATTTTTAAATTCTGTTTGATGTTTTCTTGACCAATGTATTCATCCCAAACACTAGGCCTCAAAGTTTGGTCCAAAAAGCCCTCATCTTTAGTTGTTTTCTCGGTACTTGACATTATTTTCTTAATATGCTATACTCCTAGCAGAAATTTGATATAGATTGATTATAACATTTTTTGCGAAGAGGGCATAAATCTCTAAGCAATCGGCCACGTGCTCTATATATGTGCGTAGGACGTCTTGGTTTATATTTATATTTACTGGGGCTATCCTGTAATCATATATTACTTTGTTAGCGCATGCTTCCAAAGGATTGTTTAGAGATTTATGCTTTTTTCTTTGTATAAATATAAAAAATCAGAATAGCTTCTCTTGGAGGGTACGTAAATTTTCTGCTGAAAATTTACTCAATGTTCGCGCCGTCGCGCTCACAAGCCCCTCCAATAGAACTATTCTGATTTTTTTCCTCCCCTGCTAAGGGGAGGTGCCGAAGGCGGAGGGGTCTATTCTTCGTACAAATCCACAACCCCTGAAACTTCTTCAAAAGAAGTAATACCATTTAAGATTTTTACAACACCATCCTCTTGCATTGTGAGTGAGACTTGATTTCTGGAAGCTTCCTTTATTTCTCTTTCACTTGGATTCTCGATTATAATTTCTTCTATTTTTTCATCGTTATAGATTGCTTCAAATATTCCGATTTGTCCTTTGAAGCCAGTATTGTTACATTCTTCGCAACCAACTGATTCATAGATTGTAAATGGTCCATCTGATGCCACTCCATAATCCTTGAAATCTTTATTGTGTTCCTTGGCTCTAGCTATTATTTTACTGACTACTGATAGTTGGTCGCCATCTAGGGTTTTTTCCTTACGACACTTCAAGCAAAGCCTTCGGACCAATCTTTGTGCAACTGCCAGCGACAAAGCAGAGACTAATATTTTTGGATTTACATCTAGATCTATCAAGCGGGGGATAACACCGGCAGCATTGTTTGTGTGGAGGGTGGAGAAGACAAGGTGACCAGTAAGGGCTGACTCAACAGCAATTTTGGCTGTTTCGTTGTCACGTATTTCTCCGACCATTATTACATCTGGGTCCTGACGGAGGGCAGAGCGTAATCCTTCTAGGAAGGTATAACCCTTTTCACTATCGGTTTGAGTTTGGGTGATGCCTGGTAGGTGATATTCAATAGGATCTTCAATTGTAATTATTTTGATTTCTGGGGAATATATTTTCTGAAGGAAGGAATAAAGGGTGGTTGTTTTACCGGAACCGGTTGGACCTGTTAGTAGAATTAAACCATTTGGCTTTTTGATTTCCCTCATGAAAATATCATAAAGCTTTTCTTCAATACCCATGTCCTCCAATTTAACCCTTATAGATTTAGGGTTGAGGATACGCATAACAATTGATTCTCCATAGGCTCCAGGAATTAAGGAGACACGAAGGTTGATTTCGTCTTGGTCTAGCCAAATACTAAAGCGCCCGTCTTGAGCAATTGAGGAGTTGGTAATCTTTAATCCAGAAATCAACTTAATACGAGAATTGATGAACTTATGTGCTTCGGGTGGTATTTGCATTACTTCATGGAGTATTCCATCCAAACGGAATCTTAAGCGAACAGTATTTTCTTCTGGCTCGAAGTGTATATCGGAAGCATTTATAGCAATAGCTCCAGCAAGAGCAACTTCTAGGATGTGTGATGTTGTGTGTATGTTGTCTTTTTCAACATTGCTAATTTCTCTTTTAATGTCATCAATATTTTTAATATTAGACATTATTTTTTTTAAAACATCACCAGAAACAGAAATACTACCTGCTCTTGTTTCTGCTGCGTAGGAGATTTCTTTATATCTTTCCCAGGCTTTCACTAGGCTGAAGACGGAAGCCATGTAGAAATGGGGGATATATCCATGATTAGCAAAATATTCTTTCAAAGATTCTATTTTTTCAGGTTGAGGTGATCTGACAGCGACATGGATATCCTTTCCGAGTATTTTAAATGGGGCAATCTCCAATTCGCGAGCTTCTTTCTCTTCTACGGTACGGAGGGCATCATTTTCTATGGGAATCACAGACAAATGCACAGGTGGAACGCCATATCTAGCCTCTGCTAGGGTATCTACAAGCTCTTCCTCCTCCTTTCTTCTTAAATCCACGAGATTTTTATTTTGTTTATCGTCGTCAAATTGTAGTGTCATATCAAATATTATAACGCATTCATAATATAAAAGCGAATAAAATACCCTTATCTTATAAGCTTTTAGGCGGGCGGGGGTACCCCTTGACGTACTTGACTTTTGTTGCGAAATATGCTAGTATATAGAGGAAAGTAATAGTTTTAGATTGTTTTATCTGTTTCTTGATTTTTGACCAGGAATCGGGTAAAACAATCTAAAAACTATTTAAAAATGAAAAAAATACTAGTAGTTTTGATGCTGACCCTAGGTTGGTTGGTGTCTGTTGCTCAACAGGAAATTATCTACGGCACACCTCGTGCTGATGGATACGATAAGATAACCAAAGGAGCATTCTGGTCCACAAGACCAGAGGCTAAAATGGTTGAGGAGGGCTCGATTCCTCCCGGATGCACCGTAGATGTATTGACCGAACAATATTATGTTCGGTTCATTGACACTGAACACAACCAGAACGATGATAACTATATCATCTTTCCGGTTGGTGCGAAAATTTACACAAAAGGTGGAAAATACTATTCCGCCAAATGTGGAAACGAAATCGAATATCTTCGACCAGTTAATATGGTTAAGATAGTCGAAAAACCTGTTGAAAAAATCGTGGAGGTTGAAAAACCTGCACCAAAACCTGAGACTGAAAAGCCTGTAGTTGTCAGAGACACGGTTTATCAACAAACAACCGTTGTTGAAGAAACTCGCTACGAAGACGATGTTTATTATCGTCCAAGACCTATGATTGATTATAGTTGGATTGTTAGACCAATCCTAAATAATGGTTGTTATGGTCGGCCCATGATTGTAGATAATCGTACTTATGTTAACAATTACCAGAACAATAGTAATTATTATTGTAAACGTACGAATTCTCAACCTACACCAACTCCGACACCTACAGATAATCATCGCTACATGGGTGGTGGTCGTGGAAACGACAACTACACTACTGGCGAAGGTGGCGGTCGCGGAAGTGACACTTACAACACCGGTGAAGGTGGTGGTCGTGGAAGTGATTCCTATACCACCGGCCAAGGCGGTGGAAGAAGTGCATCTGTTACAAGAGATGGTATGGGAAGAGTTACAAACTCCCAGGTTTCATCTGTGAACAACAGAAGGGTTGATACAAACAACAACCCAACTACTGGAATGGTTTCTTCTAGAAACACTAATTATTCTTCTGGCTCTAACGTAAACGTTAGATTAGCTAATAGAATTAGTAGTGGTACTAGCTACAACCCAGGTGTTCGTAGGACACCTAGCATGCAATCACAAAACCGCTCTTTAAATTCATATACATCTCAAAGGTCATCAAGACCTTCTGGTGGAAATGGATTAATGTCTAGTCCCGTAGGACGCAGATAATAATTAGGTGAAAGTTCTTCAAAAGAAAACTTTCACCTCATATTTAAGTCTTCAACTTTAATTCGTTGAAGGTTTAAATTGTAAAAATAATTATTAAGTTTTAGTCGATTCAATTATAAGTTTATTTAAATAAAAATTATGAAAAAAACAATAGTCGCAATTCTATCTTTTGCTTTTATGTTGATCGGGAGTCAGACTGTTTTGGCTGGAAATCTTTTCAATGGCCAAGCAGAGGACTGTTCACCTGCTATTGGTATAGGCAATTGGACACAAGGTAATATTCCACGCGATAGCTATGGATGCTGGAAATCTAGCTCTATAAGTGCAAATGCAGGAGATACTATCAATGTCGCAATTTATTATCACAATAGTACAAGTGGAACTCTTACAGGGGTTAGGTCTTCTGTTTCAAAGTCTTCTTCTGGTCCAGCTACATCATATAACTTCACTGGTATTATGTCTTCAGACCAAGGCAGCCAAACTATTGGTACTGTTTCTCTAAACCTTACAAGCTCACAAACACTTACATACAGTTCCACCCACCTTATGAAAGGTTCAGCCGATGTCCTAGCAGATAGAGATACTCTAGTTGTGAAAGATGAGGGTGGTATAAACGTAGGCAGTGTCGGAAATGGTAATAATGATTATGGAACAGTTATATTTGTGTATAAGGTTGGCAACCAACAAACAGAACAATTATGCCAAGATCCAAATGCCTCTAACTACCATGTCTCATATCCTTGCCAATACACACCAAATCCAGTAAATTACTGTAAGATTTCATACTTCAACGTAGATGATACTTCTGTTTCTTATGGTGACACTGTTAAGCTTTCATGGAGTACAAGTAATTGTAACAGTGTAAATATTTCTGGAATAGGTTCAGTTGCTTCTTCTGGTAGTAGAAATGTAACAATGTATGGAGATCGCGATTTCTTAATGAATGCCTATGGTAACTATGGTTCTGATTCAAGATCTGTATATGTAAATGTTGATAATAATGACAACGGGAATACATGCCGCATAACAAACTTTGACGCTGATGATACAAGTATTGAAGAAGGGGATTCTACTGTTCTAAGATGGTCTACAGAGAATTGTAATTCTGTTTCTATTTCAAACATCGGTAGTGTTTCTAGAAATGGTAGTCAAAGAGTAGAGCCAAATTACACTCGTACATATACACTCAAAGCTTATGGAAACAATGGTTCTGATAGTGATAGTGTAAAAATCTATGTTGATGAAAACAACAACGATGACGATGATTATGATTACAATACTCCCTCTGCTAAAACATATTCACCAAAGAACGTGGATACAAACAGTGCAACATTATCTGGATATGTCAGTGGTGATGGTTCACGCATAAACTCTTGGTTTGAATTCCCATGTTATGGGACAAAGTACGGCCAAAAATACAATCAAACATCTGGAAATATAACAGCAAATGTTTACTCTCTAAGTTCAAACAGAACATACAGTTACTGTGCTGTAGCTCAAAATGTAAGTACCGGTAAAACTGTTCGTGGAAACACTATTTCCTTTACTACAGAGGGGGGATATATAGCACCAGTAAATAATTGTGCTGTTACAACTGTGGCTACAAACATTGGACAAACAAATGCTCAGTTGAATGGATTGATTACCGGCGGAAATGGTGGAAATTCTTACTTCGAATACGGAACAAGTGTTAACCTTGGACAGAGAACAACTTCTCGTTATGTAAACGGAAATGTAAACTTCAACGAATTTGTTTCAGGACTTTCATCAAATACAATCTACTACTTCCGTATGGTTTCTGATTGTGGTGATGGTTTGTCTTATGGTTCAGTTGAAATATTTAGAACCGATAAAGTTCAAGCTGTTGGTGATGTAACAAAAACAGTTTATGTAAAGCAAGGAACAACAGTTGTCGGAGAGAAGTCTCCTGTACTACTTACAATCAGTAATAAGTACAAGATGATTGCGGCTGGTGA
>JACCEE010384450.1_pt1 | contig 10381 bp, 8 predicted proteins | sample 7449931 | NCBI WGS metagenome assembly JACCEE01 (sample SAMN15323457, study PRJNA562643) | freshwater metagenome | isolation source: river surface water | place: USA:Blue River Watershed | collected 2017-08-19 | reverse complement strand
GCACAGGCCGATGCCCTCAGCCCCAAACTGGCGCGCCATACGGCAGTCATCGGGTGTCTCCGCATTGGTGCGAACCCGCATCCGCCGGTGCTGGTCGGCCCAGGCCATCAGCGTCCCGAAATCGCCAACCAGTTCGGGCTCGATCGTCGCCACCTTGCCGGCCATGACTTCGCCGGTGGTGCCATCAAGCGTGATGACATCTCCCTCTTTCAATTCGCGCGCACCGACCTTGATCGTGCGGCTGGCCAGATCGATCGAGACGGCCGATGCACCGGACACACAGGGCCGCCCCATCCCGCGGGCAACCACTGCCGCGTGCGACGTCATGCCACCTCGCGCGGTCAGAATACCCTTGGCGGCGTGCATGCCGTGAATATCCTCAGGGCTGGTTTCAACCCGGACCAGAATCACCGCTTCACCCATGCCAGCGCGCTTTTCCGCGGCATCGGCATCGAGAACGATCGCACCCGAGGCGGCGCCTGGGCTGGCCGGAAGCCCCCGGGCCAGCACATCGCGTGGAGCCGACGGATCGAGCGTGGGGTGCAGCAGCTGGTCAAGCGCCATTGGATCGACGCGTCCGATCGCTGTCGCTTCATCGATCAGCCCTTCGCTGACCATATCTACCGCCATTTTGAGCGCAGCCTTGGCGGTGCGCTTGCCCGAGCGGGTCTGAAGCATCCAAAGCTTTCCGCGTTCGACGGTAAACTCGATATCCTGCATGTCGCGGTAGTGCTTCTCAAGCAGTTCGAACACGCCAGCTAGCTCGGCATAGGCACTAGGCATGGCCTCTTCCATGCTCAGCGGCTTGGCTCCGGCCCGTTCCCGCGCAGCCTTGGTCAAATACTGCGGGGTACGAATGCCTGCGACAACGTCCTCACCCTGGGCATTGACCAGCCATTCGCCGTAATAGGCCTTCTCGCCCGTTGCCGGGTCGCGGGTGAAGGCGACGCCGGTGGCGCTGGTATCGCCCATGTTGCCGAAGACCATCGCCTGAACGTTGACTGCGGTACCCCAGTCCCCCGGAATGTCGTTGAGACGGCGATAGACCTTGGCCCGATCGGAATCCCAGCTATCGAACACCGCGCGGATCGCGCCCCACAGCTGCTCATGCGGATCCTGCGGGAAGGAGCAACCCAGCTCACTTTGCACGATAGCCTTGTACTCGCTTACCAAAACCTGCCAGTGCGAAGCCTCCATATCAACATCAGCATGGAAGCCGTTGTCTTCCTTGGCAATTTCAAGGGCATCTTCGAAGAAGTGGTGATCGATCCCAAGCACCACATCTGAATACATCTGAATAAAGCGCCGGTAGGAATCCCAGGCAAAACGGGGATCACCCGATGATGCCGAAAGCCCCTCTACCGTCGCATCATTGAGGCCCAGGTTAAGCACCGTGTCCATCATTCCGGGCATAGAGACCCGCGCGCCCGAGCGGACTGAAACCAGCAACGGATCGGCCGGATCGCCAAACCTTTTGCCTGCCGCCGCTTCGATATGCCCAAGCGCAGTTTGCACGTCGGCCTTCAGGCTGGCTGAAAAGTCACCGCCTTCTGCCAGGTAGCGAACGCATTCCTCGGTCGTGATGGTGAACCCTGGCGGCACCGGCAGGCCAATTCCAGCCATCTCGGGCAGGTTGGCGCCTTTTCCGCCGACTACAGTCTTGTCCTTCGCCCGGGGATCACTGTGGCAAACGCCGCCGCCGAACGCGAATACGTATGTAGTCATGGAAAACCGCCATTGCTGAAACCGGCGATTCGCTTGCCGGTGTGCGGTGTCCCTAGCCCTCGATCTTTCCGAAGTCAGCCACTTTGTGCACTGCAGCACGGAAAGCCGCAAGCAAGCCTAACCGCGCTGCGCGCTTGGCCGGATCGGCATCGTTGACCGTCACAGAATCGAAGAAGGCGTCGATTGGCGCACGCAGCGTGGCCAGCGCAGCCATCGCGCCGGCAAAATCCTCGACCGCGATTGCAGCATCAGCCTGCGGCCCCGCCGCATGCAACGCCGCCGACAGGGCCGCTTCAGCCGGTTCAGGGGCCGAATTGGTCACGCCGGCTTCGAACTCCTCCTTCTTCAGGATATTGGCGGCGCGCTTGTAGCCGGCGAGGAGGTTGGCGCCATCCTCGGTCCCGACGAAGGCCTGAAGCGCATGGACGCGGGCCAGCAGGCGGACAAGATCATCCTCGCCGCCGAGGGCGAAAACCGCATCGATCAGGTCGTGGCGCACGCCGGCTTCACGCTGCTGGACCTTGAGGCGATCAGCGAAGAAAGCCAAAACATCACCCTCAGCCACGCCAAAGCGCAACGCATTGACGGTCACGATCTGAATAATGCCCAGCGCAGCACGGCGCAGCGCGAAGGGATCCTTTGAGCCAGTCGGCTTCTCATCAATCCCGAAGAAGCTGCGGATGGTGTCCAGCTTGTCCGCCAGCGCCACAGCCACAGTTACCGGCGCGGTCGGCACGTCATCGCCCTGCCCGACCGGCTTGTAGTGATCGCGGATCGCGTCAGAAACGGCATCACCCAATCCTTCGGCACGGGCATAGTAACCACCCATCAGGCCCTGAAGCTCGGGGAATTCGCCAACCATTTCGGTGACGAGATCGGCCTTGCACAGGCGCGCTGCCAGTTCGGCCTCATCGGCGCTGGCGCCCTTGATTACGCCCTCATCCACCAGCCAACGCGCCAGCTTGGCGACCCGCTCAACCTTGTCGGCTACGGTGCCCAGCTTTTCGTGGAAGGTGATCCGCTCAAGCTTTTTCGCCTGATCCGACAGCGCGGTCTTGCGATCCTGCTGCCAGAAGAACCGCGCGTCTGACAGGCGCGCGGCCAGCACCTTGCGGTTGCCGGCGACAATCGCCGCGCCGCCATCGGCAGCGGCAATGTTGGCGGTGCAGACGAAAGCATTGGCCAGCTTGCCGGCCGCATCCTCGCAAACGAAATACTTCTGGTTGGTCCGCGCGGTCAGCTGGATCACTTCGGGCGGCACTTCGAGGAACTGTTCGTCAAACCGGCCCAATAGCGGCACGGGCCATTCAGTCAGCCCGGCGTTCTCGATAACCAGGCCTTCGTCCTCAACCAGCTTGAGGCCCGCCGCAGCGGCAGCCTCGCTGGCCTTGGCGCGGATCGCATCCTGGCGCTCGACATGGTCGACGATGACATGGGCAGCGCGCAGCTTGACGGCGTAATCATCAACACCATCGATGCTGATTTCGCCGCTGGAATGGAAGCGGTGGCCCTTGGTCAGGCGTCCGGCCTTGATCCCGCCGACTTCGCAATCGACCACCTGCCCATCGAACAGCGCGACAATGGCCGAAAGCGGCCGCACCCAGCGCAGGCTTTCGGTGGAGATCGAGGGAGCGCCCCAGCGCTGTGACTTGGGCCAGGGGAAAGCGCGGACGATCGCCGGGATCGCTTCAGCCAGAACTTCAGCCGTGGCACGGCCGGGCTTTTCGGTGACCGCGAACAGCACGCCGTCGCGCTCGGTCAGCTGGTCTTCGGTCAGCCCGGTCTTGCGCAGGAAACCTTCGAGCGCCTGCGGCGGGGCACCGACGCGCGGCCCCTTCCCTTCTTCCGAGACTGCGGCCGTCGCCTCTGGCAGACCACGCGCGGTCAGCGCCAGGCGACGCGGGGTTGACCAGACGGCGACTTCGCCTGCGGTAACGCCGGCCGCTTCCATTTCCTTGCGGAACAGCTTTTCCAGATCGGCGCGCGCACCGGCCTGCATCCGCGCCGGGATTTCTTCGGAGCGCAGCTCAAGCAGGAATTCGCTCATACCGTCCACCCCGGATACTTGGCTTCCCATTCGGCCTTGTTCTTTTCGATCCACGCCTGGCACGATCCCTTGGCAAGATCGCGGACCCGGCCAATGTAGCTGGCGCGTTCCTGGACCGAGATCACGCCGCGGGCCTGCAGCAGGTTGAACAGGTGGCTGGCCTCGATCGCCTGATCATAGGCGGCCAGCGGCACTTGCGCCGCGATGCAGCGCTGGCACTCCGCCTCGGCGTGCTGGAAGCCCTTGAACAGCTGTTCGGTGTCCGCCACTTCGAAGTTGTACTTCGAATGCTCCTGCTCGTTCTTCAGGAACACGTCGCCATAGGAAACGCCTTCGGCATTGAAGGCCAGGTCATAAACGTTGTCGACGCCCTGGATGTACATGGCGAGCCGCTCAAGCCCGTAGGTCAACTCACCTGCAACCGGCTTGCAGTCAAACCCGCCAACCTGCTGGAAATAGGTAAACTGGGTTACTTCCATCCCGTCGCACCAGACTTCCCAGCCCAAACCCCAGGCGCCCAGCGTCGGACTTTCCCAGTCATCCTCAACAAAGCGGATATCGTGCGCCAGCGGATCAACGCCAATTTCGGCCAGCGATTGCAGGTAAAGCTCCTGCAGATTTTCCGGGTTCGGCTTCAGGATCACCTGGTACTGGTAATAGTGCTGCAGGCGGTTAGGGTTCTCACCATAGCGGCCGTCAGTCGGGCGGCGGCTTGGCTGCACATAGGCAGCTTTCCACGGCTCTGGCCCCAGTGCGCGGAGCGTGGTCGCAGGGTGGAAGGTGCCGGCGCCCATGCGCATGTCATAGGGCTGCAGGATCAGGCAGCCCTGCGCGCTCCAGAACGCATGGAGCCGCAGGATCATCTCCTGGAACGAGAGCGGGCGGGTATTGTCCGTCATGGTCGAGGCCTTTGGCGGATGGGCGGTTTCTGGTCAACCGGAGAGCGGCAAGGCTGCGTCCACTGCGATCATTCATCGACGGGCATGAACGCTGCGCTATAGCTGTGCCATGTTTGCGCGCCTGATTGCCCCTGTCGCCCTGCTGCTAGGCACTGCCGCCAGCGCCCAGCAATCGCTGCCCACGCCGCAGCCGGTGGTGGCAGAGCCGGTGCCGGCTGATGTCCACCCGGCAATGTGGAAGGTCAGCGATGCCGATACCACGATTTACCTCTTCGGTACGATCCACTTGCTCCCGACAGGGCTCGACTGGTTCCGCGGCCCCGTCGCACAGGCTTTTCGCAGAGCGGATGAACTGGTGACGGAAATTCCCGCGGTTGATCCTGCCGATAGCCAGGCCGTGCTGCTGAAGCGCGGAATTTTGCCGGCCAACCAGAGCCTGCGCGATCAGATGTCACCAGCCGAGCGTGCCAGGTTTGAGCAGACCCTTGCTGGGTTTGGCCTGCCGCCCGCAGCCTTTGACCGCTTCAAGCCTTGGTATGCTGCTGTCGTACTCACCACCTTGCCGTTGAATCGCGGTGGCTATTCACTGGCTAATGGGGTGGAAACAGAACTTGCCGCCCGTAATCAGGCGTTGGGCCGCCCACGGATCGGGCTGGAAACGCTCGATTACCAACTGGCGCTGTTCGATGGCTTCCCGGCGAAAGTCCAGCGCCGCTATCTGTTCGAGGTTATCACTGCGCTCCCCCGTATCGACAAGGATGTTGGCGAGATGGTCGAAGCCTGGCGGACCGGCGACGCCGCCAAGCTGGCCACGCTGATGAATGCCGAGGAAGACGATCCCGCCATGGTTGAGGCATTGCTGGTCAGGCGCAACAAGGCTTGGGCGCAATGGATCAGGGCGCGCCTTGATCAGCCTGGCACCGCATTCATCGCGGTGGGCGCAGGGCATCTTGGTGGCGAGGGGTCGGTCCAGGATCAACTCAAGGCATTGGGGGTCGAGTCGGCTCGTGTTCAGTAGGTTGGCCGCAGCGCTGTTGGCGCTGCTGCTGGCGGCCTGCCAGCAAATTGAGAATGCCCGCCCCGCCTTGTGGCAGGTCGATGGCCCGAACGGCGAGCGCGCTTGGCTGCTCGGCACGATCCATGCCCTGCCGATGCCAATCAGCCTGGATAGCCCTGCCTTTGACCGCGCCATAACCCAAGCCAGCGGCCTTGTGGTTGAAGTCGCTGCGCTTGAAGATGACAAACGCACCGCGCTGATCTTTCATAAGTTGTCGGCGGTTGCCTCTGCCCAGCCGATTGCGGATCGGGCGAACCCGGCAGACCGCCCCCCCCTGGCAAAGCTGCTGGCTGACGCCAAGATTCCACCCGATCGCTTAAGCCAGATGGAAACCTGGGCTGCCGCCTTGGCGCTGGGCCAGGCGATCTCGACCCGCAGCGGCGATGACAGCGGCAATGGAGCCGATCGGCTCGTCCTGAAGGCAATGCGCGGCAAGCCGCTGACCGAGTTTGAAGGCGCCGAGCGTCAGCTGGCGATTTTTGACGCCCTGCCCGAAACTGAACAGCGCGACCTGCTTTCCGCGGTGATCCGCTCTGCACAGAATGCCCCTGCGGATGGCCTGCGCCTGCAACAGGCCTGGCTCAGCGGCGATATTGCCGCGCTTGAGTCGCTCGACCACCAGGGGCTGCTGGCCGATCCAGAACTGCGCGAAGCACTGCTGGTACGCCGCAATTCGGCGTGGATCGCGCAGCTCTTGCCGATGCTTCAGCGCGGCGAGCAGCCTCTCGTCGCGGTTGGCGCATTGCACTTGGTCGGGAAAGATGGGCTGGTTGCCCAGCTTCAGGCAAAGGGATTCAAGGTTTCCCGCCAGCAATAGCCTTGCATTTCCTGCCCATTGCCGCTAACGGCCCGCGCTTCCCGTCATGGTCATCCCTGGAGGCGTGACGGAGAAGAACTGTAATCCAGAGTTTTGAAAGGCAATGCAATGAGCGATACGCTGCACCTGCCGGCCGAGACGCGCGAACGGGCTGGCAAGGGAGCCTCCCGTGATCTGCGTCGTAATGGCCGCGTCCCCGCCGTCGTCTATGGTGGCAATGAAGAGCCCCTGGCGATCCACGTCGAAGAAAAGCTGCTGGTCAAGCAGCTTGGCACCGGCCACTTCTTCAATTCGATCGTTGAAGTCGAAGTCGGCGGCAAGACCGTGCGCACGCTCCCCAAGGACGTTGCCTTCCACCCCGTCACCGATCGTCCGATCCACGCGGATTTCCTGCGCGTTTCGAAGGACCACAAGGTTCACGTGAACGTGCCGGTGCACTTCGCCAACGAAGATGCGTCGCCGGGCCTGAAGCGCGGCGGCGTGCTCAACATCGTGCTGCACGATCTTGACGTCGTCTGCTCGCCCGACAACATCCCTGACGAAGTCGTGATCGACGTTACCGGCCTCGAAGTTGGCGCCTCGATCCACATTCACGACATCAAGCTGCCCGCCGGTGTCACCGCTGCCCACGCCGATCGCGACGACACCGTTGCCACGATCGTCGCGCCTTCGGGCCTGCGCAGCGAAGAAGGCGACAACAGCAAGACCGAAGCCGGCGAATAAGCCCTTCAGGTTGACCGGGGCGGCCCTGCTGCCCCATCAGAAGCCGGACCGCAGCGATGCGGTCCGGTTTTCTTTTGACCATACCAGTTTGGGAGAACACGCGTGCAGCTTTGGGTCGGCCTTGGCAATCCGGGTCCGCAATATGCCCTGCACCGGCACAATGTCGGCTTCATGGCGATCGATGCGATCGGCGAGGTGCATGACTTCGGACCCGAGACTAAGAAGTTCCAGGGCTGGCTGCGCGAAGGCCGGATCGGCGGGCAAAAGGTGCTGCTCTTGAAGCCGGCAACCTTCATGAACGAGAGCGGTCGCGCGGTCAGCGAGGCGCTGCGCTTTTACAAACTCGGTGTCGATGCGCTGACCGTGTTCCATGACGAGCTCGACCTTGCGCCGTTCAAAGTCAAGGTCCGCCAGGGCGGCGGCCTCGCCGGCCACAACGGTTTGCGGTCGATCGACCGGCACTTGGGCCCGGAATTCCGCCGCGTGCGGATTGGCATCGGCCATCCCGGCCACAAGGATCGGGTGACCGGCCATGTCCTTGGAAATTATGCCAAGGCAGAAATGGACGATCTGGCCGACATGCTGGGTGCGATCGCCGCCGAGGCCGATTGGTTGGCGAAGGGTGAGGATACCCGCTTCATGAGCGACCTGGCCCTGCGACTGCAGGACTGAGCCATCGGCAAAGCGCGACGCGGGCCAGAATTACCAGTGCCCGCTAGCCAAACCGGCCCGCGGCCGCTAGTGCGCCCCGACCCCGAGTTTGGAGTGCGAGATGGGATTTCGTTGCGGTATCGTTGGCCTGCCTAATGTCGGCAAGTCCACCCTGTTCAATGCGCTGACCGAGACGCAGGCCGCGCAGGCTGCGAATTATCCGTTCTGCACGATCGAGCCAAACGTCGGCAATGTCGGCGTGCCCGATCCCCGCCTTGATAAGCTGGCCGCGATCGCCGGCAGCCAGAAGATCATCCCGACCCAGCTCGGCTTTGTTGATATCGCCGGGCTGGTGCGCGGCGCCAGCAAGGGTGAAGGCCTAGGCAACCAGTTCCTGGGCAATATCCGTGAAGTGGATGCCATCGTCCACGTACTGCGCTGCTTTGAAAACGATGACATCCAGCATGTCGACAACCGCGTCGACCCGGTGTCCGATGCCGATACGGTTGAAACCGAACTGATGCTGGCGGATCTGGAAAGCCTGGAAAAGCGGGTCCCTGCCGCCCAGAAAAAGGCCACCGGTGGAGACAAGGAAGCCAAACTGCTCGCCTCGGTCCTGACCCCGGCGCTGGAACTGCTGCGCGATGGCAAGCCCGCCCGCCTTGCCCGCCCAGAGGGCGAGGAAGAGCTGCGCCTCTTCAACCAGGCCCAGCTGCTTACTGCCAAGCCGGTACTCTATGTCTGCAATGTCGAGGAAGAGAGCGCCGCCACCGGCAACGCCTTCTCCGCGGCCGTGTTTGAAAAGGCCGAGGCCGAAGGCGCCAATGCCGTAATCGTTTCAGCCGCGATTGAAAGCGAGCTGATTGGCATGGAGCCGGACGAACGGATGGTCTTCCTCGAAGAGCTTGGCCTGCACGAAACCGGTCTCGCCCGTGTGATCCGCTCGGGCTATGACCTGCTGCACCTGATCACTTTCTTTACCGTCGGCCCCAAGGAAGCCCGCGCCTGGACCGTTCACCGCGGGGCCAAGGCGCCGGAAGCTGCGGGCGAGATCCACTCCGACATGCAGCGCGGCTTCATCCGTGCCGAAACCATCGCCTTTGACGATTTCATCGGCCTGGGTGGTGAAACGGCGTGCAAGGATGCCGGCAAGCTGCGCCAGGAAGGCAAGGAATATGTGGTGCAGGACGGTGACGTGATGCACTTCAAGTTCAACGTCTGAGGCAGCCATGGCAGACGCGCTGCAGTATTTCGAAGACCTCGTGGTGGGCAGCACGGCGCGCTTTGGCCGCTATGAAGTGACGCGCGAGGAAGTGATCGAATACGCCAGCAAGTACGATCCACAGCCCTTCCACCTTGATGACGAAGCTGCCGCAAAGACGCATTTCGGCCGCCTCTCAGCCAGCGGCTGGCACACCTGCGCCATGACCATGCGAATGCTGGTCGATAACCTGCAAGAGCACCGCCAGGCCGGCCTTGGCTCACCGGGGCTGGATGAACTGCGCTGGCTGAAGCCGGTCTATCCTGGCGATGTGCTCCGTGTGGAATCCGAACTGCTGGAAAAGACCCGCAGCCGCTCGCGCCCCGAAATGGGCAGCTTCAAATCGATCATTTCGGTCTTCAACCAAGATGACGTGAAGGTCATGACCTTCCGCTCGATCGGGCTGATTGCGGTGCGCGAACTGGGTGCAACCGACTAGCGCCGTCCAAACAGCTTCTCGACATCCTCCAGAGCCAGTTTGACCCAGGTCGGTCGGCCATGGTTGCACTGGCCCGAGCGCGGCGTGCGCTCCATTTCGCGCAGCAGGGCGTTCATTTCGGCGACGGAGAGGGTCCGTCCAGCCCGCACTGAGCCGTGACAGGCCATGGTCGCGAGGACGTGGTCAAGCCGCTCTTCCAGCAAGAGCGCCGCGCCATTTTGGGCAAGGTCATCGGCAATGTCGCGGACCAGCGCCTGGACATCGCCACCCGCCAAAGCCGCCGGGACCGCGCGGATTAGCATCGCGTCCGGGCCGAAGCGTTCCAGTGCAAGGCCGTGTGCGGCGAGTTGCGGCGCAGCTCCAGCCACCCGGTCGCAGTCGGGCTCGTCCAGTTCGACCACTTCGGGGATCAGCAGCGCCTGCGATGCCGCCATGGCTCCTTGCGCACCAGCAGCCTTAAGCCGTTCCAGCACAAGCCGTTCATGCGCAGCGTGCTGGTCAACAATCACCAGCCCATCCTCGGCCTCGGCCACGATATAGGTGTTGGCAACCTGCCCGCGGGCCACTCCCCACGGATGGGAAACGGCCGGCTCAGGCGCGGCATCGGCCGCCTCCGCCTTGGCAGCGGGGGCCAGGACCGACGCCTCGTAACCGCGCCAAGCCTGACCGGCATCGCGAACTGACGTCGGTGCGAAGGTGCGGCCGAAGAGCGAGCCAAGCGCCGGTGCGGCCTCCCGCGCAATCGGTTCAGCCTGCCAATTG
>JACCEE011323525.1_pt1 | contig 10384 bp, 9 predicted proteins | sample 7449931 | NCBI WGS metagenome assembly JACCEE01 (sample SAMN15323457, study PRJNA562643) | freshwater metagenome | isolation source: river surface water | place: USA:Blue River Watershed | collected 2017-08-19 | reverse complement strand
GCAGAAAGGTTTTAAATACAAGTACTTAAATGATTAAAGATATAGTCTAATCCTTTTAGTAATAAGCGGTATAAATTGTACACTAAGTATCAGTCAAACGTTGAGAAGCACAGAGAGCATATCTCACGCGTTCGTAATGATATTGAATTCTCTGCAGAATATGCAGCTCTTGAAGACATTTTCGTAGGTACTAAAGACCTAGAAAAAGGTGCAATCAAACAAGAGGTGTTTGTTATGAAGAGCAAAGAAAAAGAGCTTCTAGACAACCACATGGCAGCTAGAAATGGTGGCCTAATGTTCAACCAGTCTAACTTTGATGCAAATGGTCGCTGTTTGCTTCAGGATGCTCAAGGTCGTGACCTTCCTTCTGGTAATGGTATTATCAAACAGATTGAGAAAGCTGCTAACCAGTATGCTTACAACACTGTTACTGTTGATATGTTCCAGAAAATTATGGAAGATATGCGTCAGAAAGCAGCAGAGGATCAAGGTAATGAGTTCCTTTTCGTAGTTAACTCTCGTCTATGGGATCAAGTTCAAAAAGGCTTAGGTAAATTCTTGAAAGATTACGGCACCAATGGTACTTATTTCTTCTCTCAAGAAGCAAACAAAAACGTTAAAGTAGGTGCTACTTTCAACTCTTACGTGTATGGTGGTAACCAAATCACTTTCAAAGTTGACCGTGCTCTAACTCTAGAATACCCTGGCAAAGGTATGGGTATCTGTATCGACTTAACAGCTGACAAGCTAGCAGGTAAACCAGCGATGAGACAATTCACGCTAAAAGGCATGGAATTCCTTCGCTCTCATGTTGCTGGTGTTGGTGGTCTTAATGGTACTACTTCTGGCTCAGCAGCTACTCCAGTTGCAGGCTCTAAGTTGATTCACTTAAGCTACTGCGGTGTTGGTGTATTTAACCCTTACCGTTCTTATATCGTAACAGAAAACCGTTAAAAATTATAAGAGGGGAGGAATGCCCTCCCCTTTTCTTTCAATAACTCAAACAAATAAAAATGATTATGAGCAATATGCAAAATAAGGTGCTTATTCTTAGAAGCACATTTGGTAAAGGAATGGAATACCACATTGAACCTTGTAGAGATTCAAGAGGTAATTGGCCTGATTGTGTTAGACAGGTGGATAGTAAAGGTGATGTCATCATGACTAGAAAAGACGTAGAAGAGGGGCTAGATGCAAACCATATAAAAGTCACTGACGTTTTTAGTTTTAAAGACGGCTCTACGCTAGACCTATCAATCCCTTATGAGGCTAATATTTGGACAGCAGTTAAAAACTCTCCGCTAATTATAGAAGACCGCTGGCGTAAAACAACTCAAGGTGAGCTAATAATTAACTCATCTAACGCAGTTCTTTATGTTGAAGAAGTAGAAAGAGAAGCCGAGCGAGTTGTTTCTAAGAAAGAGCTTAAATTTAAAGCTGAGAGATATGTATTTGAGAAGCCTATCGGAGAGCTTAGAAAAATTTGTAAGGTGCTAGGTTCCGATCTTTCCAATGTTTCAGAGAATGAAGTTAAAGAATTTATCTTAAGCATTGTGGAGAAAAATCCACGCAAAGTGATCAATTTGTTTGAGTCTGAGGACACTAGTTATAGAATTCTTTTACTTGAAGCAAGAGCACAGAGAATTATCACCGTTAGAGACGGCTTAAGTTATTTCCAGGAAGTTCTTTTAGGAGGTAGTGATGATGCTGTGGTTCTTTATCTTAAAGATTCTAAAAACAAGACTATCTACAACTTAATATTGAAAGAAGTTTATCCAGAACTTGCTTAATATGACTCTAAAACAGATCTATGGAGCGGTCTTAACTGAAATAAATAAAGATGAGTCACCTGTCATTCTTTTAGAGGATTTCAATTACCTCTATAAAAAAGCCGTGTATCAGTATTGCAATTTGTGCTATAATAATGCAGAAATCTCTCAGCAGTACGCTGATAGCTTAAGCTGTTTGCATAAGACGATTACTTTCACTAATAACAGCGGGCCTTTTATTGTTGAAGATTATTTCCACTCATTAGGCTGTCACGTCACTCTTAAAGTTTTAAAACCGTTCAAACGTTATAAAAAGGATCAGTCGGTTATTTTACCGGCTACCAGAAAAAGATCTGACTTTGATGTTTCTAGATCATTTTTTAAACCTTCAGACACTAGAGCTTACTTTTGGGTCGAAGGAAATACACTAAAGACAGACTCAGTAAATAATGACAAAATAATTACTGAGAGCATGACGTTAATTTACTACAGAACGCCAACGATAGGCATTTTAACTGACGAAATGCTAGAAAATGATTTAGAAGACACCTCTCCTATTTGCGAATTTGGTGAATATCAGACACTAGAAATTATTAACATCCTCAGTAAACTATTGTTGGAAAATGCTACAGATCAACGTCTTCAGTCTTTTGTCCCAGTAAATCAATCAATTAAATAACTAAACAGAATAAACAAATGTTTACAATTCCTAAACAAATTGTTCTCCCAGTAGGGGAATACACTGCAATTACGGATTTTGCTAAAGTTACTGCTGATAAAATTAACTTAGTTAAATTTGGTCAGTTTAATGCTGCAGATATCAAAGGTGGTAAAGTATATGTGCAAAAAGCAGCTGATGCAGTTTTAGCATCATTCACAGTTTCTGGAGCTACTGCTACTACTGATACTTTCCGTGTTTCTATGGATGTTACGACTAACCATCTAGAGCTTTCAGACTTTGCTCGTGCAAATACTCGCTATAAAGGTAAACCACTTTCTATTGAGTTTAAAGGTGCAGCAAATCTAACTCCTATCTTAGCTAAAGCAATTAAAGGTACTTCTTTTGAGCGTTATCTAGAAGTGGCGTTAGGTGGAGTTATTAAAGCAAAATCTGGCCATATCAACCTAGAAGACTGCATGCTGGAAAAATTGAATCCGGCAACTCAAGAGTTTGAAATCGTTGGAGAGGCTGAGTCTTCTTTGGGCACTCCTGCTTTTGGAGACTACGACTACATTTTGCATAACCTACACCTACCAAGCATCAACAATACTTACCCGCTAGGGGAACAAGGTTGGGGCATGCCTGTTAAAGGTATTAAATACGATCAGTATACTTTTGAGGTTACTACTGACCGTGGTGCAATGGGTCTTGGGGCAGTTGGCCAAAACGTAACAAGCACAATGACACACTGTCTATATGTTCCACAGATGGCTCCTTTTGCATCTGATGCTCTTGCAACAGAATTGAAAAAAGCTACTGGCGTAGAAGTTGTGGATGCATTGACTGGTGCAGCAGTTCCTGCAGCTTAATAAATCTAAAAAGATAACCTTAAAGGGTGGGTGAAAAATTCACCTGCCCTTTTTTAATTTATACAGCTTATGACAATACCAGAACAAGCTACAGCAATTATAAACAATGTGCTTAGTGGCTTAGATGATGTAAATAATAACTGCCCTATCTCTCAGGAGCAAGTGGAGGAGGAGGTTATTTTAGAAAGGGCTCAAGTAATTAAAGAGTACCTAGCTAAGCAGTTAATCCTCCCAGGAGTGCTTGCCCAAACTATTCATGGGATTGACATAGATCAAAAACCTATGCAAAAGTTTACTAAGGGAGTACTAAAAGGAGAGGCTCATTTTGAGATTCCTAAATTAATTCTAGATCTTCAACAGGACACTGTTTTATATATAGGCACCCCTGATAGGAGAGACCCTTATTTCGTTTATTTAGACATGTCGTGGTCATACCACGAGTTTAGAATTAGAGGAGCTAAGATGCCATATGTTTTTATTGACACAACTCCTAATGAAAACGGTGCTTTAGATTGCTATCTCTTTAATACTACTAACGTGGAAGATGTTACAGTTACTGCAATATTTCAAGACCCTAGAGAACCTTTTTACCAAAATCTTAGAGCTGCTGAGGGCGATACTGTAGTTACTTCTTTTGAGGAGTTTAATGATCATACTTTTATTGCTAATGATGTAATCAGAAGACTATCAGAGAAATATCTTCGCCATTTTGTACAAGTGCAGAAACAACCTAAACCAAATGATCAAACTACATGAAAACTTACCCTTTTTATACAGCAATTACTACATGCCATAACTTATATGGTGTAAGCTTAGATCCTGTTGAATTTGAGGAACTTGGGTGGATAGCTTGGGAAACCATTGGAAATAAGGACTGTCGCATTTATAAGTTTGAAACTTGCTTAAATGGAGAAGATTCATTAACTTTGCCTATTAACTGTGAGCGTGTGGATGCAGAAAGTAACAACATTCCTGAGGCTCAGGACACTGATAATGTTAAGAGATTTAACTACATTCCTAGTTGGATGGAGTCTTATATTGAGGGGCGTACTAATTATAATAGGAGCCCACTTTACGTTAAAGGTAAACTACTTAAAGGATGGAAAGAAAGAAATGGAGAGCTTCTTTTTGACACTCCTATTAAAGGAGATGTGACGATTCTTTATAAGGGAATTTTAGCAGATGAGACAGGGCTCCCCTTCTTAAATCAAAAAGAGCTAGAAGCAATTGCGTGTTACTGTGCTATGACCTACCATTTAAAAAGGGGGATGATGATGAGAGATCAGCTTAGCCTTAATATCGGTACCGGATTGGAGGCTAAGTGGCACAGATTAATGTTAAGAGCTAGAACACCTATTAAATTATCCCAGAACGATCTTAATACCATTCTAGATGCTCGCAGCTCTTGGGATCGACATAAATATAATAAAAGTACTAAAATATTTAAATAATGCCTACAAACCCACGATATGTATATGGAGGTCAGCACTTTATTACTACTACTGACCTATTTTTTGACTATGATTATGATAAACTTAAGCCTAAGGAGAGAATAAAAGGAGGCTACCCCAGAAAGTTAAGAAAAGACAAAATGTGTGGAGTGGATAGTTACTCTCAAATTGCTCCGGCAGTATTTTTGCAAGCACTTGAGCTAATTATAGACGACCTATTAGAAACAGGAGGGACTTTTAACTTCCCAACAAGATTAAAGACTGTAATAACCTTTCAGTATATGCGTAAGGAGTCTTTAATTAAACTCATGAAAAATAGCGACTCTGTAAAACATTTTGACTTTATAGGAAGAGATTTTAAGCTAGCTACGCCTGTTGTAGCCTTTAAAACTGCTAGGCGAGGGCAATGCTGGAAAAGGATTACTAGAGTTGAAAAAAAGTTTTTAAAAAAACTAGTGGATAAACAAAATGCAGGGTTTTATTATTGTTAACTTATGGAAAAAGACATCTCACATTATTTAGATACGTTACAGGAAAAATTCCCATCCTTATCTAGAAAAGAAATCACAGACATCTTAAGGTCAGGATTTCAAAACCTACAGGAAGCCATTAGAATGAATTGCCTTTATATACAAGGTAGATTAAATAATACAATAATAGGGGTTGATGAATTTGATGGATACACTAGAATGTCCAGACTGAAGTTTTTAAGAAAAAAGGGCTTCATACCACCATCAAGTGATTATTGGTACTATTATGAACATGATAACATTACGCACTCTGAAGTTAGAGCATTCAACTGTGTTGAAATAATAGAGCACTCTCTCCATGGAGGATATACAGTTTATAGATTTAAAAAAACTGAGGAGCAAAAGAAATTACTAACAAAAATCATTAAAAAGAATGAAATCACAGGCGAGGAACTCATTTTCAGGAGGGATGCTAACGGACGTAAGCACTATGTCCACCCCGAATACGGTCCTGACCGATACGATAAACACAACGCTAATTACCAGCGAGGGAAACGAGTTTACTCTACAAAGTGCCGTCGGGAACGCAATTATACAGAACTTGGACCTATCAGCGGGAATGCAGGATCTACAGAATGTAACCCCGATAGCAGCCAGGAGTTACGGGGATAAGCTATACATTATAACTAAAGCACAGAGAGGAGCCTCTACTGTATATGGTGTAGGTTATTACAATGGGGATGTGGAGGGATCTGCAGAATTGCAACGATTTCAATACTTGAGCAACTTGTTTAACCCAACCACTCAGACTTTAAGCAGCTTTGTGTCACCAAATCTGCAACTAAGTGATGAAGTAACCATGGAACTCCAGGAAGCTGTTGAGGGATCTATTAACATTATTATCAATGATGCTAAAAAGGGGATCTTTTTAATTAATGATGGGACAGGAAAACTTCAGGAGAGTAACTTATTAGGCACTTACATAGACGATAGCACTCTGTCACAGCAATTAAGTTTAACGAAGAACATTACTACTTTAGGAGCTGCAAAGTTTACTGGAGTTATTGAAGGAGGTAACCTTTATTCTGGTACTTATAACTTTTACTTTAAATATGTAGATGGCCTTGACAATGAGAGTGATATCTTTGCACATGAAGGGCCTGTCATGCTTTATGTCGGAAGTCCTCTAAAAGGCATTGAGTCCATTCGGGGAGGTCTTCTAAATGAAAACACCAACAAAGGCATAAAGCTGGAACTTACTAATCTAGATCCTAATTTTGATGCAGTAAGTGTGTACTATACCAGAGAGACTTCTGACTTTACTGAAACTATAGTCACAGAATATAAAAAACTTACTAACTCTTTTAAATTTACAGGAACAACTAAGAGCATTACTTTAATAGGTACTGAACAGACTGAGGACAGTAATTATGCTCAAATTAATGAGAGTGCTCAAGAAATTAAAAGCGCTAAAAGTATTACTCAGGCTAATGGATTTCTTTTTGCTGCAGGCATTGACAATAGCGCTGAAGATGATACCGATTTGCGTAATTATGCTAAAGAGATTCACTTAGAGGAATATGCTGAGGATAGTATAGGTAACTTAGATATACAAAAATCAACCATAGTAGCTAGCGAGATTATAGAAATTACTGACGAGCTCAATTTTATTGAGGTGCTTAGTAATGCTATTAAAAACAATTTAACTAGAGGAGTGGCCTACGTTTTAACAAAGTCCCTAGTATTTACTACTACACATGAGTCTAAATTTGCTAATTTTTTAAATACTTGCACTGAAAAAACACCATTTAAAGGGATTTTGCATGGTAATGGTAAAACTATAACATTACCTAAGGTAACTACTTTCAGTGGGGCTCTTTTTCCCTTTTGTGAAACAGCCGAAATTAGAGACATTAAAATTATTGCAAATAATATCGGAGAAACTAAAGCTTTTTATGTGCAGTATAATGGCGGTGCATTTGATAATTTAGAGCCTGGAGCTGCATTAATTTGCAGAAAATTTAGTAATTCCAGATTGACTAGATGTGATATTAGTGGAACCTTAAATGTTCCAATTCAACACGTTTTTGGGGAAATATCAAAAGGTTTTCTTTATGATAATAATTATACAGTGGGTGGGTCTGCTATGTATAAGAATAGTGTAGGTGTATTTAGTTGGATTGTTAATAATTCTGAGATTAATGATGTAACGTTTTCTTTAAAAATATTAACTTCAGTAGATAAGCAATTTACTAATACTGGATTTCCTCATTATCCTTTTTATAGTCCTGTTATTGGAACTAGAATTAGTATATTAGGTACATTAAGAGATAGTTTTGTTAATAATATTGTTGTAGAATCTTGCGAAATATCTCAACGGGCTGTCCCAGGCAATGAGGCTAAGATAATGGCACCAGCTTTAGAAATAACGACACTTTTAGATGACAATACTAATAGTAGAATATCTAATGCATTTATAGGAACATATTCTATTGAGAATACTTTAATGCAACCTTTTAAGTTAGATATTTCAGCTATCAGAGATAATATAAATGCAAACAATTATTTATCTAACGTAGGGGCAATATTACGTTATAATTATAAATCCGTAGATGGTACTATTGCTAGATATAATCTAGCTTACAAGCCTAATGCTATTACATATGATGTGGCTGAACTAAATGATGTAGTTATATCAGAATTAACTAAATATCTTCTGAACAGTTCTATTAGCTATAAGGATATTATTCCTGATGGAGAACCTAGGTATTTTATAAATTTCTCAGAATATTCAGCAGAAAACCCAGGACTTAATCCGTCTAATGACAGTTTTGAGTACTACAACCCTGAAACTCTCACAAACAAGCTAGGTTACTGGGCGAATGAGTACTATCGTTTTGGTATTAGATTTGTCAATATTTTAGGTAAATTAAGTAATGTCTATGATATAAGTGGTAGTGTAGATAACATAAGCAACTCCTACGGGGTATACAAAACTACAGACCGCTCTCAATTATCTGACGGAGTTATTAAACCTATAGGATTTAAGCCTATTATCTCTGAAGAAACTCTAAACAAACTAAAATCTAAAGGGATTCATGGTTACATTATAACAAGACAAAACAGAATCCCAACAATTTTATGTCAAGGTTTAACAATTCAAAGAGTTAGGGAAACTGGTTTACCTATAGTAAATGGATTAATCGAAGCCTTTAACACTGCAGGAGGGACTAGTTTACATACTGGGACAAATATTAATAACATACCACTAGCATCCGACGAGATTCATGAAGTTGGTGGACTGTTATCCCCTGACATTGCTCTAAATTCAGAATATTACAGCAGTATTTTCACAGGTAAAAAGGTTACTATTACACTCCCTAAGTTTAACATCTCAGCTTTAAAAGCTTCCTCCGATAAAGAAGGTCGATTAATTTACGGCTCTCCAGAGGATAACGTTACTACTAGTAGTGCTGAATCTGAAGCCATTTACGTACCTGAAGGCTGCTTCGGGGTGTCCTTAAAAGATAATGTCTTCAAAACAGTTGCCGGAGACTCCAGGACGAATTACTCTTATGAGTATATTACTAAAAAGACTGACAGCTATCAGCATCAATATATTAGAGGCGAGTTTGCTGCATTTTTAGGACTCATGCCATCAACATTACTAGGATTAACTTTTAAAAATAAACTAGTAAATATAGAGAACAAAAGAGAACCTAACACCGAGATATCTATTAGGCAACAGGATCAAAGTGCTTACTTTCCTATTACTCAGAGAAGGGCTTTAGATAACAGCAATCCAGTTTATAAAGGGGATTGTTTCATTGGTAACTTTTATACTAGAGTTAGTAAAAACTTTTTAAATCCAGAGGCACCTTTTCAAGATGGTATCGTTACTGAAACTATTAAATACCCTGAGGGAGCTAAGCCTAACTCCATGGGTTATGGTAAGCCTGATGATTTCAAGGAAGTAAATTTAGCTGATTTAAATGCAGTAAGGATGGGGATTTGGGTAGGGTTTAAATGTTGTTCTAATGTAAACCATATTTATAGAACTCTCGACCTTTCCAGGCCTTCTGAAAGAGCTTTATTTCAGCAGGGAAGAGATGGGAATCAGTTTCAGGGCGCACGCGGATTTTATCCATATACGCCTATTACGACAAGCCCTTACAGTAAGCTTTTAGATTCTACTGTTATGAATTCTGGTTATAATAGAACACTCTCAAGATTGGAAAGCTTTAACCTTGACGCAAAGTATAATCTAAAGCAAAAATACCCAACTAGGGTAAGCTTTTCTCGTAAACACTTCGGAAGTTCTTTAATTAATAACTATCGTAACTTCGATCTTTTAGCATATAGAGATTACCCTAGTAATATGGGTGAAATTACTAAGATAGTAGACCTTTTTAGTAATCTTTTAATAGTATTCGAGAGAGGGACAGCCTTAGCTCCTATTCAAGAGCGTACCTTAATGGGCTCAGGTGATGGTGGTAACTTATTTGTAGAATCACCTCAGATATTACCGGAAAGGCTTCTAATTCTGAGTGATAAATATGGGTCAACACACCCAACTAGTATAGTGAAAACTCAAAGCGGTGTCTATGGCATTGATATTGAGCAAAGAAAGGTGTGGAGAACCAACGGACAAAATTTTGAGCTAATTAGTGACTTTAAAATCCAGAAACTGCTTAATACTATACTAGATCCTCTTGAAGATAAGGACTTTAATCAAGCAACTAATGCAGTTAGGTCTTATGTACATCCTTACAAAAATGATGTGCTTTTCTGCTTTGATTTTAAAGAACTAAGAGACAGAACTAAAGAAACCACTGTGGTATTTAGTGAGTTAGCTAATGTGTGGAGTACTAGATTAAGTTGGACAGCTCCTTTAGCTGCTTCTTATAGAAATAATTTAATAACTTTCAGAGTAGACAGATCTCAGGAAAACACTGGAACCATTAAAGCCTGGGAGCATGGTGTTATTAAATCCGCTAATCGTTTACCTGGAAGGTTCTTTAATAAACAGGAGACTAGTGAGATTGAGGTCATTGTGGGAGGCGATACTATAGATGTGCAAAAGATTTTCACAAATTTGTCTCTGCTAAGTAATAATGTAATGTCTTCAAGTATAGTTTAATCAATTACTCAAGGAGCCCATAAT
>JACCEE011498686.1_pt1 | contig 10385 bp, 12 predicted proteins | sample 7449931 | NCBI WGS metagenome assembly JACCEE01 (sample SAMN15323457, study PRJNA562643) | freshwater metagenome | isolation source: river surface water | place: USA:Blue River Watershed | collected 2017-08-19 | reverse complement strand
TGCTCTTTTTCTTATTTATCTTAATCGATTATCGTTGATTAATATAGCAGTGTCAGACAATGGAGATAAATGTAACGCGCATCATTTCTTGATAGATGAATTTATTCGACAAAATTCTTCAAAAAATGTTACGCTTGATCTTTTGCAAAATGCACAAGGTGAATGGCTTGAGTTTAATCAAGGGTTTGGTTGTACCAGAACAGTATCTTATTTCTTATATAGAAATAATTTATCGTTGTTGTATAAACTTATCGAATAGCACATTATCTTTGGAATTCATTAAAAATATTCAATAAAATAAATATCGACATATGTTTTCAGGAATTGTAGAAGGAATAGCAAAGGTTGTAAAACTTGAAAAAGATCAAGATAATCTGCATCTTACATTAGAATGTGATTTTGCAAATGAATTAAAAATAGATCAAAGTATAGCTCATAATGGAGTGTGTCTGACTGTTGTTAAACAGCAATCGAATACGTATACCGTTACAGCAATTCAGGAAACTTTAAAAAAATCAAATCTCGGATTATTACAAATTGGTGATGAAGTAAACGTGGAACGCAGCATGATGATGAATGGTCGCCTCGACGGACATATTGTTCAAGGTCATGTTGATCAAACAGCTACCTGTACTCATGTTGCTGAAGCTGATGGAAGTTGGTATTTCACTTTTGAATTTACTCCCATTCAAAGCGATTATTTTACCGTTGAAAAAGGTTCAATTTGTGTAAATGGTGTGAGTTTAACGGTTGTAAATTCGTTGAAAACATCATTTCAGGTTGCAATTATTCCATTTACATATACTCATACGAATTTTCATACGTTTAAAATTGGTTCAATTGTAAATCTTGAATTTGATATTTTGGGAAAATATATTGCACGTTATCTGCAATTACAGTCGAATTAAATAAAAATATGGATTCTTTTAACAAGTTAAATATTAAACAATGGGCTGCTGAAGATCGGCCTCGTGAAAAAATGCTTTTAAAAGGTCCATCGGCTTTGAGTAATGCCGAATTGTTGGCGATTTTAATTGGATCGGGAACAAGAGAAGGTAGTGCATTGGCGGTTGCTCAGCAAGTGCTTGAAAAATCACAAAATAGTTTAAATCAACTTGGTAAGAAAACGATTTCAGAGCTTCAAAAGGCAAAAGGAATAGGGCAGGCTCGCTCAATTACCATTGTTGCTGCACTCGAACTTGGTAAACGTCGTAAATTAGAAGATGCACTCGAAAAGAAGAAGATAGCATCAAGTCATGATGTTTTCGAATATTTTCATCCTTTTTTATGTGATTTGCAACATGAAGAGTTTTGGGTTTTGTATCTCAATCGGGCTCATCATGTTATAGAGCATTTTAATATGAGTAAAGGTGGAATTTCTGGTACATGTTTCGATGCCCGAATCATATTAAAACGAGCAATCGAATTACTTGCTCAAAGCATCGTTTTGTGTCATAATCATCCATCAGGAAATATACAACCAAGTCAGGCTGATAAAGATATTACTCGAAAAATTAAAGAAGCCGCATTATTGGTTGATGTTTCAGTTGTTGATCATATTATCGTTACGGAGCATGCTTATTATAGTTTTGCTGACGAAGGGTTAATGTAAAAAGGGGATAAAAATTGGCTGATTTTTTACATATTTTGTTTGTTATTTTATTCAGTTCGATTAAGTTCGTACTCGTTCCTCCAATTGCAATATTGGAATATCATTTTTCTTTTTGGGAATCACTCATTTATACATCTATAGGAGGTGCTATAGGAGTATTAGTCTTTTATGTTTTAAGTAAAGAAATATTTGCATTATGGCTATTTATTAAAACGCTATTTCGCAAAAAACATCATCATCAGCGCCACCATCATTATCACCACCACCACCATCATATACGAATAAGTAAAAGCGCACGACGTATGGTTTTGTTAAAAAAACGATGGGGTTTTTATGGATTAATTATTTTAACACCTTGTTTATTATCAATTCCCATTGGAACCTTTATTGCAGCAAAATATTATCCTTCGAAAAGAACAATTTTGTTTCTTTGTATGTCTGTGGTAATGTGGTCGATTTTCCTTAATTTGTTTTTCTACACTATTGGAATTTTAATGTAGTTGAGTGATGTATTTATCTAAAAAAATGGAGGTTCTAGATAGATCGAGTTTTATTCCTTGTTAAATTCTATTTGTTGATTATCGAAAAGCATAATGTACTTGTATTTATCAAGTTTCTTCAAACTTGAAATATCAACAGAATTTCCGATTCCTTTCATCATGAGTGCTCCATATGGATTATAAATTTCATACATGGTAACATCAGAAAATGAAATCTTGGTCGTAATTTTTTTCTGTGGAGTGTATGTTATTGGAGGAGTCATAGAGCGAAACTTATATGCTTTTGAAATACGTGGTATTTTTGTATAATCGTTTTGCTTGACTCTAAATTGATTTTCCCCGGAACAAATATTTACAGAAACTTGATATTGATTTGGTCCTGCCGTTCCTTTACCCGTAACTGTTCCAACTTTTACCCATTTATTCCATCGGAATTGTTCGACAATAAATTGCAAACTGCCTGATTCTGCAGTGGTTGTAAAGTTTACTGTATTTGTTTTCGCGTCCATTTTCATTGCTGTGCAATTAAATGTGCTTTTGGGGTCAAGAACTTCTGGATTTAATAATTTAGGTTTACAACCGGCTTTATGTTTGAGTATTACTTTTATTTTTTCTCCAACCTTAAAACCATAAACAGAAAGATCAATTTCAAATGCATTTGAATTTATTTGATCGTTAGTGACTGTTCCGTTTACTTCAACAGAGGAAACGCAAAATCCTTGTCCAGCTCCTGCCGACGGATTCATTATAAAAAGATTTTTACCTTGATAAGTTCCTTCAATTTTAAGTTCTTGAGATAGGCAAATGGTTGATAATGTGAGTAAAATACTCATCAATATTCCTTTTTTTGCTATGTTTTTTATTGGGTTCAAGAGATTCATAAAATTGAGAAACGAATGTACTATCAAAATATAAAATTTCAAAGACTTTTCTTTTTTTTCACCACAGCACTAGTCTTCGTCTTCAATCAATTCTTTGTGTTTTTGATTGACTCCTTCTACTATTAAAACAATTTCACCCTTTAAAACATTTGTTTTATAATGTTCTATAATTTCGCTGGCTTTTCCTCGAACGGTTTCTTCGTGCAATTTCGATATCTCTCTACTCACAGAAACCACTCTATCGCCCCAAAAATCTATGATTTGTTCCAATGTTTTTACAAGTCGGTGTGGCGATTCGTAAAAAATCATTGTTCGTTGTTCGTCTTTTAGTTGGATAAATTTAGTTTGTCTTCCTTTTTTTTGTGGTAAAAAACCTTCAAAACAGAATGAATCGCTGGGCAATCCGGAATTGACCAATGCAGGAACAAAAGCTGTTGCTCCGGGTAAACATTCAACCTGTATATCTTGCTTTATACATTCTCGAATAATTAAAAAACCCGGATCTGATATCGATGGAGTGCCGGCGTCGCTGACAAGAGCAACAATTTCATTCTGCAATATAGTATCGATTGTTTTTTGTAACGTTTTGTGTTCGTTAAATTTATGATGCGACATCATTTTTGCCTGAATATCGAAGTGTTTCAATAAAATCCCCGTTGTTCTTGTATCTTCAGCTAAAATAATGGCAGCTTCTTTCAAAATCCGAACTGCCCGATATGTCATATCTTCTAGATTGCCTACCGGTGTTGGCACAACATATAATTTTGCCATCTCTTATTGAAATTTACGATGAACGAATTCAATAAAACGCTTAACATGTTGATTTTCTTGTGGCCAAGTGTAATGAGTATTAAGATATTCCATTGCATCTTCAAAACTATTTAATTCATTTATGACATTGATAGCAACCGTAAATTCTTGATTATTATCTTTAAATAAATACTTTTGAAATGCAAGTTTATCACTAAATGTCATTGACGAAGTAAAACTTGCAGCCTTTTTCTGACTAAGTTTATCGGCCAATGTTGTTGGTTTTGATATTTGGGTTATATATTGTGTTTGTATTTCGCGATGTGTGACCTGTTGAATTGGTTCTGGTTCTGTTACTTGTTGTGTTTGTGTTGGTTTCTCTACTATCGTTTCTTGAACTATTTCAGGAACGACCGTCGTTTGTATTGTTTTTTCAATGATTGGTTCAACGATGGGTTGTTGTACTTTTGATTGAGGTTTTTCTTCAATCAAAACAGTTTCTACTTTTGGTATTTCAACGTGAATTTTGGGTTCTTCAATTCGAATTAAAAGTTCTTCATCATTTCGTTTTGATGATGGTATTTCTTGCTTTGGTTCAGCTTTGGGTGCTTCAGGAATTGTAATTTCGGGTTTCTTTTCCTGTTGTTTTTCTTCAACAATTACCGTATGTGAATTATACTGATGCTCAGGTATAAAACTTTGATCTTGTACTTTTAATTGATGTACTGTTTCATATAAATCACGAATTATTTGCAGAATAATATCCTTTTCTATTAAGCTAATTGATTGATTGAGTGATGTTTGAATTACAAGTTCCTGTAGTTTTGAAATTTGTTCTTTAGCTTTTAGAATTGATTCCATATGTTTTGAATATTTTAAAATTCGTGATGATGACAAAGGTAATAAATAATTGATAATTACAATATTTAGCTCAAAGAGTAATTGAAATTTATGTACTTTCGCAAGTGTAAATGGTTGAATGTATAAAAATTGATAAATTGAAGAAATTTGCAATAATTGTTGCCGGAGGCAAAGGGCTCAGAATGGGAAATGAAATACCCAAACAGTTTCTCCTTTTATGCGGGAAACCAATTCTGATGCATACGATTGAGTGTTTTATTCGTTTTGATAATACTATTTCGATTATTGTTGTTTTACCACATGAACAATTTCATTATTGGGAACAATTATGTCACGAACACGAGTTCACGATTCCTCATACTATTGTCTCCGGTGGTTCTGAGCGTTTTTATTCCGTTCTTAATGGTCTAAATGCAATTGATAACCCCAACGCGTTGGTTGCTATTCATGATGGAGTTCGTCCTCTTGTTTCAGAGGAAACCATTTCGCGATGTTTCAAAGTTGCTGAAGAACAAGGAAATGCTGTCCCTGCTATTCCGGTTGTCGATTCTGTAAGAATTATTTCAGATGACAAAAATTCGATTGTTGACCGAAATGCTCTTCGATTGATTCAAACGCCACAAACGTTTCAATTCAAGCAATTATCGGAAGCGTATAACCGACCTTGGCATAATGGACTCACCGACGATGCAACTGTTGTTGAACTTACAGGGGTGAAAATTAATCTGGTTGAAGGTAATAAAGAAAACATCAAGATAACAAGCCCTTTCGATTTGTCAATTGCCGAGTCAATACTGGCTCAAATCTGATACTATTTGGCAACTAGTTTTACCATCTTATTTTCTATCATATCTTGCAATTGGGCGAGTAAAACCTTTTCATGCGAATCTATCATGCCATCTTCAGTTGCTTTATGAATAATCATATCATATTCTTCGCGTGTAATTTTATGATCTTCAATAGCTTTAAGGATCAATGCTTCGAGTTTTTTTCCACTTTCGCTAATTTCCATAACTTTAGTTTTAAAGGATTAAACATTTCAACAAAATATTGTTAAGCTGATAATGATGATATTCTCGAGAATATCATTCTAAAGTTAGAAAATTCTCGAGAATTTTAGCTCCTATTTCACCACTTTTTTCGGGATGAAACTGGAATGCATGAAAATTATTTTTGTGAAGTCCAGCACTAAAATCTAATATATAATTACAGGTAGCAATGGTTTCTACACATTTTTCAACGTAATAACTGTGAACAAAATAAACGAAACTTTGTTCTTTAATACCATTTAAAAGAGGGCTTTTGAATTCTTCTATTTGATTCCAACCCATATGAGGAACTTTGTTGAGAGGCGGAAATTTTTTGATTTTGGCATCAAATATTCCTAAGCATTGAGTATCACCTTCTTCGCTATGAGATCCCATTAATTGCATGCCTAGGCAAATGCCTAAAAACGGTTGTTTTAAATCTTTGATAACTTTATCTAAATTTCGTTCTTTCAGATACTTCATTGCTGTACTTGCTTCGCCAACACCTGGAAATATAATTCGATCTGCACTTCGAAGTTCATCAACTGAATCGGTAATAATCGGTTCTATTCCTAAACGATTTAGTGCATACGATACCGACATTATGTTTCCGGCATTATATTTTACAATTGCAAGTTTCATCCTTTTTATTGTTTTCTGATTTTATGGACAAATGTTTTGACATTGGTTTTGATGTCGGTTGTGTTTTCTAAAGCTTTAATGAACCCACTGCCGATAATTGCTCCATGTGCATAAGTATTGGCTTGTGTGTATGTTTCGTTGTTTGATATGCCAAATCCAATCATGAGAGGATTTTTTAAACCCATAGCTTTTACTCGTTCAAAATACTGAATTTGTTCGCTTCCAAAACCACCGGCTTTAGCCCCAGTTGTCGATGATGATGAAACCATGTAAATAAATCCTGTTGTTTCTTCGTCAATTAATCGAATACGCTCTTCAGATGTTTGTGGTGAAATTAAAAAGATGTTATCCAGTTTATATTTTTGAACTATAGCTTTATATTCTTTTTGATATTCGTACATCGGTAAGTCTGGAATGATTAATCCATCAATTCCTATTTCACTACATTTTTTACAAAAAGCTTCGAACCCAAATTGTATTACTGGATTTACATAACCCATCAATATCAAAGGAATAGATACTTCTTTCCTAATTCCTTCTAATTGAGCAAAAAGAGTATGCAAATTCATGCCATTTTTCAACGCAACAGTACTACTGTGTTGAATTACAGGTCCGTCGGCCAAAGGATCAGAAAATGGCATCCCGATTTCAATCATGTCAACACCGGAATAAACCAATTCTTTAATTATTGTTGCAGTATTATTTAATTTTGGATATCCTGCAGTAAAATATACCGACAGAATATCGTTCTTTTTCGTGTTAAATAATTCTTTAATTCTGTTCATTGTTATTAAATTAGGAATCTAACAATAGGTTTCCATATTTTTAATATATGTATCCATGTCTTTATCTCCTCTTCCTGAGATATTAACAACTACTATATCATTTTTTGAAAAATTAATTTTTGGTAATGCTGCCAATGCGTGTGCCGATTCTATTGCAGGAATAATGCCTTCCATTCTTGTTAATTCAAATGCTGCTCTCAGTGCTTCGTCATCTGTTGCATTCATTACAATCGACCTTCCGGTAGCATGAAAATGTGCGTGGGCAGGTCCAATTCCAGGGTAGTCGAGCCCGGCTGAAATAGAGTATGGTTCAATGATTTGGCCATCGTCTGTTTGCATGAGCATCGTTTTGGCACCTTGAATTATTCCAACAGTTCCTTTTGCTATCGATGCTGCCGTTTCGCCAGAATCAACTCCAAGACCTGCTGCTTCAACTGCTATTAATTTTACGCTTTCATCATTTAAGTAATGATAAAATGCTCCCATAGCATTGCTTCCTCCTCCAACACATGCAATAACATAGTTTGGAAGTTCGCTGCCTGTACGTTCTTTAAGTTGCCAGCGCATTTCTTCACTGATAACTGATTGTAAACGAGCAACAAGATCGGGATAGGGGTGTGGTCCAACTACCGATCCAAGCAAATAGTGTGTTTCTTGTGGATTATTGATCCAATCTCGAAATGCTTCATTACCTGCATCTTTCAGTGTTCTGTTGCCGCTCATTGCAGGAACAACTTTTGCCCCTAACATTTTCATACGTAGAACATTGGGCATTTGACGTTTGACGTCTGTTTCGCCCATATGTACGGTACATTCCATTCCAACTAATGCACATACAGTAGCTGTTGCTACACCATGTTGTCCGGCTCCGGTTTCGGCTATGACTCTTTTCTTTCCAAGAGCTTTTGCTAAAAGAATTTGACCAATGGTATTGTTTACTTTGTGCGAACCCGTATGATTCAAATCTTCTCGCTTCAGATAAATATTGGTTTGATATTTTTCTGATAATCTTTTTGCAAATGTAAGCGGAGAAGGACGACCAACGTAGTTTTTTAGTAAATCGCGAAATTCTGTTTGAAATGATTCCGATTCTATTATTCGAAGATAATTATCTTCTAATTCCTTGATATTTGGATATAACATTTCCGGAATATATGCACCTCCGAAGTTTCCATAATATCCGTGTACGTCGACAATATATTTGTCCATTTTGAATTAAATTATTGAAATATAGATATATACTAAAAAAGTATATGATTCTCAAAGATACAATAAAAACTGTTTCTTTTGAAGAAATTCTCATAAAATGTAAGCATACTCTGTATTCAGATGCTTATTCTTACAATGTATTTAATAATGGTTTGTTTTTATCGGCTTTGTTCTTTTTCGTTCTTCCGAATACGAGGTTTACTCCCCATCGTGCACTAAAATATCTTGCTTTCTCGGGGAAAATAAGTGCGGTAATGAGATTATCATAAATCGCATACCATTGTAATGCTCCAATTCTTATTGTATATCCTAATCCCATATTATAAAACGTTTTCTTAAAATAAGATTCTGATAGAGTAAAGGCTCCCCATTTGAATGGCTTCAAATTAAGACTTGCGGTTGCTGAATATTCATAGTTATATGGATATTTTTCCATTCTTCCGAGTAAACCAACGGCAATTTTTTTCGTGAATTTGTAGTTTCCGCCCAAAAAGATTTTAGTATTTAAATGTGTTTTATATGTATTTTCGGTGTATGTAGCTTTATAGTTATCTTTAAATTGGTCGAGTAGCGTATCTATATCAAAATCATCGATTTTTGTTAAATCGAAAGGCAATCCGTTGTACGTATATTTACCTTTGAAATTGAAGTTTTTGGGGTTATTCTTCCATGTGATAAAACCAAAGTCGATAACACTTCCGAATATTGTAAGTTCGCTATTCCAGTCTTTTTGAAATCCAAAATCAAGTCCCCAACCGTAGTTCTTCATCTTTAATGCTTTGTTCATGTCAAAATCATCAAAGGTAATATCATCAGGATAATTACTTGAGTCTGTCGTAACATTCATAAACGGAACACTGGCATTAACCATCATATCTGCTTCCGTTTGCATAGTAAAGGGTAGGTAATTATTTGAACTTACTAAATCGTCATTTGTTTGTTCTGTTGAAATTACTTTCATCTTTGAACTGGTTGTTGCTATATTTGCAATACCAAATAACGCTTTGGCACGTATGCCAACTCTAAAATATTTACTAAATTGACGATTAAAACCAATTGATGCTTCTTGATAAACACTTGCATTTAAGCCTTCACCATCAAATGTTCCATTTATTCGATCAAGATTGCCTTTCAATGGGAATGCAAATAATTCGTAAGGGAAACTTACTTTCAAGTTTTCTTTTGTTTGGATGCTTAAATCCCAATAGTTTTTTCCTTGTTTAAATCCGACATTTAATAATTCGAGTGAAAAATCGTTTGAAACGTAATTAATAGGGCTTAATTTTTTTAGAAATTTATCCTGATCATCTATTGAGTATCCAAAGGTTCTGTCTGGTTTGCCATTTTCATATAGAACGATATTAGACAAGCTGTATGGTACAGATATGTCCATATATATTGGTAGGTGTACAAAGATTGGATCAAACATTGGTAAAGGCCATACTGGGACAAGTAGTCCTCCCATCCACCATTTACAATCAGGATGATTTGCTGGATTCAGATATTGAGATTGGGGGATTCGTTCCATAAAATATATGGTATTCTCTTGCTGAGCCTTACCACTATATGTTATCATTAGTATTGAAAAGAGTAATGATATTTTATATAGTAACTTCATTGGGTCGCTTTATCTTTGATCTGTTATTTCTTATTTATTCCTAAACTGGTTTTATATTTTACTTGGGCTTTCATGCCAAGTTGAAAAGCCAAACTGTAATACGAATATATTTTTACAGCTTTTTTGTTGTATGTATTTAGTTTCGCTTCTATTTTTATCTTGTTCGATTTAAAGAAGTTACTCATCGTGTTGTTTTGATTTGCTGTTTTTGTCAGTATTATTTCTTCCCTGTGATGACTGTATGTTGTTCGCGAAACTTTTCCTTGATCATCGGTTGGAGCAGCTTTCACAACTTCAACGACAAGTGTGTTGAGAATTTTATTGGTTGATAATGTTGTGTCGAGTAACAATACGTTAATGGTTGCATCAAGGGGGAATTGGTTTCGTGGATATAAAACTATTTTTACTTGATCACCTTCAGTAAAAGAATCATATGTGTCTTCACCTCCTGCATCAAGATCAAATTCTTGAGTAAGGATAACGTCTTCCATTGATAATT
>JACCEE012364341.1_pt1 | contig 10386 bp, 6 predicted proteins | sample 7449931 | NCBI WGS metagenome assembly JACCEE01 (sample SAMN15323457, study PRJNA562643) | freshwater metagenome | isolation source: river surface water | place: USA:Blue River Watershed | collected 2017-08-19 | reverse complement strand
ATTTGTGTAAGAGATTTTGTTAATGCTGTTAGTAGAGTAGATACTGCACTATCTTTATCAGCCTCGGTCGAGAAGTCGGCACCCTTAACGGATTCGAGTAGACTCTTACCAAGATCCTTAAGTGTGGTCAGTATTTTCTTATTACTAAGTTTACCTACCACATCAAGAGCGGCTGTAACGCCTGCTGTATTAGTAGTAGGTTCAGTATTTCCTAGTGATAGATATTGTACACCAGAAGTAATTTCAAATGTTTTATGAGCACTATCAATAATCTTACCAGACATGTTATCCGCGCGAGTTTCAATATCCTTAGCACGTTTCATCAGAGAGGTATACGCGCCAAAATATTTACGATAAGCGGCTTTAATTCTTGCCCAAATTGAGGCAACAATTTCAAGAATCTTTTTCTTAATTTTAGCGAAAGTTTCACGGAAACTTTCAATAGATACGTAATATTTTCCAGAAGATTCTACGACTGGAATTAATTTATCGGTTTCAGCTTCATTCAATGGATCACCGGGATTGACTGCACCGTCATCCGTTGCAATGATAGAAGCGGCGGTAGTTAGGTTATCAACAGCAATAACACCGTTTTCATCTAGCTCGCCATTATTCTTTACAATCATATCATCCGTTTGATCTGCGGCAGCAACAACATTTTCTGCCGACTCTGCTTGCTCAACTTCAACAAGTGCTTGATCAACTTCATCATCAGCATCTTTAACTAGAAGCATTTCTTCTTCTAGCCCGATACTAAGATTTGAATAAAAATTCTCTAATGATGCGTTTTCGTCATTTCGTGTAAGAAATTTTGACATGTTGTTTCCTTGTATGCTTAAAATCTAGCTGTAGTAATTACGTACAAGATGTACGATTACTTTGACTTATGTAGATCAAGTGACTTAGAGCCCCAATACAAGACATTTTGCATTGCGTTGGTTGAAATTTTTAATGCTTTTGCTAACGTAGTAACTTGGTTAGCAAAATAAGTATTACTGCGTACAATAGCGTTATACGCTGAGGCCAAGCCAGTTATCTTATTATCCTCATCGGATTCCACTTTGTTTGCTTTGCCTTCCAGCACATTGGTAGCCGCCGCAATGTCTTTTTGATGTTTTTCTAGTTTATCCATACCAGTTTCATAACCCTTCAGGTCTTTTGCTAGCTGAGACACTTCTTCAGCAACTTTCTTGACTTCTGTTGTAGTCATTGTGGTAAACTTATAAGAATCTTTTAATTTGACATTGCCTTCTTCAAGCTTCCATCTCTGTTGCAACAGTAGATTTAGTTTTTCAGTGCCAGCAGCAGCACCGGTGCCAGTAGGTGTATCCACTTTAGAAATTGTTTGACCAATAAAATCACCCTTAATCTGGGAACTATCTACTGCTCTTGTATAAGTGACGATAACTTGTGTTAGTTCACCAACACCTTTATTCATTTCACCAACATCGCCAAAATCGGCACCTTTGATCTTTTCAGAAATATCCTTACCAAGAGTTTCCAGTTTACTCAATACTGCACTCTTATTAGAGAGAATTTTAATCTTTGCAAAAGCATTAGTGATACCAGCAACAGACGTTGTTGGCTGGCTATCGCCGACACACAAGTACTGGAAGCCAGAAGTAATTTCAAATGTTTTATGTTCGTTGTCAATTGTTCTACCAGACATATTGTCGGCTCGTGTGGCTAATTCATTGCCTCGCTTGATTAGTGAGGTGTAGGCACCAAAGTATTTACGATATGCTTCTTTAATGCGCTTCCAGATGGAAGCGACAATTTCAAGAATCTTTTTCTTGATTTTAGCAAAAGTTTCACGGAAACTTTCAATAGATACATAGAACTTACCCGAGGATTCTACCACCGGAATCAGTTTTTCAGTATCAGATTCATTTAGCGGGTCACCAGGATTATTAACACCATCATCTGAAGAAATGTTATTGGCAGCAGTCATCAGATTATCAACAGCAACAACGCCGTTTTCGTCTAATTCACCATTATTTTTTTCGATTAGATCGGCAGTTTGGTCAGCAGCCACAACAACGTTTTCTGCTGCTTCAACTTGCTCGACTTCTTCTTCTGCTGCAGCAATATCATCATTGGCCTCATTGACCAATAGCATTTCTTCTTCTAGACCAATAGACAAATTCGAATAATGATTTTCTAGTGAAGCATTTTTTGTATCACGAGTAAGGAATCCAGCCATGTTGTTTCTCCTGAAAAAGGTGTGTGTAAAATAAAATTATTTGTACAAGCTCATGCTTTTTTGTGCATGAGAGACAAGGTTTTTAGTCGTAGTCATGATGTACCCAATTGCTTGTGCAGGGAAACTATCAAGACTAACAGCAGCAGCTTTCAATAGATCGACTGCCAAAGAAGCATTTGCCTTAACACCGGCATCTTCATCATTCACGGAAGTACTAGATGCTTTCTTGGCAGCATCAGTCAGCTTACGACGCTTTTCTTCTGCTTTAACCATAGCATTATTTAGATTACCAATAGTATCAAAACTAGGTTCTAGTGCGTCCATTGCTTTGATAATGTCAGCTTTTTCAAAATGAACAATATTCTTTTTAACTTTACTCTTATCAAAGTCAGGATTAAATTCCGTCATAATGATTTGAGATTTTAGTGCACCCTTTACAGAGCTATAATCTTTAGTTTCAGTTTTTGGTGCAGTATCTGTAGTTGCTCCGCCACCAGCAGTACCTGCACCCTTGGCAGCAGGTTCTGGATCACCCATATTAGGATCATCTTCTTCCAGACCATAGCTTTCTAGTCCACTTAATAGTGACCCATTAGCTTTGGCAATAGCGCGCCATACGCAACGACCACCCAACATTTCAGGGGTTACTGTAATTTCATAAGCATTAGTATCACTAACTTTGCGTTTTTCAGCATTAGTTTCATTAGCTAGACCAGGAACTTCATATCCACTTACCATAGCCAGATATTGTTCTACCGCGCCTTTTATTTTAGCTTTATCCGTAAAGTTACCCACAAAATCAGTAATCTTACCAATAGAATCACTGCTGGTGTTCTTAGTGAAACCAGTATTAATCACTTTAACCAATTCGGCCATTGCAGTTGCAGCAGTAACCATACTAGCAGATGCCGGAACAACGCCAGCAATATGTAGTGCCAGTGCAATACCTTCATCATCATAATTCTTTGGGTTAGCTGCGCCAGTTAGCGCATCTGCTTTAGCTTTAGTTGATGCTACCAGCTTTTTCATTCTACCAGCGCTATTAAACATTTTAACCATAACACCTTTGATCTTGTTACCAAGATTCAACAGAAAATCAATGATTTGTTTAAACCAGCTAGCGATAGTATCGCCTAAACCTTCAAGTGATACTCGGGTAGCACGTTCACGTGAACCAGCGCCACCAAAGCTTTCTAGTGAGGAATAAATTTTATCTTGCTCATAATCAGTAATTGGCTTTAACGCCGATTCAATACCTTTTTGTAGTAGCATAATCCCAGAACGATTCAGTCCACCATTCCGAAGACTATCTTTACCAATAGCGTAAAAGCTAACAAGCTGACCAAAACTTTCGCATGAATTTACAGCCAAATCATCAGCGTTAGTCAGTTCACCCAGTTCATCTTCAACAGTATCAATCAAATGTTCAGTACGATCCACCAGCGGGGTTTCTTCACCACCAGTATTATTATCACCAGCGTCTTCAATGCCTTTACTAATTGTCGTAGATCCAAGTCTACCTAGAAATTTGCCCATTGTCACTGTCTCCTAAAACAAAGAATAAAATACATATTATTTTTTAGTCTACTCGACCAAATAAAATAGATAAAGTTAAAACAAAATCAGAAACCCCACCGGGTTTCGATATCCAGCATATAATTGCTTCTTTTACAGTCTTAATTCCGGCTTTATCTATTTTATCTATAATATTATTATTTACCACTGTATAATTACCAGCATTTTCAGAGAGTGATAGAATAGGAATCCAGGTAATTAAAGGTGTTTTTCTTTCACCAAAAATAATAAAGTCTATTGTTTCATTTAGAAAATTGATATGTGAGTCAGATGTAACTGGACTCTTATGTTGTAAAATATACCATTCAGAAAAACTACTTAATCCAAAAGCGTCAATAGAAACTTGTACCAGATTTTCTATAAAATTAATACATTTGCAATCATTTGGTTTTAATTGATAATGTTTAAAAATAGCATCGATATTAGGATTAGAAACTGTTTCTCGAATTGATTGTGTTAAATACTCAGGTCCAGAAAATGCATATCTCTGTGAGGTGTTTTTAGGTACTTTTACTGTATCACCTAATGAGTTTCCTAAAAAACCTCTAGGCGTAATTTCTAACATCTCAAGGTGTTTATGTTGTCCAGCCATTAATCGCCCCCTTCTAACTCATAAATATCTCGAGTTAGATCATCTATTTCGTCTTGTAGAAATTCGATTCTTGCTTCGATTGCTGGATTAGGTTTACCATCTAATTGAAGTTTATAATGCATTTGTCTTAACATTAAAGTGTCTTTTTCTTTAATAGCCTTTAGATAACGTTTATGTTTATACTCTTCCCATTTTACTCTAACCGCAAAAATAGGATTCCAGTTAACATTAACCAAACCAAGTCCTATCGGATCCAGTTCTGTACTAGAATTATTGACTGATGCAATTTTAATAGACTGTGCATTTGCAGTAATATCTGGAATGCCTCTAAGGATAGAATCTAGATTATTTTTATTAATATTTTTATTTCTAATAAGATTTATCATTTTAGCAAATTCATTAAAATTATTTGTTACAAATTTAACTTCTTTTTCTAGCATTTTGAATTGTGGGTCAATTGAATTATCCCCTACAGCAATTGCTTTAGATTGTTCTATATAAATATAATTTAGCAATACACGAGCATATTGAGAAGTAAATACAAATAATTCAACCAAACGAATAATGCTGGCTTTACGATAACCAATACCATCCATCACAATATCTTTATCAAAGTTACTTTGTACAGCAGTAATCAAAGGATCCATCATGTCTAACAATTTCTGTAGTGCGTCTAGGATAATCACAATCATTGATTCATTTTTATTTGTTTTAGTTAGAGTATGAAAAGTACTGGTAAAGATAATTAAATTTTTAGCTTTAGGTTCCCAACGCTTAAAGATCTCCAGTGAGTTCTTATATGGAGGGATCGTTTCTTTTTTTAGTTCATCTGACAATGCGCGAATTGTATCGACAAGATTATCTCGAGTCGAAGTAGGCATAAGGCTTGCAATAAATCCAACGATATCAAACATAAAACCTCCAGAAAAGAAAAGAAAAATTAGAATACAGGAGGTTTACCTTCTAGCATAGTTTTCATTAGGGATGCAATATCTGGACCATTTCCCTTAGAAGCGTTTTTCATATTTTTCAAACTTATTTTAGTCGCTTCTGATAGACCACGAGTATAGATAACTGCTTGCTCTAGATCTTGATCGATGATACAAATAATCATTAAACTACTAGCATCAAATATCTCTTTTCGTGTTTTAATATTATCTAACTTCCCATGTATTTTACCTTCTAAATCAATTCTTGTTGATTTATCCATGACTACTAAATTACTTGATACCCCAATAGAAGGATTACCAGAGAGTAGAGTAGAAATTGTATTCTTTGCTTTTCTATTTCTAATTTCATTAAAGATGCCAGTCTTATCAGTAAACAACGATTTATGATATTCATCAATCATGTCATTACACATGATAAAATCTTTAATAGAAATCACATTTTTCTTTAAAAGAAATAAACGTTCTTTCATCGAAGTGGTGCCTTTATCGCTAATGGATAGACCAGTAGAAAGTAAATTACTTTCTAGGATATAAGTATTTAATCTAAGTGCAATCAATACTGGGATAGAGTCTGCGCCGTTACGAATTTGTATTTCTAATAGTTTACCTGTCACAAGATTAGAGTCTTCAGTAATCTGTGCAACAGTATTACGATTAATCCCAACTTCAACTGGTATATCTTCTCTGTTCATTTTAAAACTGGCTTCTAGCCCATAGCTGGGTTTACTATAATCTGGTAGCCTATCTTTAAAATTCTCTAGATTTAAAACATAGCCTGCTGTATTCAGAAAATTATCTGCTGGGTCTCTATTAGGGTTTAATCTTTCTAGTTCTCTTTTAACTGAAATATTACCAACTGTCATTGTCATCGCAGCGGCTTGTAGTACATAAGCGGCCATAAGAGATTGTAGCGATTGCAGTACGTTAGGAAGGAAAGTATCACCAAACTGTAGCTTTGCATCAATCAGTGCAATTGGTTCTATTCTACCACTCTTAAGAAACTCGGAATAGGATTTTGCTTTACCTGCTGAGATAATATCAAATACTCTATTAAAAAACGAGAAGCCAATTTTATCGACTTCAGGAAGCCCATTGTACGCCATGATGAATCCCTCCAAAAGGAAATTGCGATGACTGATAAAATAAATCCAGATAGAACCAAAACGTTAGAAGAATTGTTTCAGGAGAATGGATTACCTTCCCCAACTAAAGGTTTTAAGAAATTATTATCTGGTAGTGCTATTGGTGACGTTGAAAGATCTTTAACAAATTTATTTCAAGGATTAAACCATAGACAAAATCCTGGTGTTATTTCAATTAACCGAGATACTCCAGGTCTCGTATTATTCAGTAGACCCCAACTAAATATGGTCGATGGTAATCTAGTGAATAATAGAGATTTAGCTGGCTTACTCAATCCAGATCGAAACAGTTACGCCAGAGTTTTTAGAGTTATGTTTGATGAAAGATTGCCAGGGTTAGGTATTGATACTGATTTGTTTTATAATGACAGCCCTTTTATGAATATCTTAACAAATACATTAATTAACATGAGTGGATGGCCAGATATGGCAAGTCCCACCCACACATCTGATCCCGGTTTATTTAAAGAAGAAATTGCCTGGGTGGATGGGGTCAATAAAGTTCGCTATGCTTTCGATATAACATGTAACTTTCAAAACATTGAAGGTGACCCTATTAATTCACTATTTCAATACTGGACAACTTACGCATCATTAGCATTTATGGGTGGTATATCTATGCGAAATTATTTTATTACTCGAAAAAGAATCGATTATGGGATTGGTATTTGGAGATTAGTACTAGATGAAAGTAAAACGACAATTATTAAGATAGCAAGAAGTGGTTTGGGTGCTTTCCCATTAAATGTCAGAACAGGCTCTAGTTTTGACTATGATATTAATACCCCAATTAATGCTAACAATAATGAAATTTCACAATCATTTAAAGTCATTGGTGCTGATTACAATGACCCAATTCTGTATAAGGAATTTAATGATTTAATTTATTTTTATAATGACGGAATGCAAGATGCAACGAGAGATAAACTTTTTATTAAAATACCTATGGCAATCATAGGTATGTTTAATTTTAAAGGGACACCACATATAAATTTGAAAACAAAAGAATTAGAATGGTGGGTAGATAGAGAAACATGGAATTACACTATCGGTGCTGAAGGTTAAGACGAGGAGAACATATATGGCAGATAAAATAAACATCCAAGCTAGATTCTTAGCCAATAAATATAACCCTGGAAATATACAACGTATTGCAATTGATATATTAGACGAATACATTGATGGAACAAGAACAATTATTGATCCTACTAACCCATTAAACTTACTTATTGAAAATGCAGCAGTCATGACTGCTGCTGCAATGGAAAATAATACTGCCAATATGAGAAGAACTTATCCTATCATTGCTAATACACTAGATGATATTTATCCACACATGAGTGATGTGGATTATGCGAATTTGTTTAGTACTCCAAGTCAAACTCGATTTCGATTAATGTTCATGTTAAGTGAAGTCAAAGAAAGATTAGTCTATGATCCTAATACAGGTATTAAAAAATTGGTTATACCTAGGAATACCTATTTTACTGTTATCGGTGTTAAATTTAGTTTACAATATCCTATTGAAATTCGGCAACAGAAGCACGGTGGGTTTACTGTTGTTTATGATACTAGCGTTGAATCTCCTTTAAAGATTTTATCAACAAATGTCGTTGATAAAAGAATTGTGTATGATACTAAAAATAATGGTGGTGAATGGTTACTTTTAGAATTTGATGTAGAGCAGTTTAATATTATTTCTAAACGAGACAGTGTGTATTCTAGTAAAGAATTTTCTACTGAGATTACTCTTACTGATAATTATTATTACGCAAGAGTCTTTCAAGAAAATATTAATAGTAGTACAGAAAAATGGGATGAGATACAAACAACACATTGCCCCACTGTATATAACACAACTTCTCCTACTGCGATTATTACTGTTAGAGATAAATCGGTCAATATTAGAATCCCACAAATTTATACCAATACTGGTTTAATTAATCGAAAACTCAGAATCGATATATACGAAACTAAAGGTCCTTTAGAAATGATACTAGGGGATTTTACAAAAGACCAATTCGTTGTGACTTACATGGACTATAATTACACTAAAGGACTCAGTCAATTCAGTTCTCCACTCACTGTATTTAATGCACAGATACCTTACTCGGTATCTACTGTAACTGGTGGCTCATCACCTAAGACTTTTACTGAGATTCGAGATAGAGTGATTAGAAATTCTGTAGGCCCGACTATCATTCCTATTACCCCTGATCAAATTACGACTCGATTAGATGTTGAAGGATATTTACTGGTTAAGCATGTTGACCATGTTACAAATAGAATTTATTTGGCCACTAAACCTATTCCTTCTCCTCGTACAACAAAGAAATCAGAAAAAGAAGATTTTGAGTCTAATGATAATGAATTATTTGGTAGTGCAATTGGAAGCATTCAAACACTAAACTATACATTTAATGACTTAGTAGGATTTACTGGTGTTGTTAACAATAACTCCTCTATTACATTAACATCAGATGTGTTATATCAAATAGAGAATGGGATTGTTTCTTTAGTCGATTCACAGATTGTTGAGGATATTGATAATGCAACAAATGATGTTACTGCAAGTATTATATCAAATAACAATTATCTATATACACCATTTCATTATGTTCTTGATACTAACATTGAATTTGAAGCAAGACCTTATTATCTTGATAATCCTTATATTGATATTAAACAATTTATTGGTGAAAATGATACAACAAACTTACAAGTGAATACTGCTTATTACAATATTACTCGAACGAATCGAGGTTATCGTATTGGCATAACGACATTATCAGATGAGAGTTTTAAAATTATTGATGACAGTCGAATCTTTGTACAGTTATCTTTTAAGCCGTATAATCAAAATTCAAGAATCTTTGTTAATGGTAGGTTAGTTGGTAAAACAGGAGATAGAGAAAGAGCTTATGAATTTGATATAATCACTAACTACTACGTAACCAAACAGCATAACTTACAAATCATTAATTTCACTTCTAACTTAAATGATATTTATGTTGGTGATTGTCCGTTAATGCATGACTTTGATATTGTTTTTTGTACTAATCAACCTATGGATACTTTCTGGAAAATCTCACCAATTGATGCTATTCTAGGAAGACATTTGTTACCGAATAATACTGTTGGTATTACACATGAAAATCTAAAAGTTAAACTAGGGACTAATCTAGAAAACTTATGGTCTAGAGCTAAAACGATTATCTCTAGTGCAAAATATAAAACTTGGGATGTTGATGTACCTAAAACTTACGATAGAGATATTATTAAACGAAATGCTGACGGTAGTACAATTAACTTTGACAGTGAAGGTAATCCAAGTATCGAATATCTCCATCGTCGTGGCGATGTAGAATTAGATGAACATGGTAATCCACAAATCCTTTATCCGGCTGGTGATGTCATGCGAGATCCTGTAACAGGAGAACCTATTCTTATTTCACCTAGACAACTCTTAAGAAGATTTGATTTATTCCTAATAGAAGCCGCGTATAAATATGCAACAGAAATTAATAGTGTAACATATCGAAATGAGTTTACGCATTCTATTGTTGCTAGTATTAGTGAAGATTTAGCCAGTATTGAACTAGAAGCATTAGAACAAACACAAATTTATTATTATCCTAAGAATACATTAGGAAGTATAGAAGTTATGATCGAAGATGGTAAAAGAAAAATTATTAGAGCAGCCCATAAATTCAGAGTAAAACTGTATGTCACTGAGATTGTATTTGATGATATGAAATTAAGAAGAGAATTAGAGAAATCTTCTATACAAGGTATTTCTGAAAGCTTAGAAGGAAACACAATTAATATCGGGAAGACTCGTGAAATACTAAAAAATTATTACGGTAATGACGTAATTGATTTTACTGTCACTGGATTTGGCGATGATGGTAGTATTGTATCAAT
>JACCEE011475578.1_pt1 | contig 10386 bp, 9 predicted proteins | sample 7449931 | NCBI WGS metagenome assembly JACCEE01 (sample SAMN15323457, study PRJNA562643) | freshwater metagenome | isolation source: river surface water | place: USA:Blue River Watershed | collected 2017-08-19 | reverse complement strand
CGGTTCTGGAAAAAGGAGATGAACTCTTTCTCAATCTCATGTCGAATAATAAAGACGACTTTACCAAACCCACTGTTTATGGCATCATAAACAGAATAATCAAGAATAGTCTCGCCGGCAGGGCCGATCTTGTCAAGTTGTTTTAGCCCACCATAACGGCTACCCATACCGGCAGCTAGAATAAGTAAAGTTGGTTTCATTTATGATTAATTTGTTTACGGTCAATTGGAATAGGCCAGATTAACTACGATCCTTCTAAAGTGAAAGGCAACAAACCATGGCTATTTCTAGTTATGATTTAGTCCAATCATGAAAAAATCCCATTGACGTTAAATTGAATTATAGCTTAATTGCTATACTTTGCTGTTGTTTTTTGGGTAAAAGTAATTAATCTTTTTTATATGAGATTTACCATTTTCTGAGTTTATTTCCTCTCTGTGCATAATAGAGGATCATCAGATAGCATGGAATCAATACCCAATAGGCTTGCCTTGCAGAATACACATCAGCTAGTTTACCCCAAATAAGTGGTATAATGGCTCCTCCTGCAATGGCCATGATTAAAACTGCTGATCCTGTTTTAATAAATCGACCAAGACCATCAAGAGCTAAAGGCCATATCGCCGGCCATACAAGAGCATTAGCCAGTCCAAGTGCCGCAATGAAGGAGACTGATAACATCCCTTCTGTTCTGATGGCTCCTAAAGCAAAAGCCAGTCCTAAAATGGCACTTCCTAATAAAGCTACCCTTTGTGATATCACTTTTGGTATTAAGATAATTCCAATGATATAGCCAGCTACCATTGCAATTAAGGTATAACTGGTGAATGATTTAGCGATCTCAATTGGGATGTTTAATGATTGGCCATAGCGAATAATGGTATCTCCGGCAATTACTTCTGCCCCTACATATAAGAACAGGGTGATAGCTCCTAAAATCAATTGAGGGAACGCCAGAATGCTTTTTTTCTGTCCCTCTCCGTTGGCAACCTCTTCGTCTTGTTGTTCCTCAATTTCTGGCAATGGAGAGAAACGAATGGCCGTAGCAAGCAGAAGGAGTGTCACCGTCATAACTCCATATGGAAGTATTACCCGATGTGCCAACTGGTCTAACTGGGCAATCCGAGCATCACCTTCCAATGTTTTTAGGGCCTCGGTTAATTGATCGCCGTCACTTAGTATAAAATAGGCTAAGATCAAAGGAGCTGCAGCTCCTGCCAGTTTATTAAAAATACCCATAATACTAATCCTTCTGGCTGCTGTCTCTTTGGGACCTAAGATGGTAATGTATGGGTTGGATGCTGTTTGAAGCACCGCTAAACCGGTACCAATGATAAATAAGCCGGCTAAAAAGATATGGTAGTCTCTCGAGAGTGCGGCAGGAATGAACACGGTTGTACCTACAGCCATTGTGACCAATCCCCATGACATTCCCTGCTTAAACCCGGTTTTTTTTAATAACCAGGAAGAGGGTAAGGCCATCAATGTGTAGCTGATATAGAATGCAAAAGCAACAAATGTTGATTCAAAATTGGTAAGTTCGCAGGCAATCTTTAGGTAGGGAATGAGTATGCCATTAAGCCAGGTAATGAATCCAAATATGAAAAAGAGTGCCCCAATGATGGCCACCGGGATCAAATTTGATTGTTTCGAAGTGAGTGTTTTCATTTGTGTTAAGGTCTGATTTTGTTTGGTTTGTTCTTGGCCTGCAAAAGCAAAGATATAATTTTGAGCTGATTAATTGTAATTGTTTGTTGCTCTATCTGAGTAAAAGGATTTTTACTGTTTCAAATTATTAACCTATTGACTATTGGGGTGAGCCTTTTAATATTAATCTAAAAGAGGCATTGGATACAGGTATCCGATATTCAGGATGTGTCATAGCTCCCCAGGAATCATCGCCACCAACCCCTCGTTGCATGATATCAACTAAAAGCTCAGTGAAGGAGTTTTCTTTTAAATCGGCAGTATGCCTGTTCTGGCTGATTGTATAATCTAACTGCTCAAGGTTATAGGGTAATGCGCTAAAGCCAAATCCTCTAATAACATGGCTGTATTCATTCGATAACTTGCCCTCTTCAATAGGCCAAGGTTGAATGGCATTAATTTCACCCTTTTGAAATGCAACGGTGAAGTTAAACAAACCAGAGAGTTTTACATATTGGCAATCTGTACGATAACCGTTTTCTTGAGGCCTTATATATGGGGTATAAAGCTCCTTTGTTGAAGCTTTGTACCTGCCAATAAATGCGGCTGTGTTACGATCTATATAATTTTCGAAAGGCCCCCTGCCTAGCCATTCAACGGTTGGCGTAGCGTCATTTAGCTGAATTTTTAGTCCTAAGCGGGGTATCCCATGTGATAGTTTATATAGGGTGTCTGATGAATTAGGTGGTGCGTTAAAGTTGTAGTCTATAACTACTGATCCTTCTGAGTATATCGAGTAATTAACGTCAAGGGTTGCATTACTATACGGTAATTTGAACCTGGTCTTAACAACCGGAAGAATCCCTTTTTCTAATTGGATGGAGATAAGTTCAAGCCTCTTAACAACCTCTCTCCAGTAGAGATTGTATTTTGGGGATTGGTTGCCAAAGTCATTATCTGTTGGACTTCTCCAGAAGTTTACAGTTAAGGGAGCATGAAGTATTGCCTTGTCATTAATCGTCCAGTTGGTTAATAATCCACTGGCCTTATTGAAGGTGAGGGCAAAGCCCGATCCGATAAGAGCGATAGATTCACTGTTTTCTGAGACTGATGTTGGTTTTCCGCCCCGTTGAGGTAATGGCTGAGGGGTAGATGCTTTGATTTCAAATTGTTCAGTTGCCAGAATTGTTCCTTGTTTAACGATGCCCATATTAGATTTTGTGACCAATTCAATGTTAATATGCTGGGCACCATCTGCGGTAGTTTTATCAAAGTCAAGAGTGATAGTAGTATCTGATCCTGGTTTGAGTTTCCCGGGGGTTATGGTAAGTTTTTGGATTGGTTCGCCGTTTACCAGAAGCGATGCGTTGACTTCGAAGTTGCTCAAATCAAGAAAGCTATAGCCGTTTTTAATGGTTAAACGGTTATGGTTATTGAGTAGTTTGAATTTTACATTCTGGTATACTTTTCTTACCTCATAAAGAGCAGGATGGGGTTCTCTATTAGGAAACACTAATCCGTTGATCATAAAGTTTGAATCAGAAGGAACATCAGCGGGGCCATAATCACCGCCGTATGCGTAATACTCTTGATTGTTCTCATTCTTTTTAAGAAAACCTTGGTCTACCCAATCCCATATAGATCCTCCTTGCAACTGGTCATTAGATTCTATGATATCCCAATAATCTTGAAGATTACCGGTAGAGTTACCCATTGAGTGAGCATACTCGCACATGATATAAGGTTTTGACCGTTTTTGAGAGGTGTACCACTTTAAGTGTTGAAAGCTAGGGTACATAGGGCAGTAAATGTCGGTATGATCGGCTAAACCGGCTCTCTCATAATGGATAGGGCGGCTATCATCGCGTTTGCGTGTCCAATCGGCCAGAGAAACAAAATTAGGTCCATCTCCGGCTTCATTGCCCAGCGACCAGAAGATGACACTCGGATGATTTTTATCTCTTTCAACCATTCTTATCATCCTTTCAAGATGAGCCTTCCTCCATGATGTGTCTTTGGCTAATGATTTCTCGCCATAACCCATGCCATGTGATTCGATGTTGGCCTCGTCGATAACATACAGTCCGTATTGGTCGCACAGATCATACCAACGGGGATCATTGGGGTAATGACAAGTTCTAACGGTGTTAATGTTGTTTTCTTTCATGAGTTTAATGTCTTTAAGCATCATCTCATCGGTAACAACATGGCCTAACTTAGGATCGTGTTCATGTCTGTTGACTCCTTTCATTCGGATGTGACGACCATTTACCAGCAGAATACCGTCTTTAATTTCAATGGTTCTAAATCCGGTTTTGGTGGAAATACTTTCGAGAAGGATTCCCTTTTGGTCTTTAAGGGTAAGTATTAGGGTATATAGGTTAGGAGTCTCGGCTGTCCATGGTTTTATGCCAGGAATAGTTTTTATGAAGGAGATATCATCTTTATTTCCTTTATTGGAGATACTTTTTTCGGATTTGAAGATGGTGTTGCCATTTTCATTCTCTTTAAGAGTGATCTCAAGGTTTAGTTGACTTTTCGGCTCAGGGTTGTCAATCTTTACATTTAGGTTGAGTTCGCCATCCGTGTAGTCGTTTATAAGTTGAGCTTTTGCAAAGAAATCTTGGATGTATGAGTTTGGGCGACTTAGTAGAAGGATGCTCCGTTCTATGCCACTTATCCTCCAGAAGTCTTGGCATTCCAGATAACTTCCATCACTCCATCTATAAACCTCAAGAGCCACTTTATTTTTGCCTGGTTTTAGATATTTGGTTATCTCAAATTCAACGGCAGTTTTAGAATCCTCACTATAGCCAATTTTGGTTCCGTTGATCCAAATATAAAATGCAGATTTTACGGCTCCAAGTTGAATAAAGAGTCTTCGTGAGAGCCAATCTTTGGGTATTTCAAACCAACGGACATACTGTCCTACCGGGTTATGTTCTGTTGGGACGAATGGAGGATTGGGATTATCGGTGAACTCATAGGTGGTATTAACATAGATGGGATAGTCATAGCCTTGCATGTCCCAATTAGAAGGAATAGGAATGGTCTTCCAGAATCCGAGGTTCGCATCGAGTTGAAAAAAGGAGGTGTCTTTTTGAGATGGGTTTGAAGACCAATTAAATTGCCAGTCGCCGTCAAGATAGATGATTCGGTCAGACTTAATAGGTTTATCTTGTTCAGCTTTTTGGGGAGTTGAGAAAGGGTAAAGGGTAGCATGAGATTTTGTTTTCCCCCAGTCAGTGATGTCTTGTCTTTGCCATTCTGGTTGCGCTTGGAGAGACCATGAGGCGACCAATAGGAGAGAGAAGAGAATAAAATGTTTCATTGGTTTGTAATTTGTTTTCGAAAAACTCATAAGATTTGGCTGATCTATTTAGCTGACTCTATTTGTATTTACGATCTACTCATTGAGTTTGCGTAAGCATGCTGATGGTATTGACGACACGTTGAACACGTTCACTATCAATTTCGTTGACCATGCCTTCATCTCTATCAGGAGCTCCCATACGAGCTTTCGGATTGATCCAATTCATTAGAGAAGCGACTTGTCGAGTTGGAGCAATATGGTATTCATGAGCGCCGGTAGAAGATAGGTTCGCTATTGTCAGGTCATTGACACCCCCTCCGGGCATGATAATTATTCTGTTATCAGCTTGCTTGACGAGTTTTTTAAGCATCTCGATACCTTGTGGCGATTTGTTTTCCGTGCCAGAGGTGAGAAGGCGAGGTATTCCCAGTTCGATTAATACTTCTAACTCTTTGAATGGATCTTTTGTCATATCGAAAGCCCTATGAAAGGTGATATCTGCACCTTTTGCTTGTTCCAGCAATAACTGAGTTGCTGAGATGTCAATCTTTGCATCGCGAGTCAATAAACCGAAGACAAACCCATTGGCACCGATTTGTAGAGCCGATTTGATATCATCACACATGATCTCGATCTCTTCACGGGTATAGTGAAAATCGCCGCCACGAGGACGAATCATTACCATGGTTGATTTTGGGAAGTACTTGAGGGCATGTTTTATAGCACCAGCGGAGGGAGTAGTTCCACCTTCATAAAGATTATCGCAGAGCTCTATTCGATGGGCGCCTCCATGATGGGCGGCTATTACGGAGCCGGGTGAGCCACAGCAAACCTCAATTTTGTAATTGCTCATGAGAAGAAGAGTTTTGTAGGTGACAGGGATTATCCCGGAATTATTCGTGCTATCATGGGAGTTGGAGTTGCCACCTCAATGGTTCGTTTTACGATTAGAAAGATTTGCTGATTACAAGTGCTTGAGCACCGAGAAGAGGAGCCAGTTCGATTATTTCGGAGGTCTCAATTTTGGTGTGTTCATTGATATGGCTTATAGAGTTAGCTCGCATCGTTCTTTCAGCAGGTTCAGAAAGGATGTTTCCACTCTTAGAAATAGAACCACCAAGAATGATCATTTCCGGGTTCATGAGGTGAACCAGGTTAGCAAGACCCTTTCCCAGATTTTGTCCAAGGGCATTGATCATCTTAATTGCCGGTTGATTACCTGAGATAGCTTCTTCGGTGATATTATCAACATCATGAGGGAATGATGGTTCAGTGACTCGATATTCTTGAGCCATCTTTAACAAGCCTGGACCACCTGCATACCATTCAAGGCATCCATGTTGGCCACATGAGCAGACTGGCTCGTTCATTCCAAGATTTGTATGGCCAAACTCTCCCGCAAAACCGGTGCTCCCATGAAATAGTTCTCCATTAAGTATCATTCCCATTCCAAGCCCAGCACCTACGTTCAAACATAAGACATTTCGTAAACCTTTAGCTTTCCCAAATACAAGTTCTGCCAACGCCATTAATCTAGCGTCATTATCAAGGTATACAGGGATTCCTATCATGCGCTCCAGTACTTTTCTTAACGGCGTATCAAAAATGTTAAGATTGGTATAAGAATGACCCGTTTCAGGATTTATCAGGCCAGGTAGAGCTATCCCAATTCCTAAAATGTGATTAGTAAGGGGTTTAATCTCTAAGATCTTTTCTTTTATAGCTTCAGTGAGGAGCTGGAAATACTCTTTATTGTTATCAAGAGGAATATGAAGGGTTGTTAATTCACCAACCAACTGGTTATGTAGGTTCATGGCTCCAACGTTGATTAGGTTTCTTCTGATATCAACGCCAATTACCATTCCTCCTTCAGCTTTAAGGGCGAAAAGTTGCGGACGGCGACCACCGCCACTAATGCCTTGTCCGATGGACTCAATGAATCCCGCCTCAATCATCTCTTCAATCAGACGAGCTGCACTTGGAACTGAGATGCCAATAGCTTTACTAATATCGGCGACCGCTAATGAGCCATGAGCATATAACATTTTAATAAGTTTCCGACTTTGTTGAATCTTCTTTTTTTGCGGAGAACTCAATGCATTTGACCGTTGCACAAAGGGGTTTGTCATTTTTCGGCTGGTTTAGTTTTAAAAAGGTAAAGTTAACTTTACCTGCTGAATAAGAAAAGTGTTTTTTAAAATTTATTATAAAGTTTTGATGTAGTTTTAATAAAGGATCGCTCGATTTTGTATATGGAATGGATCAAATGACCATTTTATTAGCCATCTTTTTTTCACCTCTTCTTCGCTTCCTCTCCCTATCTTCTCCATAGTTTGATCGAAAAAATAGGAAGAGGATTTGAATGAATTGTGGTTTAGGGTGGTATTGTATATGGAGCGTTGAATAACTACCAATGTTCTTGAATGGCCATTGGACTGGTCAGACTTTTATGAGGTTGAAGTCGAGTTTGGTATTAAAAGTAGGGTTGGTGATTGGTTTGAATGGACCAAGAGCGAAGGGGGAGCGGAGGGGTAATGGAGAGGTCTTGATTATCTAGGAAAAGAAAGGGGTCGATTATAGAAGAGGAATGTTTATATCGAATAAATGAAAAGTGATGACTCAAAGTTACTATAAAGAGGAGGGCTTCAAGCATCAAATTTCCTATTTTTGTAAATAAGTCTTTTAGAGGTATACTAAAGGTTTATTTTTAGCAGTTAATAAACTGTTAGAGGTACGGAATATCAATTATCTAAGAAATACAAGCGGAAAATGGTTTTGAATGCATTTGTTTTACAAACCGCGGCAATAGTTGCGGATAGCGCACAGCAAGCAGGTCAGGTTGCAGCACAGCCCACCGAGATCTCTTTATCAGCTTGGGATCTAGCGGTAAAAGGAGGATGGATAATGATCGTGCTTGCTGCAATGAGCCTTATCGGAATCTATATTTTTATAGATAGACTATTAGCGATAAATGCTGCATCGAGAGAGGATGGGAATTTTATGAATAGCATTCGGGATTTTATTCATGAGGGGAAATTAGATGCAGCAAGGGCGTTGTGTCGTTCTAAGAACACACCTATTTCAAGAATGATAGAGAAAGGGCTTTCACGATTAGGTAAGCCATTAAGTGATATTAATACGGCTATAGAAAATGTAGGTAGCTTGGAAGTCTCTAGACTAGAGAAGAATATTGCATTTTTAGCGACGATATCAGGAGCGGCTCCTATGCTGGGTTTTCTTGGAACGGTACTAGGTATGGTTCAAGCTTTTTATGACATGGCCATGGCTGGAAATAATATCGATATACAGCTTTTAAGTAATGGTATCTATGAGGCTATGATTACTACCGTTGGAGGTCTGATGGTTGGTATCCCTGCTTACATTGCTTATAATATTTTGGTAGCACGAACAAAGAATCTCGTTTTTAAACTAGAGGCAAGCGCGACTGAATTCATGGATCTGCTTAATGAGCCAGCTTCTTGATTCTAGCTTTTATTCTATGTGCTCTCAGAAAAAATTAACACATGAACTATCATGGCAATTAAACCAAGAAATAGTATAAGTACTGAATTCAGTCTCTCTTCGATGTCTGATTTGGTGTTTCTTCTGCTTATCTTCTTTATGATAACCTCAACTCTTGTCAGCCCTAATGCCGTTAAACTACTTCTTCCAAGTAGTAAGAGTAAAACAATGGCAAAACAGTCTGTTCAAGTTTATATAAATGATCAATTTCAGTTTCTTGTTGATCAGAATAAAAATGGAAGTGCAACCCCTGTTGATGAAGCTGGCTTAAGTAGTTTTCTCGTCAAAGAGTTGACTGGCCAGGCTGATGAGTCATCCGTAGTGCTAAGATCTGATCAGTCTGTCCCCGTACAATATATTGTTACTGTTATTGATATAGTTAATGAGATCAATCAGCAACAGGGTAAGAAGTATAAGGTTATATTAGCAACGAAGCCTGCTGATAAATAAGAGAAGGATCTTAAAAGATAGATTTGACTTCTCCTGGTTAAGTTCACGAATTATAAATAAATGTACTATGAAGCAAGAGACCTCTAATCGTAGCAAAGCAATTGTAGGAACGCTGCTGTTGCATGCAGCCATTTTACTTCTTTTGCTTACGGTTGGCTTTACTACTCCGTTGCCGCTGCCTGAAGAGCAAGGGGTAGAGGTGAACTTGGGTTTTAGTGATCAAGGGCTAGGTGATAATATGTCTGTGTTGCCTGCTGGAAATCCGACGCCAACTCCGCCGCCTTCATCCTCGCAAAAGAGTGATGTGGTAACTGCCGACGATGAGGAGTCTGTTGCGTTACCTGAAAAGAAGACCAATAAAAAGAGTAATGAGGAAAACGTTGTTAAAAACAATGTTAAGCAGGATGCACCCGAAACTCCCAAAGTCGATCCTAATGCCTTGTACACTGGCAAGACAAAGCAAACTGGGGGACAAAATCAAGGCATAGCCGGTGGGTTTGGTAATCAGGGAAAGCCAGATGGTAACCCAGGTTCAAATAATTATGAAGGAGGGGGGAAAGGAAATGGGGGTATTAACTTCAGTCTTTCAGGAAGAGGTAAGGTCTATTTAAATGAACCTCCTTATGATTCCCCGGAGCAAGGGCGAGTAGTCGTTGAGATCATTGTTGATCGAAAAGGTAATGTTATTCGTGCAACGGCCGGTAAAAGGATTCCAAATACAACCATCGGAACTACAACGACCGATTCCCAGCTCTGGAAAGTGGCTAAGGATGCAGCTCTTCGTTCAAAGTTCACATCAGATCCAAATGCCCCGGAAGAGCAGAAGGGTTATATCACCTATAACTTTATAAGAGTAAATTAGTAGTCTTCGTAGAATAAAACTAGCCGATTCAACAGAAAGAATGTTTGTTGAATCGGCTAGTTTTGTTGTGTGGCGATGCAGCTTGCTGATTACTTCTTCTCCGATTTGCCGGTGTTCACGTTTAATGGGCAATAAAGCGGACAGAATTTTATGAATGCTGTGATGATAGGGATGATGCCAAGCGCACCCCACCAACTCTTCAAATAGAGCCCAGCTGCTATGATTAGAAGACCAGCGACAATTCTGATTGTCTTATCCACTTTTCCGATGTTCTGTTTCATGTGTTATAGAATTGAAATTTGAATTTGCATGCGATTGTCCAAATAAGTGATTTCTCTAATGAGAAATCACTTTCTGACGAGGTAGTAAGGCTGGGTTTGATGGGAGGGATTATTTTTTGCCTGTTTTGAGAAGGCAAATCTTCCCTCTTTGGATTTTAATGATCCCATCATGTTCCATCTTTTTTAAGAGTCTAGAGATAACCTCACGAGCAGTGCCTAGTTCAGAGGCCATCTGTTGGTGAGTGATTTTTATCTCCGTTAGGCCAGCTGCAGCAGCCTCTTCCAGTCTGTTTTGGATGCGCTCACTGGTT
>JACCEE010901223.1_pt1 | contig 10386 bp, 16 predicted proteins | sample 7449931 | NCBI WGS metagenome assembly JACCEE01 (sample SAMN15323457, study PRJNA562643) | freshwater metagenome | isolation source: river surface water | place: USA:Blue River Watershed | collected 2017-08-19 | reverse complement strand
GGATGTTTCTGCATCCTATGCTGCAGCCGCTTTCACTGACGAAGATCGCACCAAAGCAATCTGATCGGGTGGTCACGTAATAGACCCGCGGGGGCCAACGGTAAGCCCCCATCTTTCTCCCCCACTATAGTATGGAAATCGAATGTCTGATGCATACAATGTAACCGCCGACGAACTCCGCCAGTTCATCGAACGGTATGAACAACTCGACTCTGAAGAAAAAGACGTCAAGAACCAGAAAGTCGAACTGATGGCGGAAGCTAAAGGCCGAGGTTACGATACCAAGGTCATGCGAAAGGTGATCGCACTTCGGAAGCGCAAGCCCGATGAAATCGCCGAAGAAGAAGCAGTCATGGAAATGTACAAAGCTGCTCTTGGGATGAACTGATTCCCTTCATCGAAAAATATTTTGAGCCCGGTTCACTTTTTGTGAATCGGGCTATTTACATTTCGGAGGAAGTGACTTATATTCTATTCAAGGTAAAGGAAAGGAACAGACAAATGCTTAAAGGTCTCGTAATCTGGACGATGATCATGTCGGTAAACGGTACGGAAATCACCCGAGTGGGTCCGTACGGCGACTACGCCTCGTGCGAAATGATGGAAAAGACGGTTCGTACTTCGGTCGAAAAGTCGTTCGCCACCGACAGCACCTACGGTGTTTCGTTCGACAAGTGGAACGTTGGTGGCGGTGCCATCATACGCTTCTCGGACTACGACTTCAAGTGCACCAAAATCGAACTGGAATAACCACAAATTTGTGGTCGATCTGAAAAAGTTGTGTACATTCCCCTCAAGGTGATGTACTCTATCTCTACTGTGAATCAAACCTGACGAAAGGTTCTACATCATGTCTCACGAAGTCGAAACCATGGCCTACGCTGGCGAAGTTCCGTGGCATGGCCTGGGTGTTGAGGTCTCGAATGACCTGACCCCCGCCCAGATGCTCGAGAAAGCCGGGCTTGACTGGGAAGTCAAGAAGTACTCGCTCTTCGCCGAAGTCGGCGGCAAGCGTGTCAAGACGAATCAGAAAGCCCTGATTCGCATGTCGGATTCCAAAGTGCTGACCACTGTCGGCGAAGACTGGAATCCCGTCCAGAACTCTGATGCATTCGAGTTCTTCTCCGAATTCGTGCTCTCCGGCGATATGGAGATGCACACCGCTGGTTCCCTCAAGGGTGGCCAAATGGTCTGGGCGCTCGCCAAGATCAAAGAATCGTTTGACATCCTCGGTGGTGATCAGATCGATTCGTATCTCCTCTTCTCCAATCCTCATCAGTACGGCAAAGCGATCGACGTTCGCTTCACCCCGATCCGGGTGGTCTGCAACAACACGCTGACCATGTCGCTGAACCGTGAGTCGGTGAACAACTACAAAGTCGGTCACCACACCAAGTTCAACCCCGAGCAGGTGAAGGAAGCCATGGGTCTGGCCCATGAGAAGTTCGCCAAGTACAAGGAAATGGCTCAGTTCCTGGCCGGCAAGAAGTTCTCGGTGGATTCGCTCCTCCAGTACTACGCCGAAGTTTTCCCCCACACCGGGGAAAAGAAGAAAGTCGAAAAGGTGGAAGATCTGTCGCGGAATGCACAGCTCGCTCACTCCCTTCTCGAAAAACAGCCTGGTGCGGAATTCGCCCCCGGTTCCTGGTGGCAGGCTTTCAACTCTGTCACCTATGTCACCGATCACATCCAGGGTCGGAATGCAGACAACCGTCTGTACTCCAACTGGTTTGGTGGCAACCAGAATCGCAAAATCGTCGCGATGAACAAGGCGATGCAGTACGCTGCAGCCTAATCGGAGGGGAGAAATCCCCTCCACAACCTCACCCTTCATATCATGGAGTAACACTCATATGGCAGGTCTTGTCTTTGCCGCAATTCTACTGATTGCTGCGATCGTTGTCGGATTCCTCCGATTCCCCGCAGAAGTCGCCTCGCTGAAAAAGTGGATCGTTTCGGGTATCAGCGCATTCGCCCTGATCCTCACCGGTCTCGGAGCTTTCAGCTACAATGACGCAGGTTTCTGTCAGCACGTCCGTACGATCGCTGGTACTGAATCTGCAAAATGTGAAACTGGATGGTTCTTCCAAGGTTGGGGTACTGCCACCGCATGGCCTCACTACATCACCATCGCCCACACAGTGGACGCAACTGGTGAAAGCGTTGAAACCGCCTTCCAAGGTTCGATCGCACTTCCCTATCGAGTTCGTCTCGCCGACAACTGGACTGGTGATGTGACTCAAACCACCCGTTTCCAGATTCCTCAGGATCAGTCCCAGTTCCTGGAAATGGCTCGTACCTTCCGAACTCCTGAACGCCTCATCAACACCACGTTGAAACCGGCCGTGACTGCTTCTCTCGACTCTGTATCCAACATGTTCACCATGGAAGAATACTACTCGGGTGGTAAGCGTGACCAGTTCAAGTCCGAATTCAAGGACACTATCGAACGTGGTCGGGCTCAGGTCAAGCAGGTTTCCCTGAACCAAGCTGGTGGTGTCATCCAGAGCCGAGCTGCTCCTTCTGACAGCGACGTTGCCCAGGATACCTCCGATGTTGGTGACACTGAAGTCCGTCGTATCATGATCGAAAAAGTTCTCGATTCCTCGGGTAACGACATTCGAATCAAGCACGACTTCTCTGAAATTGGTATCACCGTCGCTTCGGCTATCCTCGAAAACCTGGACCCCGATGACAAGTACGAAGAGCAGATCAATGACCGAAAGGCTGCTGCATCTCGTCGAGTCGTCGCTCGTGAACAGCGTCTCGAACAGGAAGAACAGCGACTCCTGGCAATCCAGCAGGGTGAAACCGATATCGCAAAGCGTCAAGCCGCAGCGAAGGTCGAGCAGATCCAAGCTACCACCGATGCAGAGACCAAGAAGCAACTTGCTCTTATCGAAGCTGAGCGTATGAAGGAAGAAGCTGCCATTGCGAAGGAAACTTCGGGCATCAACCTCGAAAAGGCTCGAATCGATGCTGAAGCAGTTACCGTTGCTGCTGATGCTGAAGCATACGCCAAGAAAGCAATCCTCGAAGCTGACGGTGCGCTTGCTCAGAAGCTCGAAGCTTGGGTGAATGCCCAGCAAGTTTGGGCCGATGCTGCCTCGAAGATCAACGTTCCAGCAACTGTGATCGCTTCGGGTGATGGTTCTGGTTCTACTGGTTCGGCTCTCGGCACAGTTGATCAGTTCATGAGTATGCTCATGGTCAAAACTGCAAAGGATCTGGCCGTCGATCCTACGATTCAGGGTGTTACCCCGGCGAAGTAATCCTTCGTGAAAAAGTGAACGAAATGGAAAAGGGCGGTTTACATCGCCCTTTTTCTTTTGTATAATAGACTTATGAATAAGAAGGATTACCCAAATGATCAATGAACAAGTTGAAGACCGCTTTGTCAATCTGATCACGATGCCGATCGTGAACAAAGCCTTTGTCTTCGCCTCTGCCGCACACGCAGCTGTGGGTCAAACCCGCAAGTACTCAGGTGCACCCTACATCGTGCACCCTGTGGAAGTATGTGTCCTCGTTTCGATGGTGGAACATACACCTGAAATGCTTGCTGGTGCACTTCTGCATGACACTGTCGAAGATACACAGGTGACCCTGGAACTCATCCAGGCACACTTTGGCCCGGTTGTGATGAACCATGTATCGTGGCTGACCGATATCTCCAAGAAGTCGGATGGGAACCGTGCGACACGCAAGGAGATCGATCGGAAGCATACTCACATGGCTCCGAAACAGTCTCAGACCATCAAGTGTGCAGACCTGATCGCGAACACCAAGGACATCTGCCAAGCAGATCCGGATTTCGCAAAGGTCTACATGAAGGAAAAGCGTCTGCTCCTGGAAGGGATGGATGCTGACAAGACCCTCATGGACTATGCATGGAAACTCATCAATGATTGGGAGGTTCAGAATGGAAAAGCTCCAGAAGCGGGTTGATGCCCACGCAAACACGATTGGGGTCTGGTTGGCCCCAACCGCTATTCGTCTCTCCGATGAAACCGATCGTCAGTATGCTGAACGACTCATCTCCCTCGGGGCTCATCACGCAATGAAGACCGTGAATGCACCTCTTCTTCGCTCTATCGTGGAGGCTTCCTATGACTAAGCCGATCGTCTTCGCTCTCATCATGATGGGTATCATCTTCGGATTGTACCACACACAAGGAATCTTCTGATGAACAAGATTGATGTCGCAATCAAAGATCTCGAGACTCGTCTGAAGGACGATCCTCAGGGTCTTCAATCGTTGAACGAACTTGTCCTTCTGCTTGGCTCGCTAGAAGGTGAAATCGTTTCGATGCAGATGGAAATGAACCGTCGTTCCTGGGATGGATATGTGGATCAGATGTCTGGAGCATTCACTGACCGTGAAGTTGCAGACCACTATCGGAGTTCATGGTAATGTATGACAATTTCTGGCTTCCATTGAGCCATAAAAATATCCACAGTGATCGTGAATGGCACTCCCTCAATGTCTTTCCAGTGAACTATCACCATGTTAGCTACGAGTATCTCTGGCCAGATGGAACGATTACCACTTCGTGCAGCATCTATTCGTGGTATGATCGCGAATCTAGACAGACTTTCCAAGATGTAGAACGTGTTCGGGCTTATTTGAAGGGTCGTCCCGATGATGAGATCGTCGCTCCACTCAGTGAAGTCAAGATGCGGTACAATGACAAAGAGTACCAAAAAGTTCGGACTCTTCTCGACCTAATTCAAGTCGGAGATTTTGTGAAAGCCAAATCTCGGGCTGGAGACTACCGTAAGGTTCAATCGATCGATCCTCGTGGTTCGATTTTTGGTCAAGCCTTCAAACAACCAATCGATGATCCGAAATACGCTCGGTTCGTTGCCTCTGACAATGGAATGTTCTCCATCACCGAAGTCTGGCGGGATGGAAAGAAGATCTGGGGAAAGTAATGCCAATTCGTATCGACCCTAACCGTACTCCTGCGTACATCGGAACCTTCTATGTGGAAGATGCTTCTGATATGCTCGAAATGGGTGAACTCAAGAAGATGGTCTACAACCTGAACCAAATGCTTCGTGAGGATTCCTATCCACATCGGTTTCGTGTCACCCTTCGTGGTCGTCTTGGGAAGAACAATCCTGCCTACTCGAAGTATCGTTACCAGTATGGTGCTGGGAAAGACATCAAACTCTCCGATGCATCGCGAATCGATGCTTACATTCACAAGGTAAAACGATGAGAGAAGATCTCCTCTACCTGATGGAATCCCATTACAGAGCCATCAACAATCTCGAGTCACAGTATGGAACATCCATTCGACCCGGTTGGGTAGGAGAGGAGATTGGTCTTTCATGCATGTACATCCAGAAATATGCCCATGAAGCTGGCCTCGTGATTCAGGGCGACATCAGCAAATACTTCGACGAAAATGGAAAGGTGATCTATGACGAAGATCGTGATTGACCATGTCAAACCACCTATCAAACAGATCTACATTCTGTGGTGGTGTGGAAACATGATGGGGTGGAGTGAGAACAAAGACGACCTCCATGAGTGGGCAAAGAGTTTCGATGCAACATGGGAAGGTGATGAGGGTGAAGGCACAACCTACGTCATCATGACATCTGAACCTGGGTTCGATCCAGTGACTATGGAAGAAGTATTTGACATCCTGATTCAGTAAAACTGAACAAAAACAACTACTTAGGGACCTTCGGGTCCCTTTTCTTATGATCCCTACGTGGGGTTCCGATAAATACCTGAACAAAATCAACCACTTGTTCAGGATTTATCATGTCACGTGCTTCCGACCTGCACGAGCGTAATGTTGCGACATACATCAACTCTCTCGAAAATGTTACTGCCCATCGACCACAAGTCAGTTCCAAATACTCTGACGTTGTGATAGAATATGCAGGTAAGACCTCATGGTTAGAGGTCAAGATGAACCATACCGACAACCTCGGTAACACTCGAGTCTCGTATGATGGAGAACAATGGATTGCGTCAAACGATGGGCCGATCAATCGGTTCTCTCTCGAACTCCTCAACTCATCACCCGAAGCCCATCAGTTCCTTGAAGATCTCCGATCCTTTGTGGGTCGTGAACGAATCCAGATCTTCTCGTCAAAGTCTGGTCTGCTCGAACCCGATGCTGTTCCACTTGCGACCATGAAAGCTTTCTTTCGAGAACGTAATCGGTACATCATCACTCAGGAGGATGTCGATCTTGGTGAACTCGCGACCAATCACTACCTTCGTGGAAAGGCTGAACCAGCACACTACATACAGGCAGGTGATGACCTATACATGATCGGCGACGAAAACCCCCTGGGCCTCACCCAGGACCTCCCATACCTATCGGGAACTGGCATTTTCCGTATGCGAATCAGTACCCGATCCCAGTTCTATGAAGTGATGCCAGAGATCAAGATTCGATCGATGCCTGAAAGTCCCTTCTCACTTCATCCAAACACAGAGAAACCCCACCCATTCTGAAAGTTACATCATGAAAGCTCATATGAACCACATCGAAGATCTCATTCTGATTCGAGGTCTGACTGGTGCTCGTGACACAATCGAACATTTTCGTAAGATGTTCCACCTCGAAAGCAAACTCAGCATCAAGTATGATGGCGCTCCTGCCTTCAAGTGTCGATGGGAAGGTGATGAGCTTCAGGTGTTCTACAAGACTTCGAAGATTCCTCACTCCTTCGATCGAGAGATGAAGGATGAAAATCTCCGCAAGAAACTCAATGCATTGTTGGATCTGAAATGCCTCCCGAGGTTCCAGGGTGACCTCTGGGGTGACTATCTCTTTTCGAAGTATAGCACAGCTGTCCTGCTTGAAGGAGGCATGGGGTATCAGCCCAACACACTCATCTACAAGTGGCCGACAACATTGTCCCGGCTTGGGGTGGCATTCCATACATACGAGGGTCCAGAGACTTATGAGTCGATCATGGAGAAAGTTCGTACTGCTGATGTGTACTGCCCAGACCTTTCGGCACAATGGATTGGCGATGCTGTTGACTTGACTGAATTGGTTAAAGCATACAACGAACTTGACTTCTATGCAGACATCATGCTGAATGTTGGTGATTTTTCGGAACTCGTTCTCCAGTTCTTCAATGATAAGATTCGGTCAGGAAAAAGTTTCACGTATGCTGGGTCAGCTCATGAGATCCTCGATTACATTCGAAAAGTGTATGTGAAACGAATTGGATCAAAGAAGCAGCAGAAAACGAGGGATGTCTGGGCCAAAAAGCTCTACCTGATCGAGACCACATTTGTCCCACACCGTCTTAATTCAGTTCTGCGGTTCATGGAAGAGGCCCGGGCTGTAAAGTTGAAATGTATAAATAGACTCAACAGATCACCCGATGTGTGGGTCTGGCATCGTGATAATGGAATAGAACGAGCCAATCATGAAGGCTATGTTCTTAGTGGCTTTGAGACGGTCAAGTTGGTGGACAGAGATAGATTCTCGCACTACAACTTTTCGTCCGACTATATTAAGGGATGGGAAAGCTACAGTAGGAAATAGTCTATGAAGACGTTTAAAGAAATGGTGTCCGAGAAATACGGACAAAAAGAACTTAACCCAGTTGAGTATGCTCCTGGGCAAGACTCCCTCATCAACAAGAATGTTCGTAAGCGTCGACAGGACTCTGTTGCCGGCGAAGCGACCAATCCATATGCGGTTGGAACTGCTCAGGCAATGAAGAAGACTGGTGATAAACCACCTCTCAAAAAGTCAACTATCAATCTTTCCCATAAGATTGCAAAGGCAATCAAGAATGAGGAAAAGGATCCATGCTGGGATGGATACCGTCAACTCGGCATGAAGAAAAAGAATGGTAAGTCCGTTCCAAACTGCGTTCCAGAATCAGTTGAAGAAATTGACGAACTTTCGAAGAAGACCATGCAGTCCTATTACGCAAAGGCTCAAGGTCAGTTGAGTGACATCAGCAAGAAAAAGCGTGAGTATTCCACTGCTCGTACTGATGCTATTCGTAAAGGTAAAGATCCTTCAAAGATTCGTAAGCCTGCACCCACTGCAGCAGATCATGATACCTTCCGTAAAAGAGATGCTGGAACCAAAGTGGCTCTAAAGAAGCTTACAAAGGAAGAAGTTCAACTCGATGAAATCCTCTCGATTCAGGGTCGAATCAAGAGAGCCCGTGACATCAAGAAGAACAAAGCAAAGCTCAAGATGGGTAAGATGCGTCAAGCAAATCGCATCGCATCCAAAGAGCGACTCCAAGACCGAGCAAAACGTCATGCTCGTACTGCAATTGTAAAGCGTATCACCAAAGGCCTTTCGAAGAGTGAACTTTCTCCTCAGCGCAGAGCAGAGATTGAACGTCGTCTTGAGCGTATGAAGGGTCGCATCGATGTCATCGCCCGCAAGATCCTTCCTCAGGTTCGCAAAGACGAACTCTTGAAGAAGCGTGGCGACAAGTCTTCACCAAATAGTCCAAAGCAATCAGTCGTATGAAACTTATCAGCTTCAAGCAATACATTGTGAATGAGAACAAGGAAGTGTTCTTCACCTTCGGGAGAATGAATCCTCCAACAATTGGTCATGGAAAGATGCTTGATGCTCTTGCTGAAATGGCAGGAAAGAATCCCTATCGAGTCTATCTTTCCCAGTCACACGACCCCAAGAAAAATCCTCTTCTCTTCGAAGACAAGGTGAAAGCAGTTCGTAAAGTTTTCCCTCGCCATGGTAGGGCAGTTCGTGCAGATGAGAATGTCCGCGACTTTCTCCATGCAGCAGTAAAACTCTATGAGGATGGCTTTAAGAGAATCACCATGGTTGTTGGTGATGATCGAATTGCTGAGATGAAGGACCGTCTTAACAAGTACAATGGTATTGCCGGAAAGCATGGTTACTACATGTTTGAAGGCATCCGTGTTGTGTCTGCAGGTCATAGAGACCCAGACGCCGAAGGTGCGGAAGGAGCTTCAGCAACGAAGCTTCGTGAAGCAGCTAGAAACTCTGACTTTGTGGCATTTTCACAAGGTCTTCCAAAGAACGTATCGAACTCGGACGCGAAGAAACTTTACAATGATGTCCGACTTGGAATGGGTCTCAATGAAGATCGCTCATTCCGAAACCACATTAAGGTTGCCCCAGTATCGGATATTCGTGAAAAATACGTTCAAGGAAAGCTGTTCAATGTTGGAGATCGTGTAAAGATCAAGTCTACAAACGAATCCGCAAACCTCGTTCACCTTGGCTCAAATTATGTCATTGTCGAAAGTGACAATGGTAAGCGAATCAGAAAATGGCTCAATGACGTTGAAAAGATCCAGAAATAAGGTACAGAGCACATGGCGATTGATGCTACCGCAACAAATTCACGACTCGAAAGAATTGAACGTAAATTGGATGACCTCGCTGAGGCATTCGTGATACTAGCACGGACTGAAGAAAAACTCACTATTGCTGAAAGAGACAGATTGGAAATTCAGACTCGAATCGGTAAAATTGAGGATAAGATTCAAGAGATTAATGAAAAAGTAAAATCAAGCTTGAGCACTACTTCTATCATCAATCGTCTCTTTTGGGTAGCAGTGACCGGTGGTATCGCAGCCTACGCCACGCAGTTTTTCGATTACTTCAAATAAATATAAGAACTAGCGCAGGAGGCTAGCATAACAATGAAGACAGAAGACATCAAAAAGATGGCTCTTGCACTAGAAGCAGTCAAGGGCAAGAAGCTTGACCCAGTTGGTAAGCATGACAAGGACATCGATAATGACGGTGACCATGACAAGTCTGATAAGTACCTCATCAATCGCCGCAAGACTGTGACGAAGGCAGTTTCCAAGGATAAGTCGAACGTAGAAGTTCAGACCCAGGAATCTGCAAGCAAAGAAGATCTTGCAAAACTTGCTGCTGCACGAATTTCTGCTCAGCTCTGGAAGACGAAGAGCAATCTCCGCGACCCTAACAAGCGCGCTGCTGGGGAAGAAGATCGTCTTGCCAAGAAGCTTGCAAAGCAGGCAAAGATGAAGGAAGAAGTCGAAGAACTTGACGAACTCTCTCAGGACACCCTCAAGAACTATCATGCCAAGGCTGGTATCGATCGCATGAAGCTCAAGGCAAAGGTTCAGAAGGGTCTCAGCGACAAAAAGCCATCCCTTGACAAACTCAAGGCGACTGGCGATGCATACAACAAATTCCACAAGCGTGGTCGCGGTATGACCATGGCTGCGAACAAGATGAAGGAAGATCTTGACGAGTCGGTGAGCCCAAGCGATTACACCACTCATGGTGTCAAGTCTCAGTTTGGTGGTTACCGTGCAGAGATCAAACACAAGACCAAGGGTCACACCATGTATTCGGGTAGCCACACCTACAAGTCGGCTGCTCATGCAAAGGGTGAAGC
>JACCEE010659386.1_pt1 | contig 10387 bp, 7 predicted proteins | sample 7449931 | NCBI WGS metagenome assembly JACCEE01 (sample SAMN15323457, study PRJNA562643) | freshwater metagenome | isolation source: river surface water | place: USA:Blue River Watershed | collected 2017-08-19 | reverse complement strand
CCCCACACTCCCCACACTCCCCACACTCCCCACACTCCCCACACCCCCCCCTCCAGAAAGTCCCCCCCGCTCGAAAGTCTCCCCGTCCCTTCTACATCTAACCAACTGGGAGGGTAATAGTGAAAGTGGCGCCAGCTCCGAGTTGGCTTTCCACGCTAATGGTGCCTGAGTGCAGTTCCACCGCCTTTTTCACAATTGCCAATCCCAATCCCGTCCCTGGGATATTGCCCACATTTTTCCCCCGGTAAAAAGCATCGAATACCCGGGGCAAGTCTTCTGCAGCGATGCCAATGCCAAAATCCCGGATCCGCAGCACCACTTGGGTGGCTCCCATCTCCAAATCCATCTGCACCCCCCCATCATTAGGGGAATATTTAAACGCATTTGCCAGTAGATTCGCCAGAATTTGCCGCACCTGTGCCGGATCCGCCATCACCACCCTTCTCCCAATGCAAGTAAAGATAATGCTCCGCCCCCGAGCATAACTGAGTTCTACCTCTTCTAATACATCACGGCATAGTTGTTCTAAATCCACCTGCACGGGACGAAACTGAGCGATTCCCGCTTCCGCAATCCCCATCACCAGGGTTTCCTCAAGCATATTGCTCAGATGAATCGCTGCGGTTTGAATCCTGTGGATGTGAGCTTGGCTTTTCTCTAAGCCACCATGTTCAGCGTAAAACTCCAGCAAATCTGCCGAAGACAGAATCGTGGCTAGGGGGGTGCGGAACTCGTGAGACACTGTGGTAATGAAACGACTTTTCAGCTCATTAAGCTCTTTTTCCCCAGCTAAGGCGAGGCGAATTTCGGCTTCTGCCTCTACCCGGTAAGTAATATCTGTAGCTGCACCAACAATTTCCAAGGGGTTGCCAGCGGCATCTTTCACCAGCTTTACTTTGTCTTGGAGCCAGCGGTAGGTGCCGTCTTCACATAAAAACCGGTATTCTAAAGTGATTTCCCCTGACTGCGGGAGCTTGTGGAGGTGGGAGAAAATGCTCTGGGCATCTTCCGGGTGAAGGCGCATCCTCCAGAAGTGGGCGTCTGCCAAAACTTCCTGGGGTTCATAGCCGAATTGGTCTTTTACGTTGTCGCTGATGAAAGTCAGAGGCAGCTCGCCAGTGGGTTCGCGGCTGTAAACAATGGCGGTACTGGCTCTGAGTAGTTGGCGCAGGCGCGCTTGGGTAACAACCATCTCGGCTTCCATTTGCTTGCGATCGGTTATATCCCTCCCCACACCCTGAATCTCGATAATTTCCCCAGTTTCGTCCCGGATGGCGTAACCTTCCCAAGCAATCCACCGCACCCCAGTGGTGGTGAGCATTCTCAGCTCACAGCTCAACCGATAGGGGGGCTGTTGCAGTTTGGTCATCACTTCCCAACTCTGCTCTGCGTCTTCTGGATGCACCAGGGGCATAAAATAAGTACCGAGCAACTCCTCGCGCTGCATGCCAAACAGAGCGCAATAGGCATCATTGACAAAAGTAAACCGAGCAGCTCGATCGAACCGGGCGATTAAATCATGCTGCGATTCCACCATTCCCCGGTACAGTTCCTCGCTCCTCTTTAACGCCATTTCTGCTTGTTTGCGCTCTGTGATATCCAATTGGGTCATCCACACGCGCCGCAACCACCCATCCTCGACAATTCCTCCGATATTATTTAAATAATATTTAATTTCTTCCCCCGCATTCATATGCTGAGATTCGATCTGTCGCAGCCGATACCCAGACCGAACAAACTCTCTTGCTCTTTCCACGTTAGCCGGATTTTGGGGTGAGGTAATATTGCTAGTTCTGATGCCGATCATCTCCTCCACCGAACCAAAACCGTACATTCTCCCTAAAGCATCGTTTCCTTCACTCACATAGCCGTTATGGAGAATCTGAGTAATTTGCTGCTCTTCTGGAAGATTCACAGATATTGGCGGGTCAAACTCGACACAACAAATCGCTTCAAAACTTTGCTCTACTAGGGTGCGATAGCGTTCTTCGCTTTTTTTCAGCTCTTCTTCGGCTCTGACCCGCTCGGTAATATCTCTAATCGTTCCCACGAGAAATTTATTTCCTTTCTCATCCGTAAACATTGATTTATTAGTAGAAATAATGTGAATATTCCCCTGGGCATCCGTGAAAACTTCTTGGTTTTTATTGGGCGTCCCTGTCGCCCATACTAATTCGTCTTTCTCCCAAAAAATATCCGCCTCTTCTTTGGGAAAAAAATCATAATCTGTTCGATTGATTAACTCATCCCTCGTTTTCTTTAAAAAATCACAGAAAGCCTGATTGACCAAGATCCATTTATGTTGGCTATCTTTCACAAATATAGGGTCGGGATTAGCTTCTATAATATACCTCAAAATAATTGTTTCGTCTTTAATGTCCTGCTCCATTGGTTTGACTCTATATGTAATATTATTCGCCCCGAATTGCACTTCTGCTGTATTTGTTCCTTGCCGTAACCCAGCGGCGATGACAATCCCTCGCTCGTCCAAACAACATGGAATAGTATTTTTGGGTCTGTTAGCCAGCATTGTCGCCGCTGCAACCGATACCTCTGAAATCCCTAAACCCTGCATTTGGCTCTGATTCATCAGGTCTTGCTCTCCTCCGATAAATGTATCAGACGATACAGCCGATGCCATCGGAGACTTTCTATAGTTATCAAATCGTAATTTTTTCACCTGGATCGTCATCAAAGCATCTCCAATTTTTATCGAAAAATACCAATCCACAACCATGTACCTTGATTAAGCATTTTACTTATCAAATTACTTGGCTGATTTATTTACGGCTCCCCATATATTGATAATTATTTGTCATTTGTCACTTGTCCCTTGTTCCTTGTCCCTTGCCTGCATCCCCCCTACCCTCCGATTGATTGGGGGGATAAACCCCTTGTGCATTGCCTGCATCCCCCCTACCCCCTTTGAAGGGGGGGGATAAACAACAAAGGACTTTTGACAAATGACATTACCCCAGTATCTTGCTCACCAGCATAGTACCGCTCTGTAGATGAGAAAACATCAGTACAAACCTTCAATTATCTTATCTGTAAAAATACTGAATTAATTCAGTATTTTTACGTAAATACAGGGGGTACTACCCCCTCACTAGACCCCAGTTTCAGGAAAATCTCCCAGATATCTCAGCGTTTACCTCCAGGGGTAGCGCTACATAGCTCTGCACACATTGCTTATCTGCAATTAAAGATTTAAGCCTTGTACCTGAGATGTAGATGAGAAACTGTACCCAGATTGAGTTACGATAGCCCTAGCTCGCGACGCAGTGGCGTTCGGGTTTTGCAATAGTTGAGATTAATTGAAAGAGCGCTTATGGATATCATCACTCTCGGTTGGGCCTCACTGCTGACGGTGTTCACCTTCTCGATCGCTATGGTGGTCTGGGCTCGCAACGGGTTCTAAACCAATCATTTGTCATAAGTCCGGCGAGTCCTTTGTCCTTTGTCCTTTGTTTATTATTTATTCATACAAGGGACAAGTGACTTAGGACTTGGGACAAGGGACAAGTGACAAGTGACAAGTGACAAATGACCAAGGACATTTCATATAACCTTAATCCATCTAAGCACATATGGCTGTTAAGAAAATCTTAATGCTCGTGGGGGACTTCGTAGAAGATTACGAAGTGATGGTTCCCTTCCAATCCCTCCAGATGGTGGGCCACATCGTAGATGCCATCTGTCCCGGCAAAAAAGCTGGGGAAAAAGTCCGCACCGCTGTCCATGACTTTGAGGGAGAAGACCAAACTTATAGCGAAAAACCTGGGCACAACTTCACCCTCAACGCCAATTTCGATGACATTGACCCCACCGCCTACGATGCGCTGGTGATTCCTGGCGGCAGAGCCCCAGAATACATCCGCCTCAACGAGAAAGTCATAGAAATTACCCGCCACTTCGCCAATACCAACAAACCCATAGCCGCAGTCTGTCACGGTTTGCTCGTGTTAGCCGCCGCCGGGACCCTCACCGGCAAACGCTGCACCGCCTACCCAGCCTGCGGCCCCGAAGTCACCCTCGCTGGCGGTCACTACACCCAAGTTCCTCCTGATGGCGTGGTCGTAGATGGCAACCTCGTCACCGCTCCGGCTTGGCCCGCTCATCCCTATTGGTTAGCCGAATTCCTCAAACTTTTGGGCACCCACTAAGGAAACCGGGTTTCTACAGAGAATCTCGGTTCCTAGACATATAATGTGGAAGAAACCCGGTTTCTGACCACCAGGTTTGGTCGCCACCAAAGAAACCGGGTTTCTACAGAGCGTAGGTTGGGTTGAGGAACGAAACCCAACACCCAGGCATATAATGGGTGCATCTCAGTTAGGCAAATTTGCCCTCATCCCCCAACCCCTTCTCCCTGTTTGGGAGAAGGGGTGTTTACCAAGTGAGATGCACCCCATATAATGTGGAAGAAACCCGGTTAACCCGGTTTCTGACCCGCCCCTAGGACGAACAATTCCGATTATCTAGTAGCACGGCCATAGGTTTCGGTCATCATTTTGAGACGATTGGTGACTTCTTCTGTCAAGCTGTCGGACTGATAGCGCCACTGCCAGTTATCCTGGGCTTGGCTGGGAGTATTCATCCGCGCTTCGGTGTCCAAACCCAAAACATCCTGGAGGGCAACAATGGCCTGATTGGCTACAGAGGACATGGCTAATTGAATTAAATCCCAATGTATGCCCCAAGATTTGACCTCACCTAAATAGGCCAAAACTCCTTGGCGATCGTTCTCTGAAAGCTGGCCAAACCAGCCCACAGTGGTGTCATTATCGTGGGTGCCGGGGTAAACCACGCAATTGCGGTTGGAGAAATTAAAGGGTAAATAGCTATTGTCGGGGCCGGAGCCGAAGGCAAATTGTAAAATCTTCATCCCCGGTAAATCAAACATATCCCGCAGGGCTTCTACTTCTGGGGTAATTAATCCTAAATCCTCAGCAATGATGGGCAGCTTGCCTAGTTTTTCTCTGACGGTTTCCAGCAAAGCCTGTCCTTTGGCGGGAATCCACTTTCCTTTCATAGCGGTGGTTTCGCCTTTGCGTACAGACCAGAAAGACTCAAAACCTCGGAAGTGGTCGATGCGAATGATATCCACATAAGCCAATAACGATCGAAAGCGTTCGATCCACCATTCAAAGCCGGTTTTTTCCATGCGATTCCAGAGGTAAACTGGGTTGCCCCATAGCTGACCGGTGGCGCTAAAGTAATCCGGTGGGACTCCGGCCATTGAGGCGGGTTCTCCGGTTTTTTGGTCGAGGCAAAAGATTTCTGGATGTGCCCACACATCGGCGCTGTCGTGAGCCACATAGATGGGAATATCGCCGATGATTTGGATGCCGCGATCGTTGGCGTATTGCTTAAGGGCGTGCCACTGGCGGAAAAACTCAAACTGCATGAATTTGCGGAAGAAAATCTCGCCGGTTAAGCGCAACCGCCATTTTTCTAAGGCCGCCCGATCGCGCTGTACGAGTTCTGGTTCCCAAGTGTTCCAGCTTGCACCGTCAAAAGCGTTTTTGAATGACATAAACAGTGCATAGTCATCTAACCAATAGGCTTTGCTGTCGCAAAACTCCTGAAATGCTTGTTGCTGCGCGGCGGAAGCATTGGCCTTGAAATTCTGGCAAGCCTTGCGCAGCAGGGACATTTTCAGGGGCTCGACCTGAGCAAAATCCACTCGGTCTAAGGGGAACTCGGGCAAGTCGGCCAAGTCCTCTTCGGAGAGCCATCCTTCTGCTGTGAGGCGATCGGGGCTAATCAGCAGCGGATTGCCAGCCATTGCGGAATAGCACATATAGGGAGAATTCCCATACCCCGTAGGTCCTAGGGGCAAGATTTGCCACAATTGCTGCTTGCTGGCGACTAAAAAATTGATGAATCCATAGGCTTCATCCCCCAGGTCGCCAATGCCAAATCGGCTGGGGAAAGAAGTGGGATGGAGTAAAATACCGCTAGATCTGGGAAAAGGCATAGCCAAATTGATAAATAGGAGTGAAAACCGCGCTGGAGTCGCACTTGTAGGGACGTTCCAGCCATACCAATTTATCACGGTTCCTGATGTATGATAACGTTATCTAATCTTTGTTTTTTGTCCTTTGTCCTTTGTCATTTGTCCTTTGTTTTTTCATACAAATGAACAAAACAAGGAAAAAATGACCACTCTTCATATAATTGATGATTTATCCTTTATTTATTCATACAAGGGACAAAGGACAAGTGACAAGGGACAAGTGACAAAGGACAAGTGACAAAGGACAAGTGACAAGTGACAAGTGACAAAGGACAAAGGACAAGGGACAAGGGACAAAGGACAAATGACTTATCGCAATCCTGCGCCGACGGTGGACATTATTATTGAATTAGTCGATCGCCCCCACCGCCCGATCGTCCTGATCGAGCGGCGGAATAACCCTTTGGGTTGGGCGATTCCCGGAGGTTTTGTGGATTACGGCGAATCGGTAGAAACTGCTGCCGTGCGAGAAGCATTAGAAGAAATCAGCTTACCAGTGGAGTTGCTTGAGCAGTTCCATGTTTACTCCGACCCCCAGCGGGATCCGAGAGGCCATACCCTGAGCGTGGTATTTTTAGCGGCAGCCACCGGCGAGCCAAAAGCGGCGGATGATGCCAAAACCGTAGGCATTTTTGAGTTGTGGCGCTTACCGGAGCCGTTGTGCTTTGACCACGATCAGATTCTCCGAGATTACCGCCTGTATCGGGATTACGGCATTCGCCCCCGCCTGTGATTCCGGCGCCTTACTCAGAAACCGGGTTTCTAGCGGCGAATCTCCTTCCAGGTACGAGCCTTTGAAACCCGGTTTCTGTTCCACCCCAGTGATGCGATAATGCCTGATGGGAAAACCATCAAGCTCCAAGAGCGCTTTGGCATGACTCGTAAAATCATTCGCACCGAGGCAGCACCGGCACCGGTTGGGCCTTACAATCAAGCTGTGGTAGCCACCGGCGCTTTCGTGTTTGTGGCAGGGCAAATTGCCATTGACCCCAAGACCAATCAAATTGTCGGCAGTGACGATGTGGTGGCGCAAACAGAGCAAGTGATGGCCAATATCCAGGCTATCCTGAAAGCTGCTGGTGCCACATTCTCAGATGTGGTCAAAACCACAGTATTTTTGGCAGATATGAAGGATTTTGCGGCGATGAATGCCGTTTATGCCCGTTATTTCGATGCCGCTGCGGCTCCCGCCCGTGCCGCAGTGCAGGTCAGCCGTCTGCCCAAGGACGTGCTGGTAGAAATCGAATGTATTGCCATAATTGAAGGCAATGCGGCGTAGTAGGGAGACGCGATCGCGCTTAAGGGCGAAGCACACCGGTGGTGGTGGCCTGTGGTTAGATGCTCCACCCCAAAGCTGGTGTGCTTCGCCCCTACACTTTAAACAGGGCAAAATCCTGATATGTTGGGGTTTTGCCAGAACCATATTCAACCCGTAGGTAGAGGTAAATAATGACAAGCCAACAGCCCGCAAACACTGTAATGCCAGCAGCAACCCCCAGACCCGCTGGCACCAGCTTTAAAACCACGATTCTGAGCGTTGACTTGGGGCGGACAGCAACTAAAGCCTGCATCAACCGGGAGCCGAGCCGGGTGGTTTTCATCCCCGCTAACGTGGCGTCCCTGCCTGTAGAGAAGGTGCGCGGCGGCGAGTTTGAAGCCCGTCCCACCGATTCTCTGCTGGATATCTGGTTAGAATACCAGGGGAACGGTTACGCCCTCGGTCAACTAGCCGCAGACTTTGGGGCGACGCTGAATGTGGGCGCCTCGAAGGTGGAGATGGCACTGGTGAAAACTTTGGGCTGTGTGGGTTATTTTGGTGTCAGGGACGATGTGGCTGTGGTACTGGGCTTACCGTTCCACACCCAAGACCAGTTTGAGCGCGAAAAAGAGCAGATTGTTAACCAACTGACGGGCTCCCACACCATTCGCTATCGCGGTGAGGAAGTGGTGGTGGAAATCCGCAAGGTGTGGGTGATGCCAGAAGGTTATGGCAGCCTGATCTGGTCGGAAGCTCAGGAAAAAGTGGAGAAAAAAGGTATAACTCCAGATTTTGCCCGCCTGTCTGTGGCGATCGTCGATATCGGTCATCAAACCACTGATTTGCTGATGATTGATAACTTCCGTCTGGCACGGGGGGTTTCTGAAAGCAAAGAGTTTGCGATGAGCCAGTTCTATGAAGAGGTAGCCAAGGAAATTGAAGGGGCTGATAGTCAGTCCCTATTTTTGATTGAGGCGGTGAACCGTCCCCGGGGCGAACGCTTCTTCCGCCCTCGCGGTGCCCTCAAACCTACCAACCTGGATGATTTTCTCCCCAACCTGCGCGAACAGTTTGCCCGCAAAATTCGCGACCTGGTGGTGCAGTGGCTACCAGAACGAGTGACGGATGTAATTGTCACTGGTGGTGGCGGTGAGTTTTTCTGGACTGACTTGGAACCCCTGCTCAAGGATGCCAGACTGAATGCTCATTTGGCTAAGCCTTCCCGCCAAGCTAATTCTTTGGGACAATATTTATATGGAGAGGCTCAAATCGCCACTTCTTACACTCGCAAGCCCTAACCCGAATGATGTTTTGGTCTAAGAAGAAAAAAAGGGGGGTGGAGTTTACCGAGGAAGTGGCGGACGGCACCTTGTGGGCGGCTGTGGAAGCTGAATTGGCCAAACACCCCCACAAGAGTTTCAGCGACTTGTGCAAGGAGGCTTTGTGGCAGTTTCTGTATGTGCCAGAAACTGCCCGACCTCAACCGGCGCGATCGTTCCCGGCGATTGCTGGTGGAGCTGAGGAACTCATTGCCCAAATGCAAGGGCAGTTGGATTCCCTGGAGCGACGATTGGCGTCTAGGGAAGTACAACCGGCGGCGGCGGTGGCGATCGGTAGTGGTGTGGAGGGATTAATTGCCCAGATTCAAAGTCAGTTAAATTCCCTGGAGCGAAGATTGACGGCTAGAGAAACACAAGCTGCAGCGCCCATCAAGGGTAGTGAAGCTGAGGCATTAATCGCCCAAATGCAGGGGCAGTTGGATTCTCTGGAGCAAAGATTGGCGGCTAGGGAATCCAGCCGCTTGGATTCCTTGGAACATCAAATGCGGGAGTTGAGCCTCCAGGTGGGGCAGTTGGCGATCGCTCTGTCCACCTCCAACCATTCCAATGCGGCTCCCTTCTCTCCACCAGCCACTACAGGGGCACCATCTGCACCACCAGCGCCAACCTCCCCTCCCGCCGCACCACCACCAAAACCGGAAACCCTTGCTCCTCCTCCACCAGAGGACCCATTGCTTCGCCGTCTTGGTTCCCTGCTCGATGATTTCTAAATCTGTTTGTTGGATTCCAAACTATTTACCGATTACTATTGGTCTGACTAAGATAATCCCACGGCAATCCCGTGGGATTATTTTTTTCACCATCAAGAAGTCCAGAGGACTGCTGCCCCCAAAGAAGTAGGGTGGGCAGCACTGCCCACCCTACAAACTTAACTATTCACTTTTCACTATAGCGTTTCTCATATCCATAAGGTACAGCCCTCACCCCAAACCCCTCTCCCTTTATGGGAGAGGGGTTAATCACTGTACTTCACGGCACTTTTATCTGCTATATTCACTTTTCATATCAAGTCCGGGAGCATCGTTTGTATTTACGTCTGATATCAAGTCCTACTGCATCGGGATGTGAATAAGATCAAGCCTCAGACGCCACAGGTTGAAACCTGTGGCTACAGGAATCAAACCTCCATTAGGGGGTTATTTGACCACGCGGGCGGATTTTTCGCCCCTAGGACAACTATTCACAAATGATGCCCTCGTACTTGATATCACTCTCCCCGCCATGTGGTGAACAGGTAAAATAACCCCCATCAGGGGGTTTGATTCATGTAGCCAAAGACTTCAGTCCTTGGCGACATTTGGGGCTTTAATTAGATGAGATAATTCAACTTCTACCAAGGCCATATTTTGGGCAATATGTGCCACCAGCTCCACCGCACCGCCTAAATTTTTCTCGCGGGCTTGTTTTTCCAACTGAGCCGCCATCTCCCTTACCGGAGGCACCCCCACATTGGCGCTGGCGCCTTTGAGCTGATGAGCTTGATTCCTCACGGTTTCGCAATCCGTTGCCTCGATCGCTTCGGAGATCGTGGCCAGATTCTGCCGCGCATCTTCCACAAACGCTTGCAGGATTGCTACCACAAAGCTGTCATCTCCATCGGAAATTTCCTTGAGCCGCTTGTGGTCCAAAACAGCAACCGGAGTAGGCACGATCGACTGTGGTTGAGCAGGAGACGGTTTCATAATCACTGCCTCACTCACCCGCTTTGACTTTTCCCCACCCCAGCGCTCAATCAGCCCTTTCAAATCTCCCATTTTGACCGGTTTG
>JACCEE012594560.1_pt1 | contig 10389 bp, 9 predicted proteins | sample 7449931 | NCBI WGS metagenome assembly JACCEE01 (sample SAMN15323457, study PRJNA562643) | freshwater metagenome | isolation source: river surface water | place: USA:Blue River Watershed | collected 2017-08-19 | reverse complement strand
TCAATTTCTGTACGTACATTGATACTGACCATTTCGTCTTTGATCTTACGGCGACGACGACGAACTTGTTCCAGTTCTTGCTTTGCCGATTCAACAAAAGACTCGTCGATGACATTGACTTCAATGTTGTGTTCATTGCGACCGTATAAGTTACGTTCGCTTGTGATAGTTGCAATACGAGATGCAATTTCTTTTTCTAGTGCAGTTTGGCTAATGCTTGTTTGTAGCTCAGTCATACTACGCAGACGTGTTTCAAAAGTGCTCAACATAGCATCTTCAGCAAGGTAACCTACAATGCCTGTTTCTGCGTTCTTACGGGCCACAACATCACGCAGGAAGCGGTTTACATCTAGCAAGCGGCTCACTCGCTGGGTGTTTAGTTTGTATTTTTCTGCTTGTGCTGTAATTTTTGCACTGATGTCAGTGTCATATAAGCTGACAGTAATGCTAGATTTTTCACTGCCGATTCGTTTTACTTCTTCTTGGATTTGTTGTTGGACCACTGCGGCTTTGCGTAGATTAATTTTCATTCGATATTCCTTAACTTGTTAGCGTATGTGACTATTGTAGTTTAATTATTCGTCATCGTCAAGCACTTTTAGCTCTTTTGGCAAAGTAAAACGTCCAAAACTTTTCATTACAATCATGCCCGTTGGATCATTGGCTCGCATTATTGCTTCAAGTTCAATTTCATTTTCTTTTATCTTGGGCCAAACTTCTGTAAAGAGCCAACGTTTGGTTCGAGCTGGCCTAATAAACATATTGTTGAGTTCTTTTGTGTATGCGGCTTTGCCTGTTATGTCCCATACTGATGCTGCCATACAATAGTCCATATAGGTCATTAGTGCGCCACCATGAGTAGTACCTTGACTGTTGCGATGTGCTTCTTGACTATACCAAGCAAACTGCGCTATAGAATGGTCAGGACTAAACTTGTACCATGGCTGCATGGTCCAGGTTACATAGTCTTTCCAATGCTCGCCGCGAACATTGTAACCTAGCAACCTTAATGATGCTGGCGAATACTGCATTAACCTTTTAGAATATTGCGGAAGTAATTAACGGCAGCTTCTTCTACTTGCTCGGGGGTTGCATCATCTGCAACATCTAGGTTAATGTCTTCTGAGCTTGCTTCAAGTTCCCAGTCTAAGGATTTGGGAAATGCTTGGGATAGTTCATAGCTGATTAAGTCTCCGGCAACTATGCCCTGTTCGCTGTTTGCAATGTCTGTGCCTAATACAAACATATAGCAAATCATGCCTGATTCGCTTTCATGCTCAAGAACATCATCGGATGCAATGATGTCTCCAATTTCTTCGTCGACGATTTCAGTCATGTCCATGAACTCATCGTCTGTTAGTTCCCTGGCTACGCACACTCTTAGATAGTGTTTTGGTTCTTGAGCTTCCATGTTATCACCTTCTTTAAAATATTTATGTAGGCTGTTTTAGCTTGTAATACCGCCACGTTTAGGATCGGTAAAAGGCATTTTCAAATAACGATTTTCACCGCGTTGCAATGAATAAAAGTTATTCCATTGTACAGCACCTTCTGTTAATTTGTCAACATTACAGTTGTTATTAATGAAAGTTTTGATATCGTTTACTGTATAGTGAGGACGAAGTTGCAACAAACAGGCTACATATCCAGCAACTTGGGGAGTTGCTTGGCTTGTACCTGAAATTTTATTAAGGTAGTAGCCTGCCTTTCTCGGATCTGCAACTGGTGCTGTAACATACGAGCTGTTTGCGTATGCGCCCATGATCATAACACCAGGAGCATAAATGTCGACTCTTGGTCCAGTTTCGCTAAAGTAGGCTTTGCGTTCTACGGGAGGGTTAGAAAGAGTTGAATCAGTTGCTCCAACGTTAATCATACTTGGAGAAGCTGTTGGACTACTTCCTCTATGATAGTAAACATTACCGTAAATGCCAGACCAATAGTTGTTGTAGTCTTCACCGCCAGGAACGTCAATCTTGTGTCGATAATTGCCTGCGGCCCCGATCATAATAACACCTGAGGCTGCACAGTTCTCAACAGCAGAGTCAACGTATGTGATTCTTGCACCATGAACGCTGGTTACTTGTCCATATGCATAGCTGTATGAAGTTGCTGGATATGTATTGCCTCTAAATGTAACTGACTGCATGCCGCTGTAATATTGGTAATATCCCCAGCTGTTTGTACAAACAGTTGGACGAGTGTTACCTTCTGCAATTTTCTTTAAGTGGAAAGCACGAACTAAGTCAAACGCAACGTCTGAACTAATTACGCCTAAGTATGCACCTGTACGAATACTGCTACCGCCAAAGATACGAATACTATAAATGGCTGCTCCGCTTGCCCAACCGCAGGTATTACCGGCAGCAATACTGGCACAGTTTGAACCATGTCCGTCACTGTCGCCAAGATATCCGCCAATACTTGCTGAACTTGGTGTCCCTGGTACACCTAAGCTGGCCCAGTTAAAATCAACAACTCGACTACCGCCAGTTCCATCAGCGTTACGTGCAAATTCTGGGTGATCTTGTTCCACGCCAGTATCAACAACAATAATGTCTACACCAGTGCCGTCTAAATTAAAATTGTAATTTGTTTGTAAGGATGTAGCTGTTCCAAAGGGATCTTGTGCGCTTGTGCATCGTAACAGTCCCCAGTTTTTCATAGCGGCGGTTGTAGTTGTAGGATGACGATCGTAATTACCAAATCGTTGTCCTCTAAATCTTTTTTCTATTCCAGGCTGTTGATCTGCTTGCAGTTCGACTGCTAAAATTCTAGGATCTTGTCTTAGTAAAGCTACCTCATCATCTGTTAAATCAAAGTGTGCAGAGTAGTCATTAAATGGACGCTCATTTAATACTGGCAAGGCACGTCCTGGAATATAGTTGTCACTTAATCCATCTTGTGTCATTGTGTCCCATATTTCGTCCCATACTTTAGGATCTAATACTGTTACAATATATTCCATTTGTTATTCCTTAATTAGAAGTAAGTGTGATACCAAGTTGGTATGCCATCAACTAGACCAGCGTATGCCCAGGTCATTGGGCTGTTAACGTTCTGTCCAGCAAAATCAAGGAACATAAAATCATAAGTTCCACCCTGACCAAAAACTACCGGACCGTTCATGCCTGAACTCATTGTACGTGCTCGTTGTCCTGTAGCTGGCTTAAGAATCAACTTTTTAGCACCTGTAGCAGTAGTTGCGGTACCTGTGCCTGTGCCTGTGCCTGTGGCTACGAATGTTTGCCCGGCCCCACTATATTGAGCACCAATGCTTGTCCAGTTTGTATCACCAACAGTGATAATAGTGTAAGTCTCGCCTACAACAAAGGAACCGGCATTAACTGTTTGAGTGATAACAATCGGAGTTACGCTGAATACATCGCCTGGTGTAGGATTTGCAGGGAATTCGACTACCAAATAGTCGTTACTGTTAACCTTAGCGTCAACGACCCACATGTTTTTTGTGTTAGGAGTTACTGCTCTACCATATGCAGTTGCACTTGACAATGTAATTGAGGCAATGCTGTTATTATAATCCCACATACTATCCATGGTACCGCTTAGAGTAAACTCGGTCCAGTCCGCTGTTGTTGTATTAGACAATACTGTTACACCGTTGTACGGCAACAGTCCAGAACCACTTGGATTACCAGGAACCCATGTTAGCGTTCCGGCGCCATTGTTGTTCAGATAACCGCTAGCATCTGCTGGTAATGTTGTGCCACCACTGCTTAACAAGTTGTTACCATTGCTGTCTACGATAGTGCTACCTGCAGGAAGTTCTAAATTACCGTCAATTCTAAATCTAAGAGTCTTAGATGTATTATTGTCGTCAACAATAAGTTCAATACCATCTTCTGTAGAACGGTTTATTAAACGGAATATGTCATTGCTGTAAATTCTTACATCATCGCCGGCTTCCATTCTGATATCACTGCCGTCAACTTCGATGTATGTTTCTACGCCATTTCTAATTACAATGTAAATATTGTCAATGACGTTTGGTCCTGCGGCAGGTGGTGCAGTATCAGTCCATAGTGTAACATCTTGTGGATGACCCGGTGTGCTTGATCCGGTATTGGTAATATTGTAGTCAACACCGCCAATTGTTAATGTAATTGTGCTAAGGTTAGTCAATGCCCATACTGCTGTATAAACGTCAACGCTTGGGCCTGCAATAACAATACTATTGCCATCCCACGTAGCACTAGTAAATCCACTGTTGCTTGTATTAAATGTATAGTCTGCAATCCAGTTGGTGTTAGTAGTTTGCATTCTAACAATGTCATCGTCTGTGTTAACGTCCATAAATGTAAAGTTATTACCCATGTGCGTTGTAGAACTGCTGCCGCTACCTAGTAAACCATTAGTGTCTGTTAGGTCACTAACGTCTGCAGGAATAGTTGGCGCCCCGATTAAATCAGCATAGTTGCCGCTAAAACCTGCAGGAATGTCTGACAATGTAATAAACCCTGCGTCGTTAGTTAATTCGCTTAAACTTGTCGGCTTATTTGTTAAATCTGCGTAACTGCCAGTTGTTGCTACCGTAGCAAAAGTTGGTTTGCCTGTAATACCAGACCATGTAGCAGTCCCGCTACCACTACCACTACCACCTGTTACGGCAGCTTCACCTCCAGGTGTAACTCCATCATGCACATAGAAGACGCCATCAACATAAGTGATTTCACCATCTCGGCCGACGTAGCTAGCGTGGTCGCTAGTAAATTTGTGTGTAAAAACTCTTCTGAACGTCATTCTAATATTCCTTTTTTAATTTCTTATAGTAGTGCAACTCTGGCTTTAAAATCTGCAAAATCAGTTGATGCCGCAACAATAGCCTTAAGCTGAGTTTTTGTAATAACTTGCTCACCGTTAAAAGTAATCTCACCTGCCGCAACAAAATTTAAATCATTTCCACTTGCAATAGTTACACCGCCGGTGCCAGTAAACTCTACGGTTTGTACATTTAATTGTGTAGTTGTTACGGAATCAAATACTGGATCATTACCTATTTCAACTTGAAGATTTTCAAGCAATGGATTTACAACATCCAGCACACGTTGTTCTGTGAAGTATAAATTGCTGCCTTCTGGTAGATGGTATGTGTTTTTTGTGCCCCACAATGCTTCCCAATCTACCGCTGTAATTTTTGTGCTAATCGCTTCAGTAATAGTTGCGGCAAAGTCAGGGTCGTTGTTGATCGCTTGTGCTAGTTCACGTAGTGTATCTAGTGTAGCTGGCGCCAAGTCAACAATAGCATCTACATATGGACGAGTTGCTAAGTTTGTTAACGAAACAATGCTTGACGCAAGTTCACTACCTGCAATCTTTACAGTTTCGCCGTCTTTTACAATAACAAACTGATCGCCTGTGCTAAAGTTTGTTGTTGATTCAAGATCAGAAATTTTTACGTTCCATGTTGTGCTCATTATTCAGCTACCTTTGTCATTGTTATATAAACTGTAAAATTACCTGTGCCTACACAGTTTACAGTTAATTCTGTGCCGTTAGATGTAAAGTTTACATCAGCGACAAAATCTTCTTGGAACAAATCTTCAATTCGTGTAATTTCTGTTCCGTTAATAGTGCCACGAAGTTGCTTGGCAACAATCATACCACCTGCACTTCGAGCTAAGACTTTTGCATCATAGAATTCAATCCCAGACACAGTTATCTTATTACCGTCTCTATCTAATGCAATGCTATTACCTGCTGATGAAAGTACAAACTGTCTTACTTCGCTGCCAGTTCCTACTCCTAAACCAAATTCAGTTGAGGTTGTACCTGCGGTGTTATTAAATGATTTCATAGATATGATACCTCAACTCTAAATGTTCCTGTAGCAGTGTTAAATGGTATGACAACTTCAACATCATTGCGCTCTGTTGTAATATAGTCACTATCAGCAGAGTAAATGCCAACTGCACTACCGCCGTGCTTACTGTACTGCCACACTGTTTCTCCGCCTACAGTAATTGAAAAGTCTGGTGCATCTACAAGTTCTGTTAATGCAACGACACTGACTTTTAATATTCTGCGACCGGCTGTGATTGCACCAATAACTTCGTTACCACTGGGGAATGTAAACACATCTTCAATTGTTCTTGCATCAGTTGATTCGCTACGCTGATTGTTAATACGTGTCCACACACTACCATTGAACATAAACATTGCCCATTCGCCGTTTTCGTCATTGATAACGTATGCTTGGTCACCTACTAATGGATATAATGCATCACGTGCTTCTATATCAGCTACAACAGTTGTAGCACTTGCTCGCAAGCCTTGTTCAATATTCAACGCAAGAGCATAGCGTCCTGTTTGTCCGCTCATTACATTGGCATTGAAGAAAAAGCTACCCTGTACATCACGTAGTGTAATAGGGCCACCATCATTGCGATATAGTCTTAGTGCAAATGAAGTTCCAGAGGCAATTGTTTCTAACGGCAATGATGACATTGAATTAGGGCCTGCAAAATAATTTCCGTTTGCATCTGCATCGCCGTTAACGATGATGATATTACCGCCTGCACTGTGAGTTAATGTTAATTGTGTACCATCTGTAACAGTAGCAACGACATCAGGAATTCCTGCAGAGTTGATGTCAATTATCATGTCATTAACGTCAGCGATATTAGGATCGCCATAAGCCGTACTACCACTGGTCTTTGTTGTAAATTCAACAAACACTCCGTTGATAATAGCTGAGAAAGGAGTATAACCAGCGATAACTCCGTAAGCAGAACCTAAGCTAGCATCAGATGTGACACTGTTTGCTGAGCCAACCTTTTCAGCTGTAATTTTATGATATGATGTAGCACTGTTGATTGCCGTAACAGCATCATCTAATGTATATGTACCTTGGCCTACACCTAATGGTATTTGATATTTGTTTAATTCAATTACATCACCTTCGACACCAGTTGGGTCTACACCAGTACCTGTTGTAATACTCGGAATAGCTGCCGCAACTTTCATATAGATAGGGCGACGACTTGCTTTGTCGGTTGTCATGTCACCTGATCCGTCAAGGCTTGGGTAAATGTAATCACCTACTTCGCCAGGTAATCCAGCAACGAAATCAATAATGCCGTTAGCTGGGCGAATAATAAACTGATGAGGCCCTGGGCCTGGATGTACAACTGTACCAATAAACTTGTCTACGTTTTCTGCATTGCTTAAAGCAAAGTTGCCATTTTCGATACAAATAGCATCGCCTTGCTCAAAGCCATTGTCTTGCTTTTCTAATAGATAGTTAATAAGCGGATTCAAGTATTGGAATCTACTCATCACGTTGGCCGCAAAGTCAGCAGCCGCTTCACCTGGTAATGGATCAAGCATTGGGTAACCAAGTTCGTTAATTTGGAAGAATACTACTTGCCCGGGACATGTAAAAAGACCAAAGCCAGCTGGATCTCGGAATGTGTTGTAACGCAATCTGTCTTCGACGACTGCAACAAGTTCAGAGTTTGTTTTGCTAGTAATGCTCATAATTTGCAAGACTTTACCGTCTTGAGCACCTGCGACAAAATCGCCTACTTCAATATCTTGGGCATTAAACAAGAATGGTTCACGTGTTAAGTTACTACCGTGACTTCTTGATGACACGGTGAAGGTAACTTGCCATCTGTAAAACTGAGGGTTGGCACCACCTGACCAATATGGATCATCTTCAGCATTAGCGTATGGCCATAAGTCCAAACTTTGGAAGGACGTAGCAACACCACTTAACACCTTACTTGGTTTGTTAAGTCCTATAAAGTTTGTTTTCCATGCATTGATTGTCATTGCTATCCTTATTCAGCACTTAAAATAAACTGTACTACACAGTGAGTTGTTTGACCTAGGCCTGCGGTAGCACCAGTTGCTGCCTTAGTTAAGCCTAGTGTCATAGTGTTTTGACTTGCATCAAACGCTGTAAACGCTGTCGGACTACCGCTAGATCCTCCACCAGCAATAGTTCTTGTTGGGAAGTCGCTTGCCAATGAACGAGTAACATATACGTTACTTGTACGTTGATAACCGTAAACTTGAATGTTTAATGGCGTTGTTGCACTTCCGGCAAGTGTAAATGTTACAGTAGCAACAGTTGAAGTAGCAGTCGAAATAACTGCACTAATGTTACCGGATAAAACTGTAACGTTACTTAGGTTACCACTTGCATCATAATCAATTTGAGCAGTTGCACGATATACTGAACCACCACCTGCGCCAGTACCGCCACTTGATGCTACTGTACCTGGTACCCAGGCGCCCTGTGCGCTACTCCAGACAAGTGCTTGACCGTTTGTTGGTGTATCGTAGTTTGCAACGTCAGCAAGAGCTTTAATACTGCTTTGACCTAATCTGTTGTCAAATCTGTTGTTAGTCCAGTAAAGGTTGTTTGAACCTTCGGTAATCATGTCGCTGTTTGCGCTTAATGAAACTATACCGCTTGCACTGCTATAACTAATACCTGTACCGCCACTTAGTGCAGATCTTGCACGAGCCTGTGTAAAGTATTGGTTTGTGCCTTCAGTAACATCTGTTGTGCTAACGCCAGATAAGTTTGTTGCAACACTTACATCACCATTAGAGTTAAATGTTGCTAGGCCAGTAACTTTACCAGTTAAGGCAATGTTACGAGGGGCAATACCATCTTTGCCGTCTACACCAGCTGGACCCTGAATACCTTGTGGACCTTGCTCGCCAGTGTCGCCTTTTGGACCCTGAGCTCCAGCCGCACCGGCAGGCCCAGTTAAACCCTGTGGACCCTGAATACCTTGTGGTCCTGCTTCGCCTTGTAAACCTTGTGGTCCAACTACGCTGCCTACATCAATTGATGTGCCATCGCTTGTTGTAATAATTAAATGACCGCTACCATTTACTGCACCAGCAGTAACACTAGTACCTTGTTCACCTTTAAGACCTTGCGGGCCTTGTTCACCGGTATCACCCTTATCGCCTTTTGCACCAGTTGCACCAGTTGCACCAGTTGCACCAGCAGGACCTTGCAAGCCCTGTAGGCCCTGTGGGCCAGCAACACCCTGTGGACCTTGTGGTCCAATAACTCGACCAGCACTTAATGTAGTACCATCAGTTAATGTAACTTGTAAGTTGCCATTTGAATCGATCGTAACGCCGTTGCTTGTAATACTGCGGCCAGCTGGACCTTGAATACCTTGTGGACCCTGAATACCTTGAGCACCTGTATCACCTTTAGGACCTGCGGCACCTTGCGGACCAAAAGGACCTTGTGGACCAACTACGCTACCGGCGTTTAATGTTGTTCCGTTTGATAGGCCAACAATTAATTGACCATTTGAATTTACGCTTGCACTTGTTAAGCTGATACCATTCGTACCATTTGCACCGGCAGCACCCTGTGCGCCTACTGCACGGCCTGCATTTAATACAGTACCATCAGTTAATGTTAAAATTAAGTCGCCGCTTGAATTGATTATTGCACTTGCAATACCAACTCCAGAACCACCACCAGATCCGTCACCGCCTAAGATATTAATAGTTGCAATGTTGTCAACTACAGAAACTAGGCCAACACCTGCACCGACTAGGTTAATACCTTCAACGTTGCCAACAGTTGCACCTAACTTTTGTACTTCAATACTTCCAGGAATAACACTTGGAATAGGTGTATTCGGCGGAGTTGTTAAAGAAATAATTAATTTGCCTAGTGTATCATCGTAAGATGAACTCAATGCTAGACCTTGAACGTTTGTGGCTGATACAACAGATTCAGATAAAATGTCCTGCACTTGTTCAGGAGTCAGCACCGTGCCGCCTGATGATCCTCCTGATGATCCGCCTAATTGTCCTCCTGAACTTGCTCTAATACCCATTGTTTTTCCTCCGCCTTATAGGCTTAGTGTTACCTTTTGGCATGTGCCTAACGCACCAACTGGTTGTGCTAAATGACTTCTTTTGATTTTAGCACGTAGATATACGAAATTTCCAATAACGTTAAAAGTTTCAACTCCTGTTTTAGGAGAGTCGAAATCCATAAATTCTGTGTCGCCTAAGGCAATAGGAAACCAATCGTTTTCGCCTGGATTATCACTTAAACTTGCATCTACGTAGATACGTCCAATAAAGTTGTTCAAGTAAAATCCAACTGTATGCAATCCGTCTGCGTAGCCATAATAGCCATCCCCGCGGACAGGCAAGCCAACTTGGTCTAATTCGCCGTTAGCAATCAACATGTTCTGACTACGCATACTCATGATTTTATTCCTTAATAATTTCTACAACTACATCGTCACCGACTAATTGCTGTACAATTGTTTCTAAGTTAGCAACAGTTTCTTCGCCAGCAAGTGTACCTACACTCTGACTGTCTTTGTGTAGTTTGCTTAGTTTGATTACGATTAATTCTTCGTGTATTTT
>JACCEE010889575.1_pt1 | contig 10391 bp, 7 predicted proteins | sample 7449931 | NCBI WGS metagenome assembly JACCEE01 (sample SAMN15323457, study PRJNA562643) | freshwater metagenome | isolation source: river surface water | place: USA:Blue River Watershed | collected 2017-08-19 | reverse complement strand
GGCTACCTCAAGATCCGCCAGGCCGATCCGGCCGCCGAGATCCGCGCCATCTTGTCCGCCGATACCCTGGGCCAGCAAAAAATCGCCAACCTTGGCGAGGAGGGCAACCCGCTGGCCATGGCCGACATGCGCCAGTACCTGACCCTGGCGGCCAGCAACGCCCGCGTACTGCTGTCCGATGTGGTTGACAAGTTCGGCAAGGCGCCCTGGGGTTGGCGTCCGGATCTGGAAATCTCGCTGCTGATCGCCCGCCTGTTCATGGCCGGCGAAATCAAGCTGGTGACGGAGGGCACGGACCTGGACCCCAGCTCCGCCATGGAGCCTCTGACCCGACCGGCGCGCTTCAAGAACGTCTCCATCCTCAAGCGCAAGGCGGCCAGCGCCGCCGATCGTGTCAAGGCGCGCGATCTGCACCGCGACCTGTTCTCGACCCTGCCGCCGGAGGATGAGGACGCCCTGGTGGCCGCCTTCCGCGACAACTTGGGCGCACTCCGCAAGGAACTGGAAGCCGCGCGTCACAAGGCAGAGCAGAAGCATTTTCCCGGTCTGGCCGACATCAACCAGGCGCTGGCCAGGATCGAGGCACAGCTGGCCATTCGCGACCCGTTCGAGTTTCTGGATCAGATGCTCAAGGCCCGCAACGACTGGCTGGACCTGTCGGACGACACCCACGACGTGCTGAGCTTCTACAAGACCCAGCACACCGTCTGGAGCCGCATGATCCAGGCCCTGGCCGGCTTTGAAGACAACCACTCCGAACTGGTCAAGGACGCCAGCGTCGCAGCCGCGCTGGTCGAGCTCGACCGTATCCTGTCCTACAAGACGCCCTACGGCCAGGTCAACCGGATCGAGACCTTGCTCGCCACGGTCGAGAAGGTCAACGAGACGCTGGCCAGCGAGCGCCGCGAGAAGGCGCTGCAGACCATCGACAGCAAGCTGGACGAAGCCGCGCAGGCGCTCGATCAGGCCCAGGCCGATGCCACGCTGCGCAACACGGTGCTCAAGCCGCTGCAAGACCTCAAGGCCCAGTTGGCGGGCCAGAGCAGCATCCCGCGCATCCTGTTCCTGCAGCAGCGCTCGGGCGACCTGCTCGACGAAGTGATGGACAAGCTGGCCCAGGCCGCCAAGGCCAAGACACCGCCTCCTGCACCCTCCGGCACCGTGCCGTTTGCCGGTGAACCGAAGCCGACGAAGCCCTTGGAGGCCACGCCAGCCCCCAAGCCTCCCAAGGTCATTCGCGTGGCCGATCTGGGCGGCAAGACCTATCTGGAGAGTGAAGCCGACGTCGATGAGTGCTTGCGCAAGCTCAAGGTCGAGCTGATGGCCGCCATCCAGGCGGGCCAGAAGGCGCGCTTGCAGTGATGGTTTGTTACTGTAATATCAGTCCATAAGCCTGAAATTAGATTGATATTTCAATAAATATGGCAACCCCATTTCCTGTCCTGCCAGCCAATGCACTGCTCGCCATGGGCGAGCGGGTCGCCATCGCCCGGCGGGCACGGCAGTTGAACCAACGCGAACTGGCCTTCCTGGCGGGGGTGGGGGCCAGCTCGATCGTGGCACTGGAGAAAGGGCACCCAGGGGTGGCCATTGGCACCCTGGCCAGGGTCCTGGACGCACTCGGTCTCTTGTCTGAGCTGGATCACTTGCTGCAAGCACAACGCGATCCAGGGGTGGTCCAGTTTGCCCTCCAGCGGCTGAAGAAATGAAAACCCCCGTCTGGACATGGCTGCCTGGTGCTGCCGACCCTGTGCTGGCAGCGCAGCTGCACCTTGAATCCGGCCAGGGCCGGCTGAGCTACGAAACCGCCTACATGGAGGCCGCCAATGCCCGAGCATTGGACCCGATGCAGCTGCGGTTCTCGCGCAAGAGCAGTGGCATCCCCATCCTGAAAGATGGCGGCCTGCCCGGCGTGCTGCAAGACGCCATGCCGGCGGGCTATGGGGCTGACCGCCTCAAGGCCAGGCATCAGCGCGACTTGTCCGCCTTGGAGCTGATGGAGCTGGGTCCACCCGATGGGGTAGGTGCCATTGAGGTCTGCCAGGACATCGAACGTAAACTGGCCTGGCGCCCGCACACGCTGGCCGAACTCGTCGACCATATCCAGGAGCTGGAGGACTCTGCACCTGCGAGCCGGGCGATTCGGCGTTTATGGGACGACGCCACCACCAGCGCCGGAGGGGAGCGCCCCAAGGTGACACTGCTCCATGAAGGCAAGCTGTGGCTGGCCAAGCTGCAAGACCGCGGCGACGCCCCGCATCTGCCGGTCCGGGAATACGTGGTCATGCACATGGCGGCTGAACTGGGCTTGCAGGTACCCGAAGTGCGCCTGGAACAGCATGCCGGGCGCGAGGTGTTCCTGATCGAGCGTTTCGACCGGGCGGGTGATCCCTTGCGTCCGCAGCGCCACCTGTTTGCCAGTGCCCATACCGTGCTCGGGCTGGATGGCGGTACCTTGCCCGGTGACGCGCGTCGCTCCTATCTGGTACTGGCCGACCAGATGCGGCGCTGGATCACCGACCCGCAGGCTTGCCAACAAGACTTGCAAGAACTCTGGCGCCGCATGGCCTACAACGCGCTGGTGGGCAACCGGGACGACCACCCGCGCAACCACGGTTTGCTGCACGATGGCAGTGGCTGGAGGTTGTCCAAGGCTTTCGATATCACCCCGCTGCCCAATTTCGCCCGTGTGCTGGCCATGAGTGTGGCGGCGGATGGTTCGCAGGTGTGTTCGCTGCATCAGCTATTGAAGGCTGCTCCGCATTTCGACATGACCTTGCGCGATGCCTCCACCTGGCTGGCAGATGCATCGAACCATGTGGCCCAGCACTGGCAGGCGTATTTGAAGGCTCATGGTGTCCCAGCAGCGCAGACCGAACAGTTTGCCCCCGCCTTTGACATGGCCGCGGAGCTGGCAGAGCAGCCTGACCAGATCGACCAGGCAGCGGACGCCGTCGAACAAGAGCTCAACAAAGGCAGGCGGCGTCGCAGGCCAAAAGCCGAAGGAAATTGACATGGCAAAAACCGACCTGAAGTCCTGGACGGCCCTGATGTTTCCCGGGGTTCATCGAATGGAACACCCGTGATTGAACACCTGCTGACGCAGCCCGAAGGCAAAACGCTGGAGTTCAAGCGCGACCTCTCCAGCCCCAAGCCCATGCTCAAGACGCTGGTGGCATTTGCTAACACCGCTGGCGGGCGGCTGGTAGTGGGCGTGGATGACCAGCGCCAGGTGGTCGGTGTGGCGCAGCCGCTGGACGATGAGGAACGCCTGTGCAACCTGATTGCCGACAGCATTGCCCCGCGCCTGGTGCCACAGGTCGAGCTGGTCACGGTGCAGGGCAAAACCCTGCTGGTGGTCGATGTGTATGTCAGTGGCTCGCGCCCGCACTGGCTCAAGTCCGAAGGGCCGGAGCAAGGCGTGTACGTGCGTCTGGGCTCTACCAGCCGGCCGGCCGACTCGCAGCTGATCGAGGAATTGCGTCGCTCGGCCCAAGGCGTGGCCTTTGATGAAATGCCCATGCCCGAGCTGGGCGTCGAGGATCTGGACCTGGCCAGCGCCCGTCAGCTGTTCCAGGGCATCAGCCCGCTGGACGAGCAAGCGCTGCGCACGCTCAAGCTGCTCACCGCCTACCAGGGCCGCTGGGTGCCGACCCAGGGTGCGGTGCTGCTGTTCGGAAAGGAACGGCGGATGCACTTCTCTGATGCCTGGGTGCAATGCGGCCGCTTTGCCGGCACCGACAAGGCGGTCATCTTCGACCACATCGACATCCACGACCCTCTGCCGCAGGCGGTGGACAGCATCATGCTGTTCCTCAAGAAGCACGCCATGCGCGGAGCCGACTTCTCCGAGGTCCGGCGCAAGGACGTCTGGAGCATTCCGCTCACCCTGCTGCGCGAAGCCGTCATCAACGCCCTGGTCCACGCCGACTACTCGCAGCGCGGCGCGCCGATACGCATCGCCTTCTTCGACGACCGCATCGAAATCGAAAACCCCGGCACCCTGGTCCCCGGACTCACGCTGGAAGACATGCGCCAGGGTGTCTCCAAGCTGCGCAACCATGTGCTGGCCCGCGTGTTCCGCGAACTCAACCTGATTGAGCAATGGGGCAGCGGCGTGCGCCGCATCTACCGCGAGGCGCAGGAACAAGGCCTGCCCGAGCCACAGATCATCGAGTTGGGCCTGCGCGTGCGCGTGGTGGTGTACCTGGCCCAGGCATTGCCAGCCACTCAGGCGATCCCCACCGACGCTGCCGAACAAGTCACACCACGGCTAGAGTCACGGCTAGAGTCACGGCTAGAGTCGAACCTGGCGGCCAAGGTCGTGCTGCTGCTGGCCGAGGCCGAAGCGGGCAAGGCACAACTGGCCGCGTTGCTAGGCCACCAGACCGTGTCCGGCGAGTTGAACAAGCAAATCAAACGCCTGCTGACCTTGGGCTTCATCGAAATGACCCTGCCCCACAAGCCCAACAGCCGCTTGCAAAAGTACCGGCTGACCGCTCTGGGGCACCAACAATTCGCAGAAAAATGAACAAAACCAACCTCAAGTCCTACGCCCCCCAGGCCCGCAAGGACTTCATCGCCGCTGTCACCGCCCGCGCCCAGCAACTGGGCATCACTGCCCTCCAGATGCTGCCCGCCACCGTCAGTGGCGACGTGGCCATCATCGACGGCACCACCTGGCCGGCCAAGGTGGCCCGCCAGCGCGAGGTGCTGCAGCAGCGCATCCAGCGTCACGGTTTTGCTCAGACCATGGAGGAGGTGGCCTACACCTGGTTCAACCGCTTTGCCGCGCTGCGTTACATGGAGCTGCACGACTTCCTGGACCACGGCCACCGGGTACTGAGCAGCCGCGACGGCGGCCTGCCCGAGCTGCTGCGCCATGCGGCCGAGGTGACGCTGCCCGGCCTCAACCCCGCCAAGGTGCAGGAGCTGCAGCTGGCTGGCAACCGTGACGACGAACTGTTCAAGCAGTTGCTGGTGGCCCAATGCAACGAGCTCTCGCGCACCATGCCCTTCCTGTTCGAGCGCATCGACGACGACACCGAGCTGCTGCTGCCCGACAACCTGCTGCGCACCGACTCCATCGTCGCCAAGCTGGTGGCCGGCGTGCCTGAGGAAGACTGGCAGGAAATTGAAGTCATCGGCTGGCTGTACCAGTTCTACATCAGCGAGAAGAAGGACCAGGTCATCGGCAAGGTGGTCAAGAGCGAGGACATCCCCGCCGCCACCCAGCTGTTCACGCCGAACTGGATCGTGCAGTACCTGGTGCAGAACAGCGTCGGTCGCCTGTGGCTGATGGCCAACCCCGGCAGCACCCTGGCCAGCGAATGGCCTTACTACATCCAGCCCGCCGAGCAGACGCCCGAGGTGCAAGCCCAGCTCGACGAGCTGATCCAGATCCGCGTCCGCGAAGACGGCGACACCCTCAACCCCGAGTCCATCACCGTGCTGGACCCGGCCTGCGGCTCGGGCCATATCCTGGTGGTGGCCTACGACGTGCTCAAGGCCATCTACCTGGAACGCGGCCACCGCCTGCGCGACATTCCGCGCCTGATCCTGGAGAAGAACCTCTACGGCCTGGACATCGACGACCGCGCCGCCCAGATGGCCGGCTTTGCGCTGCTGATGAAGGCCCGCGCCGACGACCGCCGCCTGCTCAACGATGCCGAGAACCCGCCCAGGCTCAACGTGCTGAGCCTGCAGGAAAGCAAGGGCCTGAACTATGAAGACCTGGCCACCCCGCTAGCCCCGTATGGCGTGCAGCGCGCCACGATCTGGGCGCTGATCGAGGCGTTTGAACACGCCAAGACCTTCGGCTCGCTGATCCAGATTCCGTACCAGCTCAAGACCCAGCTGCCGCCACTGGCCCAGGTGCTGGAGATGGTGGCCGAGCAAGGCGACCTGTATGCCCAGCATGCGGCCAAGGACTTGCTGCCACTAGTGCAGCAGGCGCAGGTGCTGGCGATGCAATTTGATAGCGTGGTGGCCAACCCCCCGTACATGGGAAGCAAGGGCATGAACCCCGCGCTGAAAGACTACGCCCGCGCTACTTTCCCCGACAGCAAGGCCGACCTGTTTTCCATGTTCATTGAGCGTGGCTTTGATTGGTGCAAGTCCGCCGGTTTCAACAGCATGGTGACGATGCAGAGCTGGATGTTCTTGTCGTCGTATGAGGCCATGCGTGAGAAGTTGCTGTCTCAGCGCACTATTCAAACCATGGCGCATTTGGGTGCAAGAGCGTTTGGGGAGATTTCTGGAGAAGTGGTGCAAACCACGGCGTTTGTGCTGCAAGGGAGAAATTTCGACGAATTCAAGCCGGTGTTTTTCCGGTTGATAGAAGGGCAGGAGTCGGACAAGGAATCTGCGTTGATAGGGAATAAAAATCGTTTCGATGCTGTAAATCAGGATGATTTTAAGAAAGTTCCCGGTTCTTTGTTGGCATATTGGGTTAATTCAAAAGCAATTTCCGCTTTTGAATTGAATAAAAGTGTTTCTGAATTTGGTGATTTAAGGCAGGGCTTAATTACTGGTGATAACGATAGGTTTTTGAGATTTTGGCCTGAAGTTGATATTAGAAAATGCAAATTTAATGCTGTTAGTGCATCCGATGCTGCTGGATCAAGCGCTCGTTGGTTTCCTTATAGCAAGGGGAGTGGCTACAGAAAATGGTATGGTAATTTTGACTACTTAGTGGACTGGGAAAATGATGGATATAAAATTAAACATTTTTTCGATAATAATGGAGATTTAAGATCAAGACCACAAAACACGCAAACATATTTTCGATCTGGAATTGTCTGGTCTACCTTGAGCACAGGCAGGCCTGGATTTAGATGGCATGATCTTGGAGTAATTTACTCGGATTTGGCTCAAATTATTCTTTTGGATAATAATGAGCTTGATTTTAGGTTGATGGGTTTTTTGAACTCAGAACCTTCTGCGTACTTTTTAAGCTTTCTTGCTCCAACTATAAGGTTTCACTCGGGGTATGTTGGTCAATTGCCTTGGAATCTGGAAGTGAATAATGGCGGTAATGTTGAAAAGTTGATTGATATTTCAAGATTTGATTGGAATAGTTTTGAGACTTCATGGGGTTTTAGTGTTCATCCGCTGATTGCATGTATTGAAGATATATCTGATTCTTTGTCTATATCTTTCAGTAATTACCAAAATTTCTGCAAAACCCAGTTTTGTATATCGAGGGCATTGGAAGAAGAAAATAACCGTATCTTTATCGAAGCCTACGGTCTTCAAGATGAACTCTCTCCCGAAGTACCTGACGACCAGATCACCCTGACCCGTGCCGACCGCGAGAAGGACTGTCAGCGCCTGATCTCCTACGCCATCGGCTGCATGATGGGCCGCTACAGCCTGGACGAGCCGGGGCTGATCTACGCCCACGCCGGCAACGTCGGCTTCGACCCCAGCCGCTACACCCGCTTCCCGGCGGATGCCGACGGCATCCTGCCCATCACCGACGAACATTGGTTCGACGACGATGCGCCCGAGCGCGTGCGCGAGTTCCTGCAAGCCGTCTGGGGCCCCGATACCCTGGCCGAGAACATGGCCTGGCTGGCCGAGAGCCTGGGCGCCAAGGCCAGCGAAACCCCGGCGGAGACCATCCGCCGCTACATCGCCGACAAGTTCTACAAGGACCATCTGCAGACTTACAAGAAGCGCCCCATCTACTGGCTGTTCAGCAGCGGCAAGCAGGGTGCCTTCCAGGCGCTGGTCTACCTGCACCGTTACCACGAAGGCACGCTGGCCCGCATGCGGGCGGAATACGTCATTCCCCTCAGTGCCAAGATGGCCGCCCGCCTGGAGATGCTGGAGCAGGACGCCAACGCCGCCAGCAGCGCCGCCGCCCGCACCAAGGTGCGCAAGCAGATCGAGTCCCTGCGCAAGAAGCAGACCGAACTGCTCGCCTTCGACGAAAAGCTGCGCCACTACGCCGACATGCGCATCACCCTCGACCTCGACGACGGCGTCAAGGTCAACTACGGCAAGTTCGGCGACTTGCTGGAGGGCGTGAAGGTGGTCACGGGTGGGGCAGGAGATGAATAATCTACCTAATCAGGTCGCAGAAAGGAAAGAAACATGAAAACCATCAGCAAACAGCAGGTCCGCCAGAAAACCGTTGCCAACGTGCTGGCCCATCTGCGCATCGAGCAGCTTCAGCCCAGTCCTGAAGTGATACGCGGCCTCAACGCCTGCATGGCGGGTCAAGACACCACGGCCCATTTGCATCAACAGATCATGAACCGTCATGTCACGCTACGACGCGGTTGATGATTACGTTTACCTCGGCACTACGGTGCTGAGGAACAAGGCGGGTATCCAGGAGCAGACGGCACTGGATGCATTTGAAGCTGATGCAACGGCAGTTAGGATGCTGGAGCTTCTGGAACATCCCCTGGAGGGCCGGTTTGACTTTTCCCACCTCTGCGCCATTCACCGACACCTGTTTCAGGACGTGTATGAGTGGGCAGGCTGCATACGCACCGTGGACATAAGCCGTGATACCAGCCGATTCGCCAATGCAGCATGGATCGAGAGCTACCTGGGTGGCGTGCTTGCCAAATTGCCTGGGGAAAACTGGTTGCGCGGCTTGCAGCCAGAGCCCTTTGTGGCTCGGTTGGCGCATTACATGGGCGAAATCAACGCGACCCACCCGTTCCGTGAAGGCAATGGCCGCACGCAGCGGGTATTTTGCGCGCTGTTGGCGGAGCAGGCGGGCTACTTCATCGACTTTGAATCGGTCGATCAGGCCCAGATGTACCGCGTGATGATTGCCAATTTCAATGGAAACGACAAACCGCTGGAAGCGCTTCTTATGAACATTACTTCCATTATTGGCGAGAATGAAGAGTGAATCGGAAGAATGACAGGAGCGAGCAATGATTAATTCCGTCCGGTTCGTCAACTTCAAGTCACTGGCAGCCGTGACCATTCCGCTGGGACAGTTCAACTGCCTGGTCGGCATGAACGGTGCCGGTAAAAGCACGGTGCTGCAGGCTTTCGATTTCCTCTCGCAACTGATGCGGGGTGACGTGCAAGGCTGGTTGGATCAGCGTGGCTGGAAGGCGGTGGACCTCAACTGCAAGCTGCGCAAGGAACGCAACATCACCTTCCATGTCAAGTTCACGACGTCCGACGGCGGCATATTGAACTGGATCGGTGTCTTCAATCGCTCCGACATGCGTTGCTCCCATGAGAGTGCCTACCTGGGGGACGGCAAAGAGGTACATACCTTGCTGCGCTTGACCGGCCAGTCTTACGCATTGGAGGCCAAGCCAAGCCAGAACATTGCCTTTGAGTACCAAGGCTCGATCCTGTCGGCGTTGAAGGACTCGGAACTCCCGGTGGCTTTGCGGGAATTTCGCGATGCGCTGCGTGCCGTCCGATCCCTGGAGCTACTGTCTCCTCACCTGCTGCGCAAGAGCGCTCGTAGCAGTGAGCATGACATTGGCGCTGGAGGCGAAAAGTTGTCCGCCTACCTGGACAACATCAAGGGCGAGCAAAAGGCTGCCCTGGTGTCCTTGTTGCAGAAGTTCTACCCCGCGCTGGTGGACTTCAAGATCACTTCGCAACGATCCGGCTGGAAAAAGCTGTCAGTGTTCGAGCAGTATGGCGAGCAGCGGCTGGAAACCGATGCGATCCACCTCAACGACGGGCTGCTGCGCATCTTGGCGGTTCTGACACAGGCGGATGCAAGGCGCTCGCTGCTGCTGCTCGATGAGCTGGAAAACGGCATCAACCAGGAAATCGTGGAAACCCTGGTGGATACGCTGCTGGAAAGCCCGCAGCAGTTGCTGGTGACCACGCACAGCCCGCTGCTACTCAACTACCTGCCTGACGAAGTCGCCCAGGATGCGGTGCAGTTTCTCTACAAGACCCCGGAGGGTGAAACCCGCCGTCGGCAGTTTTTCAAGATTCCGCGCATGGCCGCGAAGCTCAAGGCTATGGGTCCCGGGGATGTCTTTGTGGACACCGACTTGAAGTTGCTCGCGCAAGAGTGCATAGAACTGGACGAGCAGTACGAGGCAGCGATACGTGCCGAGGAAAACGCCGAGGCCCGCGCCATGAGCGAGGGACATGCATGAGGTTGCTCATCAGCGGCGAAGGTCCGAGTGACTTGGGCGCATGCAACAACGCGCAAGGCCAGTGCACAGACGAACATTACAACCGCGGCCCCATGGCAGTCTGGTTGGCGCGTCTGTGGGAGGAATCGCTCAACTACAACTTGCTGGATATTCCGGAGGCCGTGGTGTTTGTCAGCGAGACCGCACTGGATCAACAGTCCAAGCTGGCGGGCAAGCGCATGCAGTCGCTGCGCGGCAAGAAGCAGTCTGCCGAAACGGGTTTGTATTTCAACAATGCCCGGCAGC
>JACCEE010281248.1_pt1 | contig 10391 bp, 7 predicted proteins | sample 7449931 | NCBI WGS metagenome assembly JACCEE01 (sample SAMN15323457, study PRJNA562643) | freshwater metagenome | isolation source: river surface water | place: USA:Blue River Watershed | collected 2017-08-19 | reverse complement strand
GGGATAGAGAGCATCCTATTCTTAAAATCTATTGAAAATAAGCAAAAGCAAATAACATCAAGCATTGTAGTATCCGATGCAATTCTTGAAGCAAAATACTTTGTGAGGTCCGATGTTCATATTCTTTACGAAATGGTTTCGGCCAAGAATAATGAAGATTTTGCCTACTGGTGGAGCGAGCATCAGTTTCAAGCACAGTTCGTGAACGATCAGATAAAGACAATTAAAACTGTTTTTTCGGAATCGGAATCGATGGCGAGTAGCTACTACAAGGATACCATTTTGAATTTCATCAATGCATTTGAACTCGACTATGGCCTCAAGGTTAAGAGTAAAATAGAGGAGGTTCACAACATTCTCAACGTAAGCAAAAAAATTCAGGGTGAAGGCAATACAATCACCATTGACGATCCTCGAATTATTAAGCTACTTAAAGATGTTGCGGGTGATGGACTTGTCTCCATCAAAGGGCTCGATAATGCTAAAAGTTATACTCAAAAAATAGTAACCGAAGCCGAAAAATCTTCGGCTCACACTGTAGCCACTTCACTAAAAACTACTTGGGTTTTAGGAATAAGTTCTATAGTTATTGCCCTATTCGTTGCCCTTATTTTCTCAAGCCGAATCTCCGGAGCCGTTGAAAAAATCCGCGATAAAGTAGAGCAGCTAAGCAAAGGTCGCCACCCCGATGAGGTAGAAATTAAGAACAGGGACGAGCTGGGTTCAATTGCCCACTCGCTTAACCAGCTGATAGTAACCTTACGCCGACTCTCCCACTTTGCTGCAGAAGTTGGAAACCGAAACTTTAAGGCAAGCTACGAAACACTTGGTGATGATGATATTCTCGGTAATTCACTTCTTGAGATGCGCAACAAGCTGGAGCAGGCAGAAACTGATGCAGCCATCAGGAGAAAAGAGGAAGAGCAGCGGGTTTATGTAACGCAAGGAATTGCCGGACTGGGAGATGTTCTGCACATCAACCACAACAGCATCGACGATATGGGCTATGCAATTATTCGCTTTTTGGTTAACTATTTAAAGGCAAACCAAGCCATCTTCTTCCAAGCAGATTACTCCGATCCGGACAATCCGGTTTTAAACCTTCATGCAACCTACGCTTTTGATCGTCGCAAATACATAAAAAAACAAGTTGCGATGGGCGATGGACTTGCCGGAGTTTGCTTCTTCGAACGCCAAAGCATATACCTTACCGAGGTGCCCGACAATTATATTACTATTTCATCCGGATTGGGAGAAGCCTTACCTCGAAACGTATTTATCGTGCCTATACTTGCCGAAGATCGCGTTGAAGGTGTTATTGAAATTGCATCATTTCATACCCTCGAAAATTACCAGACAGAAATGGTAGAGTTGATGGCCAAATCCATTGGTATAACGCTAAGTGGTATGAGGATAAACAAGCAGACAAAAGACCTTCTCGAGCAAGCACAGCGCATGGAAAAAGAGATGAAGGTTCAGGAAGATGAGATGCGCGCTACCATTTTACAGCTGGAATCGGAACTTATTGAGATGAGAACTAAAGAAGAAAAAAACAAGAAATAAAAGGTTGATTAGAAGAGTTGGGATAGTCGCCAGTGAGAAGAAAAACTCACTGGCGATTTTTTAGGGGCACACATCATGTTAGAAATTATCAATAATAAATCAATGAGTGTTCAACCAAAGATCAAGAGAGCGGTTACATAATATTAAGGCTATCTCAGCATGCAATCGATTGCGAATATAATTAGCAGTAACGAGTCATACCAAAGGAGATTCAAGTCGATTCGTCGGAATAATTCCCTCGCTCGTCGGGTTTTGTTAGATTTGTGTGCGTTATCACCTTACATTTGCTGCTACTAAAAAATGTAAAACTTAAAAGACTATTTATATGGAAACCATTTGTTGTGAAAACAGACCACGGAAAATGAAAAAAGCAGTTTTTGGACTTTTAGTCATTGCAGCTGGTGCAATTTGGTTAGGCATAAATCTTGGCTACATCGATCCTGGTGTTAAGCACATCATTTTCTCATGGCCAATGCTTTTACTCTCCATCGGATTAATTAACCTAGCAGATAGAGACAGTCGCTTTACAGGATTGGTTCTCACACTCATTGGCGGATTCTTCCTTGCTGCTCGACTTATTAATACACCATACGATTTTATTGGAATATACTGGCCGGTATTGGTTATTGGAGTTGGTATACTTATTTTCTTTAGCGCATTAGGAAAAAGAGTATTTGGTGGTAGGTTTCATCATCATAACGTTACAAACGTAACTAATGGTGGTGATCTTGATGAGGTTAATATTTTTGGTGGTTCTAAAAAAAAAATAGGAAATAAGAACTTCACCGGCGGCAAAATTGTAAACATTTTTGGAGGGACTGAGTTAGACCTAACCCAAGCAGACATGGCCGATGGCAATTGCGTACTCGATGTGGCCTGTATCTTTGGTGGAGTTACAGTAATTGTTCCACCAGAATGGTCTGTTCAAGTATCTGTTATCTCGATTCTTGGTGGGTTTGGCGATAAACGCACAGTCATTCAGAACCGTCAAGACCCAAACAAATTTATAATAATTAAAGGTGTTGCGATATTTGGAGGTGGCGAAATTAAAAGTTACTAATCATACATGGCAATTTCAATTCTACCCAGTAAAAGGGGGTTGTTTTGGTACGGAGCAGCATGGGGAGTACTATTAATACTGCAACTCTCCATTGTTCACTTGGCTACCGACCTACCATTTATCCCAACAGCCATTGATGGTATTGTATCTACATTTGTTTTTGCAATACTAGGGACACCTATTTGGTATATCACCCAGCTGCACCAGCCAGATAAAACCTCAACCTTTAATTTGGTTACGCATATAATAACATTTGGAGTTGTTACCGTAGGATTATGGACATTCATTGCGGAAACTACGGTAAACTACCTCACATCACCCTGGCCCGAGTATAGTCAATTTGCCTCTATTTCGCTAGCAATAAGAATAGCAACTGGAATATTTATCTACCTGATGCTCATGTTGGTATATTACCTAATGATCTACTACAACAATCTTCAGGAAAAAGTAGAAAGCGAGGCACGGCTTCAGGAGATGCTGACAGAGGTAGAGCTAAACATGCTAAAATCGCAAATCAACCCTCACTTCCTCTTCAATAGCCTTAACTCCATTAGCTCGCTCACCATAACTGCGCCTGAAAGGGCTCGTGAAATGCTGGTTAAGCTGTCCGATTATCTGCGCTACTCTATTTCAATAGGAAATAGCAATATGACCACCCTTGGGAAAGAGATCGATAATATTACTCGCTACCTTGAAATAGAAAAGGTACGTTTTGGAAGTAAGTTGCAATATAACTTCGAGTTAAACGAAGAAGAGAGCAACTGCAAGATCCCCCCAATGATACTACAACCACTATATGAAAATGCAGTAAAGCATGGAGTCTACGAAAGCACCTCCGAAATATATATCCAAACTCGTATCTGGATTGAGTCAGGGTTGTTGAATCTACGAATTACCAACAATTTCGAGCCTGGTGTTCCTTCCCGCAAGGGTGCCGGTGTTGGAATTAAAAATATAAAAGAGCGGCTAAGGCTTACATATCGTAGCGATCAGCTGCTTCAAGCGCAAAAACATGACGGCACTTTTGAGGTTCTGCTCACAATTCCACAAACTCAAAATGACAAACCATGAAAAGTGAAACAAAGATAAGGACGCTAATAGTTGAAGACGAAGAACCTGCACGCGCAATCGTGAAGGAGTATCTTAAGTCAATTTCGGAAATAGAAATTATTGGCGAAGCGAGTGATGGCTTTTCCGGAGCCAAAGCCATCAACGAGATGAAACCGGACTTGGTTTTTCTCGATGTTCAGATGCCAAAGTTAACCGGATTTGAGTTGCTGGAATTACTCGATCATCAGTGCCTCATCGTGTTTACTACAGCCTACGACCAGTATGCTCTCAAAGCATTTGAGATGAATGCCGTAGACTACCTACTGAAACCATTCTCCCTCACCCGCTTTCAAGAAGCCGTTCAACGCGCTATTGTACGCTTCCAAGCAAATCAAACCGATGTAAAAACTGCAGAGGCTGTAATAAAAACGAACGAAGAAACCATAGAGTTTCTCGAGCGCATTGCAGTGCGTAAAGGCGGTAGTATCGAAGTAATACCGGTGGATGATATTATTTACGTAGAATCGGATGGTGATTACGTGGTGATTCACACACCCAAAGGGAAGTTCATGAAGGAGAAAACCATGAAGTTTCTAGAATCACACCTTGTCCCTACAAAGTTTGTCCGCATTCACCGCTCCTATATTGTGAATGTTGAAAAAATTCAGCGGCTTGAACTTTACGAGAAGGATAGCTACTTGGTGGTTTTACAAAACGGAGAAAAGCTACGTTCAAGCGATTCAGGACAGAAGATGCTCCGACAGAGACTTAACCTTTAGGAAATTAGCATAAAAAATAATCTTAAGCCAATCCACAAAAAGCAAAATCGCCGAGAGTTCTCGGCGATTTTGTTTTTACTTATACGAAACAACCGCTAGTTGAATGTTGGAATAAAAGAGAAATTCTTTCCATACTCCATCATCTGCCCTGCATAGTCCGTTGGGTATTCAACTTTAACATCGATAATCTTGCCATCCTTTTCAACAGGAACTAAAACCGGATTGATAAATCCAGAGTAAGGTGCAAGATTCAACTTCTTGTAACGCTCCAATACCTCAGCATGAAGAGTTCTATCTACAGGCACAGCATACGTTTCAATCAACTTCTTGCCTGCCTCAAAATCTCCTTCCGACTTTATACGCTGAATCTCCTTCAACAGAGCGCCAAATAAACCACGAAGTTGTTCATAATCGTTGATGCGGAAGTAGGTCTTGCCATCACGAACAACCTTCTCTATAACATTATTGGCCTTGCCCTTCTCGTAGCACCAGTGTGCAATAAGCGAACGATCGCGCATGTGAGCTTGCTCTATATTCTTACCCGGCTCTATGCGCGTAAGTTGAGTCATAATACCGTTGCGGATAAATGAGTTATACTCAGCCTTTGCAACATCAATGGAGGGAATAATACCCAATTCAACCATCTTTGGATCACCAATGAAATAAAGGGCAAATAGGTCTGCACGCGACTCTTCCAAAGCAGAACCGTAGTTCTTTAGCTCATCACCCTTAGTTCCCGGTGCAAGTTGGCCTGATCCATGGCCCAAGCACTCATGAAGATCGGTGTGTAGATTCCCAGCCAATGAACCATATTGCTTAGCTAGTTCAATCTCTTCTTCTGAATAGGCAAACTCGGCAGAGAAACCATCGCCAAGGGCAGCCATGTCGTAAGCGTGAGTAATATTCTCAATAGTCACACTCTTCGAGCCAAAGTCTTTACGAATCCAGTCGGCATTTGGAAGGTTAATTCCAATAGGGGTAGCAGGGTAACAATCGCCACCAAGACAGGCGACAGTAATTACCTTTGCACTAACACCCTTTACTTTAGCCTTCTTAAACTTAGCATCAACGGGAGAGTTATCTTCAAACCACTGAGCATTATCACTAATTGTTTGAGTACGTTTAGTTGCCTCAATGTTTTTAAAGTTTGTTATAGCTTCCCATGAAGCCTTGTATCCCAGCGGATCACCATAGTTCTCTATAAATCCGTTTACAAAGTCAACTTGCGATTCCATATCGGCAACCCAGGCCAGGTTATAAGCATCAAACTTCTTCAAATCGCCGGTTTGGTAGTATTCTATCAAGTGGCGAATTGTTTGTTTTTGAGTTTCGTTCTCAGCAACAGTTTCTGCCTTTCCGAGCCAGAAAACAATCTTCTCGATGGCTGCGGTATACATTCCGCCAACCTTCCAAACCTTCTCAACAACCTTTCCATTCTCTTTGATCAGCTTCGAGTTCAACCCGTAAGAGATTGGTTGGGTATCCTTAGGGTTAACCATCTTGGCATAGAACTCTTCGGCCTCCTTCTGCGTTACACCCTCATAGTAGTTCATTGCTGAAGATGCAACTAGATCGACACCGGCAGTTTGATTTACCCTAAAACGGGCAACTTCAAGATCAAACATAATTGGAACCAACACAGTCTGCATATCGTTGAGTGAACCTAACTCCTTAGGAAAATTGTCTTCAGGGGTGTTTTTCACTAACTCGGCAAAATACTCCTTCGAGAATTCAGGAAGGAATTTTTCGTTGGAATAGTGATGGTGAATACCGTTGGAGAACCAGACCCGCTTCAGGTAGGTTACAAACTTTTCGAAATCAGGACTATTTCTATCGCCGGTATAGCCGGTATAAATTGCCTCTAGAGTTCTTCTAACTGCAAGATTATACTTGTAGTTTTGATCCCACAAAATATCACGTCCCGAAAGAGCCGCTTGAGAAAGATAGTAAACCAACTCTTTCTGTTTCAATGAAAGGCTATCGAAATCGGGTATCTGATAGCGAAGTATCTTAATGTCGGCAAATTTATCTACTTGCCACTGAAAATCGGAATCTCCCTTTTTTTCGGAAGAGCAACTGTAAGCCGCCAACGCACCAAGTGCAATCATATAAATTGCTATTTTTCTCATTATTAATATATTTTAGGTCGGTTCATTCCTTATTTTGGATAGTGTTACAAGGTCATGGTTTAATCGGATCGTATTCAACAACCGGTTTTTTCTTTGGCTTTGGCCGTTCGGCATTACGCATATCCAAGTCGGAGTATAACACCCACCGTCCTTTTTCAAACTTAAATCCATCATACGAAAAATCAGGACCATAGAACCTATAATCATTTGAATACCTTGGCTCCGAAGGGCTCAAGTGATCGAAAATAATCATATCCGACTCCGGCACATAGCGCATTACCATGCTTACCTTTGCTGAGTATTCAAAAATAATACGAGAGAACTTACGCTTGCCGTTGTCGAAAATAGGAGCACCAAATTGAGGATTGCCTTGCTCATCAAAGTATAGCACATCAATCACTCGCTTACTCGTAAACATATCATTTGGGTCGACACCAATAAGAGCGTAGTATACACGGCCATCTGCCTTCTTCTTAACTACCTGATAGTAAAGAGCACCATACCACTGCTGAGGGGTTAGGATTTGCCCCATTGGAGTGGGAATTTTTGTCCGCGAATCAATCAATTCATATGTAACTAACGGACTTACCTTATCCCTCTTAACCTGAAGTAGTCCAAATATTTTATGGTATCCACCGGGAAGTGGAATATTCCAAGTAAACAACTTCCAGTTGTTATCAGGAGAAACAACCTTACCTATATGCTTCAATGAATCAAATGGGTAATTAAACGACTCTGGCGTGTTTAGCATTGCCTTAAGCTTGGAAAACACCTCTGCATTAAGCCTATTTAACTCATCAAAATCGGGTCGCCCTGCGATTTGCACCATGAGTTTACCTATAGCCGCCTCCTCTTCTTGAACTGAATTTACAATAGGCTGTGCATTTCCACAAAGAGAGATAAATGCTATACTTGCAAAAAGGAGTGACCTCAAATATATAATTTTGAACATAGCCCCATGCGTTCTGTTAAACAACTACAAATGTAAGCAGGTATGATGATCAACGATAAAATAAAGCAATTATTTTCATGGCGACTCCTAATAGGAGTGCTTCTTGGCGGTGTAGCAGGCTACATCTACTACTACTTTTGGGGATGCAACGGAACCTGTGCCATTACCTCATCTCCAATAAAAACAGTCATATTTGGATCGGTATTAGGAGGTGTATTTGCCTACAAATGATCAACTTCATCAATAGCTTCGAGAAGAGCCTTACAAGCCATTTCAATTTGATCAGAAGTAATAATCAAGGGAGGGGCAATTCGGAATGCAGTGTCACAGAAAAGAAACCAATCGAGAAGAATTCCCCGATTTAAGGCACCCTTAATAACCTTTTGAACCATTGAAGCGCTACCCAACTCAACGGCTAAGAGCAAGCCGACACCTCTAACCTCTTGTATTTTTGGATGAACTAACCGTTTACGAAACAACTCCTCCTTCGAAGCAACTTCTTCTATATAGTTGCTTTCAAGCAGCACATTTAATGTTGCAAGCGCTGCTGCACACGACACTGGATGACCACCAAAAGTGGTTATATGCCCAAGAACAGGATTCGTCTTTAGGCATTGCATAATCTCTTTGCTCGAAACAAAAGCACCGATTGGCATTCCTCCACCCATTCCTTTTGCAATGGTAAAAATATCGGGGGTAACGCCAAACCTTTGAAATGCAAATAGGCTTCCAGATCGACCAAAGCCGGTCTGCACCTCATCAAAAATGAGAAGTGCCCCAGTTTCGTTACACTTTTTGCGAAGGGCCACCAGAAAATCATGATTGGGAACTATTGCTCCCGCTTCCCCCTGTTGCGGCTCAACTAAAACAGCAGCGGTTCTGCTAGAAATTTGGTCTAGCGACTCAATATTATTGAAAGGTAAGTGACGCGTATCGGGAAGTAACGGACGAAATGCATTCTTAAACAACTCGTCCCCCATCATGCTTAATGCTCCATGAGTACTTCCATGGTAAGCATTTACAAAGCCAACCAGCTCTGTTCTCCCGGTATATCGCTTAGCCAACTTTAACGCACCTTCGTTGGCTTCACTGCCGCTGTTTACAAAATACACTTGCGACAATGTTTCCGGCAACTGTTTGGCAAGCAGCTGAGCATACTCCACCTGAGGAGTCTGAATATACTCGCCATACACCATCAAGTGCATATATTTTTCAGCCTGAACCTTAACAGCATCCACTACTTTAGGGTTGCAATGTCCAATGCTTGAAACTGAAACGCCAGATATTAAATCGAGGTAGGCTTTACCGGAATAGTCATAAATAAAAACGCCTTCAGCACGTTCAACCTCGAGACCAACGGGGGTTTCAGAGGTTTGAGCAACGTGCTGCAGGAATAAGCTGCGCAACGAAATCATGGAAATTTATTTACTAATAAGCTTAAGATCTCTAAGGAGTTTATCACGATAACTCTTTCCAATAGGAATCAACTTCGATCCTGTAGGGAACCGCAAAAGTATAGAATTATCTTCTATGCTCGAAATCCGCTTAACATTTACAATGAACGACCGATGCACTCGCTTAAAAGTTACTGAAGGAAGTTGTCCTTCAATGGCTTTCATGGTAAAGTGAATGGTGTGCTTTTCCTTGCCGGTATTAACTACCACATAATTTTCAAGAGCTTCCACCCAAAGAATTTCACTTAACTTAAGCCGAACTAGCGAACTATTCTTCTTAATAAAGATCTCGTCGTCCTCATTTGCTTGCTTTGATACCGCATTGAAACGATCGTAAGCCTTTGTAACTCCCTTGTAGAATCGGGCGTAATTGACAGGCTTAAGCAAGTAGTCAGTAACATCGTATTCAAAGGCTTCAAGAGCATACTGATCCTTCGACGAAACAATAATTACCTGAGGGGCTACCTTTAATGTCTTCAAAAACTCGATTCCGGTCATCTCAGGCATCTCAATATCAAGGAAGATAAGGTTGATGTCTTCTCCCTTTTCAATGCCACGAATAGCCTGAATTGCCGAAGGAAACGACCTGACATAGTTTAAGAACTCTGTCTTCTTTATATACTCTTCAATGACTCTGCACGAAAGCTCGTCATCATCAATAACAATACAGTTCAGCATCCGGAATAGTTTTTACAACTTTCTTCTCTAAAATTAAGAATTTTCATCAAAAAAACGCGCTCTATTGATAATTTAATTACAATTTTTTTAAGAAATGTTTTGTGAGCAATTCCGAATTCCTCACAGAAGCCTTTACCCAGTTGAGACGTAGAGTATTTTGCTCTTCCTCACTAAGCCGCCAAGGAATTTTATTTCCATCGCGCAAGCGCAGCGCAAGATGATGAATAATTATTGCAGCAGCAACCGAAATATTTAAACTTTCAGCAAAGCCGTATAAAGGAATCTTAAGGTATTCATCGGCATTATCCAGCACATCCTTCGATAGACCGGTATGCTCAGTCCCCATAAACAGCGCAACCTTCCCCTTTGTTAAATCAAAATCCTCGAGCGAAACATCGCCTTGATGCGGAGTTGTAGCAACTATACGATACCCTTTCTCTCTCAAATTTTTGATCAATCCGGGAGTGTAACCTTCTGGTTTTCTGTAGCGATAAAGATTAAGCCATTTATAGGTTCCCTTTGCTACCAGTGGATTGGGCGTAAATCTATGCTCTCGCTCGACTATATGCAAATCCTGAATACCAAAACAATCGCAGCTGCGAAGTACTGCGCTGGCATTCTGAGAGTGGAAGATATCCTCGAGACAAACAGTTATATATCTAGTTCTAAATGACAGGGCATGCTCAATTGCCTCCTTTCGAGGGTCGGTTAAGAATTGCGACAGGT
>JACCEE011703966.1_pt1 | contig 10392 bp, 8 predicted proteins | sample 7449931 | NCBI WGS metagenome assembly JACCEE01 (sample SAMN15323457, study PRJNA562643) | freshwater metagenome | isolation source: river surface water | place: USA:Blue River Watershed | collected 2017-08-19 | reverse complement strand
GGCATCCTCTGGGTGGGTTGGTACGGGTTCAACGCCGGCTCCGCCCTCGCCGCCGACGGCATCGCGGCCAACGCCTTCATGACCACCACGGTCGCCGCGGCCGTCGCCGCCTTCGTCTGGCCGATGCTCGAATGGGTCACCCGCGGGCATCCCTCGATCCTCGGTTTCTGTTCCGGTGCGGTCGCCGGCCTCGTCGTGATCACTCCCGCCGCCGGCTACACCGATGTCTCCGGCGCGGTCCTCATCGGCGTGCTCGCCGGCGCGATCCCGTACTTCGCCTGCACCAAGCTCAAGGGCTGGCTCAAGTACGACGACGCACTTGACACCTTCGGCGTCCACGCCGTGGGCGGCACGATGGGTGCGCTGGTCACCGGCTTCCTCGCCACCTCCGAGGTCAACTCGAACCTCGTCGGCAGCTATGCCGCGAAGAACGGCCTCGCCGGCCTGATCACCCACGGCGGTCTTTGGTTGGAGCAGGTCAAGGCCATGGGGCTGACGCTCGCGATGTCGGTCGTCGGCACCATCGTGATCGCCTACCTGATCAAGGCCACCATCGGCCTGCGCGCCGCGCCGGATGTCGAGCGCCAAGGCCTCGACCTCGCCGAACACGGTGAAGAGGGCTACATCTACTGAACCGCCCACTGCACGGCTGAACCGCATCTTCCATGAAACTCATCATCGCCATCATCAAGCCCTTCAAGTTGGAGGAGGTTAAGGACGCCCTGTCGGCCATCGGCAGCGAGGGCATGACCGTGACCGAGGTCAAGGGCTTCGGTCGCCAAAAAGGCCATACCGAGATCTACCGCGGCAGCGAATACACCGTCGACTTCCTGCCGAAGGTGAAGCTCGAGATCGCCGTGGCCGATTCGCTCGTCGGGAAGGTCGTCGAGACGATCGTCGGCGCCGGCCGCACCGGCAAGATCGGCGACGGCAAGATCTTCATCCTGCCGCTGGAGGAGGTCATCCGGATCCGCACCGACGAACGCGGCGAGACCGCGATCTGACCACGGAGCCGGCCTGGGCCGGGTTCTTTCGCCGCCGGGGTTCCCGCAGGGGCCCCGGCGGTTTGTTTTCACCCGGACGCCGCGATCACAGGGCGGGCGCCCGTGCGGACGGCCGTGAGGCGGGGAGGGCCGTCGTGCGGTCTCTCCGATGTACGGATACGCGGTGTGCGTCCGAGGCGGCGACCGGTCCGGGATCAGACTTCGTCGAACTTGCGGGCGAAGAGCGCCTCGAGCTCGGCGATCATCGCAGGGCCGTCGGCCCCGGTGACGATGAACTTCAGCGACGAGCCCTTGCCCGCGGCGAGCATCATCAGGCCCATGATGCTCTTGCCGTTCACCTGCTCCTCGTCGCGTTCGACGAGGACGTCGGCTTTGAACTTGTTCGTGATGCGCACGATCATGGCCGCCGGACGGGCATGGATGCCCATCTTGTTCTGCACGGTCAGCACTTTGGTGTGCTGGTGGGCAGCGGAGGAGGCGTTGTTTTCCATGGTGGCGGCTTTGCGATTGGCGCGGGCGATGCGGATTCCCTATGAGTCGCCGGGCACTGGCAACGTCAAAAAATTCTTCGTCCCATGACCGAGCTCGCGATCATCGTTCCCTGTCGTCTGGAATCGACGCGCTTCCCGCGCAAGCTGCTGCACCCGATCCGGGGCAAGCCGCTGCTGCGGTGGGTGGCCGAGCGCATCGCCGCGCAGATGCCGGAGCTACCGCTGTTCTTCGCCGTCGACGACCCGCTGCTGGCGGCGGTGCTGGAGCCGCACGGGTTCCGGACGATCGCCACCGCGGTGGCGCACCAGAGCGGCACCGACCGGCTGGCCGAGGCCAACCGCACCGTGGGCGCGCGGTACGTGCTCAATGTCCAGGCCGACGAGCCGCTGGTGAGCCGCGCGCAGTTGCAGTCGCTCGCGGAGTTGATTCGTGGTGACGCGCCCCTGGCCACGCTCGCCACCCGCTTCCGTCGCGCCGAGGATTTCGTCAACCCCAACCAGGTGAAGGTCGTGCTCGGCGCGCAGGGACGGGCGCTCTACTTCTCGCGTTCGCCGATGCCGTACGCCCGCGATCGCGCCGGCCGGGTGGACGATGCGTGGCTCGCGGCCAACCCCTGCTACAAGCACCTCGGGCTCTACGCCTACCACGCGGATTTTCTCGAGCGGTTCACGAAACTGCCGCCGGGCCGGTTGGAACAGCTGGAGAAGCTCGAGCAGTTGCGCGTGCTCGAGCACGGTGCCGCGATCGCGGTCGGCCTCACCGAGGACCCGAGTGTCGGCGTCGACACACCGGAGGATGCGGAGAAGTTCGAACGGCTGCTCGGCGGCGCCTGAGGCGGGGCGGAGCCGTCCTGCGGGCGTTTTTCACGGGTGGGGGATTCTCCCGGTTCGGCGGTGCCGGGAACCCCATTTAGCGGACGAGCGAAAAATTCCGCTCAAGTGGAGCGGTGTGCTTGCGATAAGCGCGTCGCCCGAGCGGAAAGCCGCCTGGGCGCTGAACGAAATATGAACAAGCAATCCATCCTGAAACTCACCCTCGTCTCCCTCGCGCTCCTCGCTCTCTCGGCCGTCGCCCGCGCCGAAAGCTCCTTCGACGAAGCGCCCACGCCGCTGCGCACCCAGGCCCCGGTCTATCCGGAAGCGCTCCGCCGCGAGAACGTCTCGGGGATCGTCAGCATCAATGCGACGGTCGACGAGAATGGCAACGTGACCGCGACCGCGGTCTCCAAGAGCACCAACCCCGGTTTCGACAAGGCCGCGCTCGACGCCGTGTCCCAGTGGAAGTTCAAGCCCGCCAAGAAGGACGGACAGGCCGTCGCGGTGACGGTCGTGCTTCCGGTTCGCTTTTCCGTCACCCAGTGATGGTGACGTCCCCGCGGGCTTGCGCCCCGGCGCCGTAGCCCTCGTTCCGAAAGGCCGCCACCCGGCGGCCTTTTTTTTGCCGATCCTCAGCAAGCGAGTGCCGTCCCTGCCCGAAACTCCGGCCCCGGAAAGTGCGAATACCCCAACAGGGACGGCATTTTCCGCTCAAGTGCTCGGGGAAGAGAGACGATTAGCCCAAGAGGAAAAACCTACCCCAACGTGCCTTTGTCCATTGTCTGCCATCGATCCATCATGAAATCCGCCTCCCACCTTCGCGTGATTCTCGCCTGTGCCGCGTTGCTTCTTGCGGGCGCCGCCGCGGCGCAGGAAAGCAAGTTCGACGAACCCCCGATGCCCTCCAAGACCGTGGTCCCCGTCTATCCTCCCGAACTCAAGAAGGAGAAGATCAACGGCATGGTCACCATGTCGATCACCGTCGACGAGAAGGGCAACGTCGCGAACCCGGTCGTCAAGAAAAGCACCCGTCCCGAGTTCGAGCAGCCGGCCATCGACGCCGTGTCGAAGTGGAAGTTCGAACCCGCCAAGAAGGACGGCCAACCGGTGGCCGTGCAGGTCGTGGTACCGGTGAAATTCTCCGTCAATTAACCCACAATCGCGATACGCTCGCCAACCCATGAACAGTTCTCATTTCACCGTCGGGCGGCGCATGTCCGCTGGATTGGGCGTCGTCCTGGTCCTTCTCGCCCTCGTCGCGACGACCGCGTACTTCGCCCTCGGCCGGTCGGGCTCCGCCATCAAACAGACGGCCGACGGCGCCGAACTCGCCTCGCGGGCGATGGACCTCGACCTGACCATGAAGGATCTGCTCCGGGCCGTCAGCGCCTTCCAGGTGAGCGGCTCCAAGGAGGACTCCTCCGCCTTCGCGGAGAGCGGCCGCGAGATGCGGGCGCATTTTGCCGACATGGACGGCCGCGCGATCGACGCCGAGGCGAAGTCCATGCTCGCCGAGTCCCAACAGCTCTTCGGCAAGTTCGAGAGCCAGTTCCAGGAAATGGTGACACTGCGCGCCCAGCGCGATGAATTCGAGACGGCGATGCGGCCGGCGGCGGAGACGATCCAGAAGTCGCTCCAGCTCGTGCTCGTGAAGGCGCGCGACAGCGGCGACATGAGCGCCTCGTTCAAGGCCTCCTCGAGCCTGCAGAACTTCTTCGAGGGCCTGATGCGCGTGAACCAGTTCCTGCTCACCTCCGATGCCACCCAGGCGACGGCCGCCTCGCAATCGATCACCAAGCTGGTCGATGGGGCGAAGGCGATCGACAAGGAGATCGCGGAGATGGAGGAGTTCGACGCGACCTTCAAGGACCCGGAGCGTCGCAACGCCCTCAAGGCGGCGATCACCGAGTCGACCGGATTGCTCCAGGGCCTGGCTCGCGTGAGCGAGGGTGTCGCCCGCAGCCGTTTGCTTTACGAAAAGGAGATGCGCTCCGTCGCGGCCGACTTCAGCAATCGGATCATGGGCCTCAACCGGATGCTCGCCGAGCGCCGTCAAGGCCTGCAGCAGACGACCGGTGCCGCGCAGCGGCGCAACGAATCACTCGTGCTCGGGCTCAGCCTCGTCGGCATCATTTTCGGTGTCGTCGCGGGCTATTTCATCGTGCGCAGCGTCACCCATCCGATCGCCCATGTCGCCGCCGTCCTCAAGGAGGGGAGCGACCGCACGGCCGCCGCCTCCCGCCAGGTCAGCTCGGCGAGCCAGGCGATGGCCGACGGCTCTTGCCAGCAGGCCGCCTCGCTCGAGGAGACGAGTTCCTCGCTCGTCGAGATGGGCAGCATGATCAAGCGCACGGCGGAGCATACGGAGAGCGCCCGCCAGATGGCCGGCGAGACCCGCAAGGCCGCCGATCTCGGCTCCGACGACATGAAGGCGATGAAGGAGGCGATGGACTCCATCAAGTCCGCCGGCGGCGAGATCACGAAGATCATCAAGACGATCGACGAGATCGCGTTCCAGACGAACATTCTCGCCCTCAACGCCGCCGTCGAGGCGGCCCGCGCGGGCGAGGCCGGTGCCGGCTTCGCCGTCGTGGCCGAGGAGGTGCGCAACCTCGCGCATCGCAGCGCCGAGGCCGCCCGCGAGACCGCCGCCAAGATCGAGAACTCCAACCAGCGCAGCGAGCACGGCATCCGCCTGAGCGAGCGCGTCGGCAACAACTTCAACGAGATCACCCAGCGTGCCCGAAAGCTGGACACCATGATCCAGGAGATCGCGGACGCCGCCAAGCAGCAGAGCCAGGGCATTGAGACGATCAACGCCGAGATCTCCCGCATCGACCAGATCACCCAGGCCAACTCCGCCAGCGCCGAGGAGACGGCCAGTTCGTCGGCCGAGCTCCAGTCGCAGGCCGATCGCCTCCGGGAGGCGGTGGAGGAACTCAACCGCATGGTGCACACCGATGCCGAGGCCGCCGCGCGGCACGAGGCCCCGGCCGCGGTCACCCACGCGTCCACCCCGAAAGCTCCGATGATGCCGTCGTCGGCGACCAAGGCCCCGGCGCCGAAGAGCGTCTCGGCTCCCGCCGCCAAGCGGACCGTGGCGCCGGCGCACAAGACGGTGGCGCATGCTTCGACCAAGGGTGGCAAGGCCGACAATCCCGACAGTTTCTTCCGCGATCTGTAACTTCGAGCGTTCCCGTAGCCCGCGGAAGTTCACCAGCCCGCCACCGGTCCACCGGTCGGCGGGCTTCGCTTTTCAGGACTGGCTTCGCGGCCTTTGCCGGCGCGCGGGCGTTCGTCCGGTCGCGCCCGAGCGGACTGTCGACGGCGGCAGGCGACGTTGTTGCAATAAGCGATGTTCGGCGGATCGGTGTGCGGCGCGACAAGGTTGCACTGGCCCGTGCAAACGCACTGGATTCCCTCGTCGAGCGGTTCGATCCCCAACCCCGAATATCCCATGAAAACTTGTTCTCCCTTCCAGCGTAGCCTGCTGTTCGTTCTGCTGGCCGCATCCACCGCGATCGCGGCACCGCGCGCACCCAAGGCAACGTTGACGGTCACCACGACCGAGGCGGCCTTTGTCGACGCGACCAGAAGCCTTCGCACGGCGCCTGCGTCCGGCGCCGCCGATCTGGTGGTCGACGCCGGCACGGCGTACCAGGAAATCCAAGGCTTCGGCGGATCGTTCAACGAGAAGGGCTGGACGGCGCTGCGGCTCCTGCCCGACGACGGCAAACGCGTGCTCGCCGATCTCTTCGCTCCGCGGGGCATCGCCCGTTTCAACATCTGCCGCGTGCCCGTGGGCGCCTCCGACTACGCGGAGAGCCGCTATTCGCTCGCGGAGACACCGGACGATTTCGCGATGAAGGATTTCTCCATCGCGCGCGACCGCGAGCGGCTGATCCCGTACATCAAGGCGGCGAAGCGGCTCAATCCCGCGCTGAAGCTGTGGGGCTCGGCATGGTCCCCGCCCGCGTGGATGAAGACCAACAAGTCCACGGACTCCGGCGCGATGCGCGCCGAGCCGGCGATCTACGACGCCTATGCGCTCTACCTGCTCAAGTTCTCCCAGGCCTACCGCGCCGAGGGGCTCGAGCTCATCGCGCTGTGCCCGCAGAACGAGCCCGGCACCCTCACCGACTACCCGAGCTGCGAGTGGACCGGCGAGCAGCTGCGCGATTTCATCCGCGACCACATGGGACCGCTTTTCGCGAAGGAGGACGGCCCCGCCGTCTGGCTCGGCACGATCAACGAGGACGCCCTGCCGCGGTTCATCGAGCCCACGATGGCCGATCCCGCGGCCGCGAAATATGTGTCGGCGTTCGGCCTGCAATGGTACGCGCTGCCGATCGTCGCCGAGTGCGCGCGGCGCTGGCCGAGTATCCCGATCATACAGACAGAGACCGAGTGCGGCAACAACCACTGGCAGCCCGGCTACCGTCGCGACGCCGCGCCCAACGACTGGGCGTATGGCGCCTACACCTGGGGCAAGATCCGCGATTTCTTCGCCGGCGGCGCGTCGGTCTACCAGGCGTGGAATATCGTGCTCGATTCGAAGGGCCGCTCGATCGGCTCGCGCACCCACTGGCCGCAGAACGCCCTCGTGACCGTCGACTTCGAAACGCGCACCGCGACCTACACCCCGGCCTTCTGGGCCTTCGCGCATTTCAGCCATTTCGTCGCCCCGGGCGCCCGGCGGATCGCGACCACCGGTGCGTGGTCCGACGCCATGGCCTTCCGCAATCCCGAAGGCGCAATCGTCCTCGTGCTCGCGAACAACGAAGCGACCGCGCGCGAACTCACGGTCGAGCACGGCGGCAAACGGCGGGTTGTCGCCCTCCCGGCGAAGAGTTTCGCGACACTGGTGCTGTGAACCGGAAAGCTCAGAGAGCTTCGAGCCGCACCGCGCAGGCCTTGTAGCCGGGCTGGCGCGAGTGCGGGTCGAACGCGGGGAAGGTCAGGCGGTTCACCTCGGGACCATGCATCGCGAGGTAGATCTGCCCGGGCGCGACCGTGGCGGTGATGAAGGCGACCGCCTCGGCGTCGCCACGTCGCGATGACACGCGGACGCGCTGCCCGGAGGCGATGCCGAGGCGGGCGGCGTCGGCGGGGTTGATCTCGAGCGGGTGGGCGCGGGCGGCGAGCTTGCGCAGCACGGCGCTCTTGTTGGTGCGCGTGCCGGTGTGCCATTGCGCGGAGGAGCCGCGGCCGGTGTTGAGCAGGAGCGGATACTCGGCGTCGGGCGGTTCGGGCAACGGCCGCGGTTCGTCGAAAAGGAAGACGGCGCGTTCGTCCGGCGTGAAGAAGCGGCCGTCGGCGAAGAGCCTGCGTTCGTGCTCCTGCGGAGCGCGAACGCAGGCTGGTTGAAGTGGAAGAGTTGAAGTTGAAGAGGCGGAGGAGGGAGCGGGTGCGGACCCTGATGTGTTCGGTTTTTCGGTCTCCGAATTCCGGTTTCCCATCTCGGCAAAGGGCCACTGGATGCCGCCGACGGACTCGATGTGGTCGTAGTCGCGGATGCCGGTGAAATCGCAGGGTTGGCCGCGGGAGAGCTCGCGGAGCAGAGCGAAGGCCGCGGCGGGTGAAGACCATCGGGCGAACATCGCGCCGCAGCCCCACGCCTGGGCGATGAGCTGGAAGATCGCGAAGTCGCTCAGCGCCTGTCCGGGGGCGCGGGACACGCGGCGGATCACGCCGAGGCGGCGCTCGCTGTTGATGAAGATACCTTCCTTCTCGCCCCAGCCGGCGGCGGGAAGGACGAGGTCGGCCAGCTGCGCAGTCTCGGTCGAGGCGTACATGTCCTGCACGACGAGGAAATCGAGTTTCTTGCGCAGCTCGGCGAACCGCCGGCTGTTGGTCCAGGAGTGCGCGGTATTGGTCGCGATGATCCAGAGCCCGCGGATCTCGCCGCGGTCGATGGCGTCGAGGATCTGGTCGTAGGCGAGGCTCTTCTCGGCCGGGATGACGGCGGGATCGAGGCCGAGCACCGTGGCCACGCGCGCGCGGTGGGCCGGGTCGGCGAACTCGTGCCCGCCGAGCAACGACGTGGCGTTGCCGAACAGGCGCGAACCCATCGCATTGCACTGGCCCGTGATGGAGTTCGCGCCGGTGCCGGGACGCCCGATGTTGCCCGTCATCAGCGCGAGGTTGATCAGCGCCTGCGCGGTGCGGGTCGATTGGTGGCTCTGGTTCACGCCCATCGTCCACCAGAACGAGACGCGTTCGCCGGCGGCGACGAGATCGGCCAAGGCAGCCTGACCCGCGACGTTGACGCCGGTCTCGTGCGCGACGCGTTCGGGAGTGAACGCCTCGACGAAGGTGGCGAACTCGGCGTAGCCGCGGGTGTGCGCGTCGACGAAGGCGTGGTCGACCTTGCCGCGGCGGATCAGCGCGCGGGCGAGCCCGTAGAGGAGAGTGAGGTCGGACTTCGGATACGGAGCGACGTGGAGCGCGGATTGGACCGCAGTTTCGGTGCAACGCGGATCGATCACGACGAGGCGCGGGTGGTGGCGGTTGCGCTTCACGCGTTGCCACATGATCGGGTGCGCGATGCAGGGGTTGGCGCCGACGAAGACGAGCACGTCGCTCTCCTCGAAGTCGGCATAGGTGAACGGCGGGGCGTCGAAGCCGAACGACTGCTTGTAGGCGACGTGCGCGGTGGCCATGCACTGCCGGGTGTTCGAGTCGACGTGGAGCATGCCCATGCCGAACTTCGCGAGCGCGCCGAGCAGCGCCATCTCCTCCATCGGGATCTGGCCGGTGCTGAGAAACGAGAGCGCCGGCTTGCCGTGGCGTGCCTGGATGCCTTGGAAGTTCTCGACGAATGCGCGCAACGCGGTCGGCCAGTCGACGGGCTCGAGTTTGCCGGTGGCGCGGTTGCGCAACAGCGGCGAGGTGGCGCGGTCGGGCGCGGCGAGCGGGGTGAGCGCCTCCCAACCTTTGGGGCAGGCCATGCCCGAGTTGACGGGGTGGGAGCGGTCGGGCGTGAGGTTGATCGCCTGGCCGGTGGCATCGAGGTGGATCTCGAGCGAGCACCCGGTGCTGCAGTAGCCGCAGATCGAACGGGCGGTTGCGGCGGGGACGAGGCGGGCGGGTACGTTGCCGAGGGCGCTCGATGTGTGGGCGAGCTCGCGCGTCATGGCGCCGGTGCGAGCGTGCAGCAGTTGGTCGAGCGATTGGGTGCTCATGGTGCGGGATGACCGGGCATTTTCGGGGCGTCGACAGAGCGGAAGAAGAGGAGGCGTTCGGCGAGTTCGCCGGCGGCGAAGAAGGCGACGGCGAGCCATGGAGCGGCGAAGAGGAACGCGCCGACGCCGACCAGGCCGAGGCTGACGCGGAAAGCGAAGACCTGGCGCAGCGGACCGCGGTGCATCCGGGCGGTCGCGCCGGGGCCGACGGCGGCGGTGGATTCGGTGACGAGTTTGCCGATGAGGAGTGCCGCGGCGGCGAGCGGTGCGGTGAGGGCGAGGCCGGCGACGATCACTGTGCCGAAGAATCGGACACCGGTGGGGCCCCAGGACCAGGATTGGCGGCGGGTGTCGATGTAGATCATCGCCGAGCACAGGACGCCGAGCAGACCGGTCGCGATCACGGCGGCGCGGAGCGGCTGCGCGGCGGGCCAGAGTAGCGTCGCGAGTGCGAGCGGCGCGAAGGCGCTGAAGACGAGGATCTCGCGGCTGAGCCACGAGGTGCGCAGTCCGAGGAAGAAGCGCCACGCGCGCAGAGGCTTGCCGAGGTGGAGCCCGCTCGCGCCGAGCCCGGTGCAGAGCAACACGAGTCCGACGAGCAGGCCCGCGTGCGTCCTCGGGAGTGTAATATAATAGGTTACAAGGTCTGGGAGCGGAAGGCTCCCGGACGAAGTCAACCAATAGTTGACATGATCCAGGAGGCCGGACGGGGAGGAAATCAGAAGACCCACCGCGGGCGGAGTGGCGATGGGAGAGGCGATGACGGCGGGGAGTGGTGCGAGCGGGGCGGTGGCGAGGAGGCCGACGGCGAGTTGGGTGAGGGTGAGCATCGCGACCAACGGCCAATGGGCGGGTTGCACGCGGAGCGTATCGGAGTCGGCGGCACGGACATGCGTG
>JACCEE010714288.1_pt1 | contig 10393 bp, 5 predicted proteins | sample 7449931 | NCBI WGS metagenome assembly JACCEE01 (sample SAMN15323457, study PRJNA562643) | freshwater metagenome | isolation source: river surface water | place: USA:Blue River Watershed | collected 2017-08-19 | reverse complement strand
TGCGTCCGGCATACGGATCCCCGACGCCCTCCCGGATCCACGCCGCCCGCTCGCGGATTTGGGCGTCGATCTCCGCGCTGGTGGCCTTGCCCGTCTGCGGCCACACCGACTCGGCCAAGGCCTGCAGATCGGCGTCGCGATGTTGTTTGATCCGACGGACGATGCTCGCCGGCACGCTCGAAGGTGGGATTGCCGGCGCGGCCCAACCCGATGGCTTGCGCGCGATGGCCTGCACGTAGGCCTTTGCCCACGCCGGCCGGCTGGCCAGAAGCGCCTGCGCTGTGGGCAGCGACAGCGGACCCAGGCCGGGATACACGCTCAGCACCACCTGGGCGATCTTCGGGTCATCGTAAGCGGCCAGGGCGGTGAGCGTGGCTTGCCTGAGCGCATCGTCCTTCACGATCCCGCGGCAGGCCTTCGACAAGGCCGGCACCGCTCCCGGCACCCGCACCTCGGCCAGCACGCCGAGGTATTCCAACCGTTCGGCGCGGGTCGCGGTTTCGTCGGCCACCGTTATGAGCGCCTCGGCCATCGCGGTCGGATCGCCCTGCCGCAGCGCGAACGCCGACGAGCCCACGCCATGCCGCGCCATCGCCCGCCGCAGCGCTTCGGGCAGTCCCGACAACGCCCGACCCTTGGCCGCCTGCTCAAGGCCCGCTGCCAACCGACGGCTGTGGGCCGCGCCGGGGGAGAGTTCGAACAACCGGGCGCAGCGCAGCAGGTCGGTCTGCGTTCCCGCCTGGGCCCAGCGCCGGGCCATGCGTTCGATGAGGTGATGTTCGACCAGCGGCCGTCGCCAGAAATCCGCATCCTTCCAGAGGGCCAGCACCGCGTCGGGATCGCTCTCGGCCTGCACCTCGATGGCCCACCAGAGCAGCAACGGTTGCCGGGGGTCGGTGTCGTCTTCGCTGCGGCCTGCGAGGGCGGCGACGAGGGGCAGCCCCAACGGTCCCGGCAGTCGCCGAGCCGTACAGGCCAGTTGATTGCGCACGCTCAGGTCGGGTTCACCGGTGGCCATCGCCACCAGCCCCCGGGCCATGGGCTCGGACACGGTGCGGGTGTCTCCCACCAGGCGCACGGCCCACTCGCGCACGGCGGCCTCCGGATGGGTCAGGGCCCGCAGCGCCAACGCCTCGGTCCACCCCCCGCTGAGGTTCAGGGCCCAGAGCGTTTCGAGCGCGGTCTGGCCTCGGCTCCGGAACAGGGCCTCGGTCAGCGGTGCGACGAGTGACGTATCCTTCCGGTCGGCCAGCAGTCGCAACGCCGTCTGCCGCGTCCAGCGATTGGTGGCTTCCAGGGCCTGGATCAGTTGAGCCGCGGTGGCCTTGCCCAGGTCGGGTGTCTTCACCGGGCGCGCCCCCTTGGCCTTCAGTCGATAGATGCGGCCATTCTCCGCATCCATCCGCCCCTCGTGGTTGCGGAAGTGGTTCACCTGCTGGTCGTACCAGTCGCACACGTACAGGGCTCCATCGGGCCCGACCTTGATGTCCACCGGCCGGAACCACCGGTCGTCGCTGGTGACCGGATGGCCGAGGTCGTGGGTGCGGAAGGTCGAGCCCTCGGGCGTGATCTCACTCATCACAATGCGACCTTGAAGCGGCTCCACCCCGAAGAGTCGGCCCGCATACGGGTCGGGCAGTGCGCCGTGGTCGTAGATGACGAAGGTATGCGTGAAGCGGGGGATGCGGTCATGGGCCATGGCCGGGAAGTACCCGAAGGCGTAGGGATTGGAGAGCGGCCCGTGCTTCTCGAAGCCCTTCTGGAGATAGGCCCCCTGCTGGTAGTGGAAGCCCCGCGTGTCGCCGCCATTGTGGCCCGAGAAGAGGCGTCCGCGGCTGTCGATCTCGCAACCGAAGGCGTTGCCGCCGCCCTCCGAGAACACCTCGTAGATCCGGCGTTCGGGATGGTAGCGCCAGAGGTTCTGGCCCTGCGAATACACGGCCTTGGCATTCAACGGCTTCCCGTCGGCCCCGTGGACCCACACATTCCCGGTCACCGTGCTGCCCTGGGCTCCATACAGCCATCCGTCGGGGCCCCAGCGCAGCGAGTTGGCCACGCTGTGGGTATCCTCGAGCCCGAAGCCCGAGAGCCGCACCTCCGGGTCGCCGTCCGGGACATCGTCGCCATTGGCATCGCGGTAGAAGAGCAGGTAGGGCGGGTTCAATACCCACACGCCGCCGCGACCCCGCTCGACGGCGGTCACGATGTTCAACCCCTCGACGAAGACCGAATGCCGATCGAGGCGGCCGTCACCATCGGTGTCTTCATGGATGCTGATGCGATCCTTGCCCGGAAAGTGATGGGGCGGCGGCGGCGGCACCTTGTCGTACACCGAGCGCCACACGCTGTCGCGGCTGATGCGCGTGAGGCCCGCGGGCGAGGGATATTGGCGGTACTCCACCACCCACATCCGTCCGCGTTCGTCGAAGTTGAGGAAGACCGGTTGTGCGATCTGCGGCTCGGCCAGCAAGGGTTCCCATTCGAGATCGTCGGCCACCTTGAATCGCGCCAACGAATCCGCTGGGCTGAGTGCTCCGGCGGGCGCCTCCTGCGGCAGATCGGGTGCGGGTGCGGGCGGAATCGCCACCGGGCTGGCCACCGGGTTGGCTGCTGTGCCGGTCGATGCCGGAGAGGTGGACCCAGCCGAGGGGGTCGGACGGGGCGCTGGCGTGGTCGAGGTTTCTTTCGGGGCCGGCACGATCGCCTTGCCCGCGATCGGAGCCTCGGCCGGCGGCAGCGGATCGCGCAGGCACCAGAGGATGCCGTTGAGCAGCAGGCGACGGAACGAGGCCGTGGCGAAGTCTTCCGGGCCTCCGAGCGACGTGGTGAAGACCCGCCGGCCCTGCGCGGTGTTCACCCAGGCCACCGGCTCCAGTGTCGATTGCCCTTCCACCCGGCCCTGCATCAGGGGCACCACCGTGTCGGCCTGCTGCGACTGCTTGTACAGGTGCGAGGGCGTGACCTGCCGCGCGGCGGCCACTCCGGTCATCACCGGGTGGGAACCCTGGCCCGGGATGCCCTCGATGATCGTGCGCGGGCCCGTCGGGGGCTTGTTGTTGTAGTGCCCACCGTACTTGAGGCCCAGCACGTCGGTGTCGAAGGTCGGCCAGGCGGCGTCGCCCGGGCGCTGCGGCGTGGCATCGAAGCCGTGGCTGGCCGTGCGCAGCGCCACGACCGGCTTGCCCGCGGCCACGTGCGCCTTCAGCAAGTCGATGAGGCGCTGCGGTGGCGTCCGCCGGCGGGTGCTCACCACCACCAGGTCGGCGTCGCGCAGCGCCTCGATGTTCTGGAACTCCGGGTCTCCCTCGCGGGGTGACGACATCACCGGGGTGATCGTGTACCCACGCGAGACCAGGTGCTCGCGCGCAAAGGCGGGCAGCGTTTCCCAGGTCTGGTACTCGTTCTCGCCGATCACCAGGGCGATCTTCTTGCGGACATCGCCGGCGAAGCGGAAGGCCGGCTTTCCGGTGAAGTCGGTGCGCGTGATGCTGGGGCACCAGAAGCGCTCGATGTGCTCCACCACCAGTTCTGTGCCGCGGAAATGCGACACGTAGGGCGCCTTGCGGTGGTTGTACATGGAGTCGGTCATGTCGCGCATGAGCACCACGTTCTGGCCTTGCTGGACCATCTGGCGAATGGCGAAGGGTCGGCCCAGCACGCACATGTTGATATGCACCCCCATGATGATGACGTTGGTGATGCCGCGCTGACGCATCAGGTAGAAGGCTTCGGCCGAATCGGTGATGGCGTCGCCCTCGCGGATCTCCAGCGCCGGGTGTTGCCGGGTCCAAGCGCCGTAGCCGGGACACTCCGGGCATCCATCGCAGCCGCCGTCGGAGTCGTCGATGGGCAGCGGGGCCTCGCGGTCGGTCATGCGCGAACACCAGTTCTGAAGGGCTACCGCGGTCTTCACCGGCGGGGCTGCTTGGGCGAGTTTCCGGCCCGGGTGATCCTGATAAAACTTCAGCGTGTCGCTGGGGCAGTGGAGGATGAGCATGCCCTGGGCTCGTGCGGCGAGCAGCACCTCGTTCATGGCCGGCGCCATTTCACCCACGCGCTCGGTGGCATCCGGGCAGTGGTGCTGGTCCCACATGTCGCACACCACCACGGCCGTCCGCGAGGCCTCCCAGGTCACGGTGCCTTCCTGAGAAGTCGCTTCGGCCAGGTTCGTTGAACCCGTGCGCCAGCGGGTGTGCAAGGTGATCGGGTCGGCGTGGGCGGAGATCGCAACGCCCGCCGTCAGCGCCAGCCCGAGGCGGATCCAGAAGATCCACAAGCCCATGGCATGAAGCCCAGCGCCGGCCATCGACAGAATACGGGGGATCATTCACCGCCAGACTGAACCCCTCCGCACCTCTTGACCAGTCTCCATACCGCGGCCCGCCAGTATCGGGGATCAGAGCTCCAGACCGTCGAGTCCGGTGAACGTGACGGAGAGACCTCCCACATCCCGGGTGTAGGCTTCCGAAACGTTGGCTGCGATGACCAGATTCCTCCCCTCCGGATGGAGCTCGCGGAACTTCTTGAGATTCCTGGGGTCGAACCCCGAGGCATTCCATTGGCACTCGATCGCCAGTGCCGAGCCTCGAGCGCCAGGGACTACGAAGTCGATCTCGTGGCGGTCCTTGTCCCTCCAGTACAATACTTCGGGTTCGCTTGGATCCGAGATCAAGTGTTCCAGGACCACATGTTCCCACAGCAGCCCGCAGTCTTCCGGGCGAAGATCGGTCCAACCACGGGCGTAGGCCACGAAACCCGTGTCGAAACCGTAGATCTTGGGTTGGCGCACGAGCTCGCGGTGGCCTCCGCCCGAATAGGGCCGAACGACAAGGGCGACATGGGTCAGTTCGAGCACATCCAAATAGTTGATGAGGGTGGGCCGGCTCAGTCCACAGAGCGTCGAAAGTGTTGTCGCCTCCATCTGACCGCCACTGAGGCGCAGGACGCCTTCGATGAGCTTGAGAAAGCCCGTCCGCTTCTCGACCCGGAACAGCTCTTGAACATCCCGAGCGTAATACGAGTCGAGCCATTCCGAGTAGAACCCCGGATCGTATTCCTGAGACAGCAGCGCCGGGGGCAGGCCACCGCGCAGGAGTCGATGCCGTGGATCTGCGATACCGAAGGCGCTCAACTCGTCGTGTCGTACCGGAACCAGGTGGACGTTGCGCTTGCGGCCGGTGAGGCTGTCCCGGAATTTGCGAGTCGCCGCGAGCGTCGACGATCCCGCGGCGAGGATCTTGAGTTGAGGGAACGCGTCGGCGCCGATTTTCAGAAAGCGGCTGGGGTCGGGCAGTTGGTGGACTTCATCCAGGACCAGTCGTGATCGGGTGACCGAGCGATAGAACGCCTCGGGATCGGCAAGGAGTTGCTGGACGGAGGGCAGGTCGCAATTCAGGTATTGGCTGTCGGTCAGGCCGGTCGCCAACGTGGTCTTCCCTGCCCGACGCACCCCGGAAAGCCAGACGATCGGAGCTTTCTGCCAACACTGCTCGATCCGTTGGAGCCAGAACGGTCGCAAGATCATGAAATCAGTTTTTACAAAAAGTCGGACCCAATGTAAATCCTGGTTGCAGAAAGTCAGTCGGCAGGTCGTCGGCCACCCCCGGGCACCGTCCGCGGGGACTCCCCGATCACGAGGCCGTCGTGCGGGATGGCCATTCCCATGGAAACGCCGCCGCCAAGATTGAAATCCGCAATGCCGCAATGCAGTGTTGCGGCATGACGACAACACTGGCGATCAACAAGCGCGGCGGTCTCACCTTGCCACCAGCACTTCGGCGGAAACTCGGCCTTGAAGGCGTCGACAATCCCCTGGTGATTGTCGAAGAACGGGAAGGTGGCCTCTTTTTGCAACCCGCCGCTGCCATTCCGGTGCGCGATATCACGCAGGCGCAGTTGGCTCGGTGGATTTCCCGCGATGAAGCCGAGATGAAGGCGTTTGCGCGCAAGCCTCGGGAAAACCCCAAGCAGTGAGGTTGTTCCTCGACACGAGCGTCCTGTTGGCCGCGGCCGGTTCCGCCGACGGCGCATCGCGCTTTTTGTTTCTGAATGCGCGGGCCCAAGGTTGGAGGCTGCTCTCGTCGCCGTACTGCGTGGATGAAGCGGTTCGCAACCTCTGCAAACTCGGTCCGAAGGCGACTCACTACTGGAGATCATCCCTGAGCCTTCGTCTCGAATTGGTTTCCATAGAACTCGTGTTCGACCAGGTGCTGGTCTTTCCGAAAGCCAAGGATCGTCCCGTCCTCCTCTCCGCATTGGGGGCCCAAGCGGAGGTGCTGCTCACCCTGGATGAGCATGATTTCCAGAGGGTCATAGGTGCCCGGGTTTATGGTCTTCGAGTGCGAAGTCCCGGCCAGTTCCTGATGGAGCAGCGAGCCGTAGGCCGGATCTGAATAGGTTGCCTGCGGTGAGACGGCCGGGGTTTTTCGAAGAGTCTCTGGAGTTCCCGAGCACTTCCGAGGTAGGGAGCAATCACTTAGCGGTCCGGCTTCTAAACCCGTAGGCCACATCCCCCGATGAAGGGGTGATGCCCAAGTCCAAAACCACCCTGGACGGTTCCGCGGCCAATGCTGCCCCCCGGCCCAAGCCCAAACTCCCGACCACCGCGCAGTTCTTCGCCCTTCGGATCAATCGCCTGAAGATCTTCAAGAACCGGGAATGGGGCGCGGGTGAATTGAAGAAGATCAGCTTTGTCAGCGCGGGCGACGAGGCTCCCTCGGCCCTTGATGGATTGCTCCAGACCTCCGATCCGGACGCCAAGCGGAAGATCCTCAAGGAGGCCTCGCGCCAGATGCTTTCGGTGAAGGATTTCATCCAAGTCGATGAGATCAGCGACGGCCACGTTCTGACCTCCGGCGACTCGGGCTACGTCCTCAACACCGCCAACCGCATCCTGATGTCGCTCAATTGGACCTTCCTCATCCTCGAATTTGATGAAGATGTGGTCGAACTGGATCGCCGGATCGATGACGTGGTCGAGGGCAAGGACTTCGACACCTTCGCCTCGAGCGCCCTCATCCTCATAGCCTTGGTGGTGACGCCGCAACTCGTTGCGACCGCGCCCATCGCCGAGTTCGTCTCCCGGGCGATCCTGCAGGTACTGGTCCGCAACCGTGACGATCAGGTGGGTTGTATTACGTGTCGTTGAACCGGATGGAGCACTACCCCAACGACGAGCGCAAACGCGATGACGTGCCCGAACTGAGCAACAACGTCCGGGATGGTATCTACCCCCGATGACCTGCCATATCCGGGGGCTACACGGTGAGTTGGGCAGTACTGGTCTAGGCTGGGAAAGATTGAGTCATTGAGCCGTAGCCGGCCTGTCCCTACGAAAACCTGCAAGGTAGGGACTAATCCCCGAGCGGTCCCTTGCCTGGCGCATTCGGGGAAAGCGCCCCGTCCGAGGAAAAGATCGCGGTCACGCGGAGCTCCCCCTGCATCACAGGCCTCAGTAGCTCGATGACACCACCCAAGTTGGCCTTGATTCTCGAACGGCCCGCCGCCACCGGAGTACCCATGCCGAGCAGGATGCCGAAAGTCCGGCGGTGGCTACATACAACGAGCCATGAGAGAGCGACGAATCTCAGGTCGAAATACCGCATAATCTTGTTAAAAAATCTTACAAAACAGTTGTAAATTTCGCATCTCCTAGGCAACTTGACGCCAAATTGTTCGTTTCGGCTCTGATAAAGGTGCGGTCAAACAGGGCCGGATGGCTATACGGTCGGATAAGAATGCATTACGAAATCATCATGACAACGAGAACGGAATCACAGGATACTGGAGGTCGACTCTGTTTGGGGTTGAGGTGGACTATGAATCCCGGGGACACGATGCAAAATTTAGCTCTTCTGGTCCATAGATTGCCAATAGCCTTTGTCCAACCCCGCATGATTCGCATTATCCTGTTGATAGTCCTTCTTGGCTCACTGGCCACCTTTAGTACCGTCCACTCTGCAATTGAGACAGTTGGGGAAAGTGTTCCAATCGAGACCGTTTCTCCATTATCGCATCAAAGCGATCTAGGTAATTCTTACTATTATCGCGTAACCGGCTCAACAAGCGGCACTGTATGGGGTTCTTCACCGTATACGGACGATTCTGCCATCGGCGCAGCGGCGGTTCATGCTGGTGTTCTTGCAAATGGTCAAACTGGGGTTGTAAAAGTAACTATCACTGGATCCCAGGGTTCTTTTTCCGGGTCGACTCAAAACGGTATAACGACCCTAAATTATCCTAGCTGGCCGGGAAGCTTCACCGTCAGCTTACCCGCATTTTCGTTTTACCCAAATCTCCGATCGGTTCCGACTGCTACTGCGATAACGATTAATTCATCGGTTTTGGGTGGTAATGTCACAACAGACGCAGGCCTTGGCATCATAGAGCGCGGTGTGGTGGTCTCCAAGACTTCCGACAACGCTAATCCGGCCATCAACGGCACGGGCGTCACCAAGATCGTGAGCGGCGGCACCATCGGTGTCTTCACGGTTGGTGCCACCGGCTTGACCCTGAACACCGGCTACAGCTTCAAGGCGTATGCGATCAACGCGGCCGGCACCAGCTACAGCTCGGTGGCCACGTTCAACACGCTGAACAACACCGCTCCGGTGGCATCCGACGTCTCCGCAAGCACCGACGAAGATACGGCCAAGGAGATCACTTTGGTCGCTACGGATGCCGAAGGCGATACACTGACCTTCTCAGTCGTTACCCCCCCAACCCCGGCTACCGGCTCTCTGGGTACGGTCACCGGTAACAAGGTCACCTTCGCTCCGGCTGCCAATGCCAACGGTGTGGTCACCTTCACCTTCAAGGCCAATGATGGATCGGTTGACTCCGCCACCAAGACGGTGACCGTCACCGTCAACGCAGTGAACGACGACCCGACGCTGACGCCGCCGACGGCCATCGCGCTCACCGACACGGCCATTGACGATACCTTCTCGGCCCAGACGGGAACCCTGTCGGGTGCGGACATCGATTCCGTTAACCTCACTTACGGCATCACGGGCGGCACTGCCAACTCGGGCACCGTCACTAAGATCGGGACCTACGGGACGTTGTCCGTGACCTCCGCCACCGGCGCTTACAGCTTTGCTCCGAACGCTTCGGCCATCAACGCTCTGACCGCCAATACCAGCGAGTCCTTCACCGTGAGCGTGTCCGACGGCGCCCTCTCGGCCACGGCGACCTTGACCGTGAACATCACCGCCGCCAACGACACCCCGGCCTTGGCCACCCCGACGGCCATTGCCATCACCGATACGGCTGCGGCGGACACCTTCTCGGCGAGCACTGGTACGTTGTTGGGCAGCGATCGCGACACCGGCGCCACCTTCACCTACGGCATCACCGGCGGCACGGTGGCCGGCGGCAAGTCCACCAAGGTGGGCACCTACGGCACGTTGGAGGTCAACACCTCGACCGGTGCCTACACGTTCACCCCGAACAACACGGCTATCAATGCCTTGGCTGCCAACACCAGCGAGTCGTTCACCGTCACCGTTTCGGATGGTGGCCTCTCCAACACGGCCACCCTGACGGTCAACATCACCGGTGTGAATGACACCCCGTCGTTCTCGCTCACCAAGACTACCCGTGAAGACAACGTGGGCACCTTCGCCGTAGCGGAGTTCACGGGCGGGTTCGTGGATGCCGAGAACGACCCGCTGGGCAACGTTACGATCAAGTCCTTGCCGGTGAACGGCGTGTTGAGCCTCGGTTCGACGCCGGTGACCGTGAACCAGGTCATCGCCGTGGCCGATCTGGCCAACCTCAAGTACACCCCGGTGGCCGACGACTTCGGTGCCAAGCCCTTCAAGGTGGTGGCCACTGAGTCTGGTGCCGGTTTGAGTGCTCCGGAAACCACCGTCAACTTCAGCGTACTGTTGGTCAACGATGCACCCAGCGCCACACTGGTGGTGGTCACCAATGTGGCCGGCATCACCTGGTATGCCCAAAGCGGATCCGGCAACCGGGCTTGGCAAGCGATCGCCGTCTCGGCCAATGGCGACAAGCTCGTCGCCGGCGTGGACGGCGGTAATCTCTATACCTCCACCGACGCCGGTCTAACCTGGACGGCGCGCGACACCGCCCGCAATTGGCAGTCGGTGGCATCCTCGGCCGACGGTTCCAAGTTGGTCGCCGCCGTGGAAGCCGGTCAGCTCTACACCTCCACCGATTCTGGTGCGACTTGGACGACCCGTGACAGCGTCCGTCGCTGGCAGTCGGTGGCCTCGTCGGCCGATGGTAGCAAGCTGGTCGCCGCCGAATACAATGGCAAGATCTACAACTCGGTCGACAGCGGCCTGGTTTGGACGGCGCGCGACAGCGCCCGGACCTGGAGCGCAGTGGCCTCGTCGAGCAACGGCACCAACCTGGTGGCCGTGGT
>JACCEE011062809.1_pt1 | contig 10394 bp, 7 predicted proteins | sample 7449931 | NCBI WGS metagenome assembly JACCEE01 (sample SAMN15323457, study PRJNA562643) | freshwater metagenome | isolation source: river surface water | place: USA:Blue River Watershed | collected 2017-08-19 | reverse complement strand
GATTAAAAATCAAAATGCAGATACCAATAATACTCGCCGGGCACGAGTTGCTCCAAAATAATAGCTGATCGCCAGTCATCTAGCTTAACAACTGGAGGAAGTGGGTTGCTTTTATCCATAGAACTCAATCGAAGAGTGCTATTTAGACTAGGCATATTGATCCAAATAGCAACGTTTTCTTGCGGCAAGGGCAATCCTACTACCGTGGCTTTCAACAATAAGCCTTTTTGATCCATCAACAACTCAGTAGAAACGCGCGATCTATCCCTCCACCATTGAGCAATTTTTCCGCCCGAACGAATCCATACTTGCTTTTTTTGGGCCCCCAAGTGACTCAGGAGATTTTCACGCTGTTCTTTTGTGAGTACTGTTTTTGTTGGTAAACGAATGATATTCAGTGCACCCATTCGGTGAGAAAGATCTAGTTCGTCTAAAAAATTTTGCAAGCCTTCATTCGGATCATCACTCTCTTGAACAATATCTTCAGGCCCAAGAATTGTACGAGGTAATGCAATTGTTGCACGTCGCACGTCTTGATGAGAATCCATGACAAAAGGCATACGAGCCTCAGTCAGCTCATTAGATGAAATAAAGTGCCCGGCACCTTGTTTTAGTACGATTTTTATCGTATTTTCATCATATTCATCCATAGGTATGGCAAAACCAGGGCTACGCCCCATACCTAAACCTGCTTGGGCGAAAATTTTTTGCATATTCTCAAATCTTTGAGACTGCACAGAAATAGATTGATCTTTAAAGCCCTCAAATTTATCACCCAAATAGCCAATTTCATGTCCTCGCTCTTGCATTTTTTTTACAAGTCGAGCAGAGGCAGGAATAATGTCTCCATGCAGATAAATCGTTGCTTTACCACCAGTTTTTTCCTCGAATTTTTCTAAAAACTCGATGTCAACATCACCCACCGGATCGCCCGCCTGAATTGACATCAGCGCAGCACTTTGATAGGGGTGAGGCCAAGCAGCAATGTAAGCATCTGGCTGGCGAATAAGCCAAGTGATTGCGCTGTACGCTAATAATTCAATGACTTTAGGATCGGCAACTGCAGTGGCAGGCTCAGGATACCCAAAAACCACAATCCTTGAAGTTATTTTTTCGCTTATGAGTTTTTCGTCAAAAATGACCAAACTTGTTTTTTTATCTGGGGTGAAGGTGCGCGACCAATCCATAATTTGGGCGGCATCATTCTTATGCTCCAAACGCAATGGTAGGGCATTTGGAATCCTGTCTAACCAAATACGCGTACCTGCAGGTAATGTATGAAAAACTGGATTGTCGCCATGCACAACAATAAAATTGTCGTCTTTAGCATCCTGGGTATTCCCTATCACTTTGACACCTAGAACATTCTCCATGAAATCATAACCAACCCAGTCACCATTTTCTGTGCGTACCCCTGTAAGCCACGTACTAAGAATTGAGCCCCCACGTTGGCGAAATTTTTTTATTGCATCTCGATCTGCTTGACTGAGTGCCACAACAGATGGTAGGAGCAGCACGCCATAATTTGGTATTTTTTCTATTTCTTCTGCATTGGATATGCGTGCCATTGGAATCTTATATTTTCGTAAAAACACTTCCCATGGCATTGTATTGGCTTGTTGCATCCAACCAAGTTTCTCTAAATTTGTTTGGGATGCCTGTGAAAAGTAAAGCCAAACAATCGGCCTTTTTTCGGCTTGCATGGTTTGTTTATTTTTTTGCTCAAAATGTGTAGCGGGTGCAAGTTGTCTTGAGCCGCAAGCCGTCATTGCAAAGCATATTAAAAACAACCAAAAAAAATAAAACAAATAATGGGCCAAAGAAAGTAAAAAGCGCCAAGAAGAATTTGCCATTGAAATATAAAACATTCAGATTTACAATTAGCCAGATTCAAGTAAAGTATCGCATGTTGACACTTTACCTTCCTTTTTTGAGAAGTTATGGATGAATTTGCTCGCGCTGCAGCTTTGATGCCACATGTACGACTAGGCATACGCAACCTACCAAGCCTCACCAGCGGAATGGTATCTGGGGGCTTGTATGTTCTGTTGGTAGAAAAGGCGCCCACCCGTTTTCCACTCATAGCGGGCAGCTTGAGCCTGGCGCTCAACGATGGGCGACGATGCTCGATCATCTTGTCCAGCGCACCGAAACCCTTCATACAGCGCTTAGAAGCTATCGACCAATTACAACTGAGCGCCGCTCTCATTACGGGACAATGCCAAATGTTGTGTGCTCAGGACGAATTTGCACGCAAGATGTTCCGTTTCGGCACAGACCGCTTCGTACAAGAATTAGAACATTTTGATGTGGTCGACGACAGCTATCTCATCTTTGATCAGGCTGATGAGCTGTTGAGCATGCATGATGTCTCCCTGGCTCGGCAACAAATAGAGGGCTTAAGTCAGTGGTTGCAACAACATCGAGTGACTGCTTTATTTGTTTTTTTAAGAACTGCTGAAAATATTGGAACACTCAATTCATTAATGGACAATCTTACAGGCATTGTAAGATTGAACAGCGATTCAGACGGAGTGCACTTAAATTTCGATTATTGGCAATCTCCAGAAGGCACTATCTCCACACGTGGCTACGACCTGCATATTTTAGAAAATCAACTTTACGAAGTTTTTGCAAAACAAATAACTGAAAACCCATTGTTGGGGCAAACGACAGTCCTCCCTCCACCCAATGAATCGCCAGCGTTTTTCTATATGGATCCAGATTTGGGTAGTCTGGCCACACAAGTTACGGGTGAATGGCATTTAGTGGACACACTCGTTGGCATGATGCACGCAACGCGAACACGACGAGGAGCGACAATTATTTTTTGTTATACCCAAGAATCTAACCTGCGTAACTTAGCGGAAGCGGTACATACATTAAGAATTAATTTGGGAAATTATGTAAAAATCGCAGTGCAGGAAAAAAATGCATCGTTACGCTATCAAAATGAAGCTCTATTATTGCGTTTAGGTGTCAATCTGATCATTCACCGTGATGTAGCTGTAGGTAGACTTCCTCTACTCCTAGAGTCTTTGGCCGGTCAAGTTTTTAGTCGTGAAGTCGATGTCGATTTTGATGCTGCTTTGGCAAGTGTGACGCCCCCTGACATCACAGGTTATCAACCGCCCAAACGCTTTGTCCCAGAAATCGAGGGGCTGATCAATCGTGCCACAACCTTAGACATACCCTGCGCTTTGATCGTAGCGCGGCCTACGCTAGGTCAGTACACGCTTGACATTATGAATTCAATTCAAATGTCTCGCGCAGGTGATTTGATGACGGCGGACAATGAAAAATGCTATTTTTTCTTATATGCCTGCCAACAAGCTGTTATTTTAACGACGCTTAAACGCATGCTAGGTCAAGATACAGATGCGTTATTTCAAGAAATAAATTTTTATATAAATAGAGAAACAATTCGGCCAGAATTATCTCACTTGCAACACAAGATTGAAGTTGGCGAAGCTTTTGATCTTAGCGGAGAAATAAAGAAACAAGAAAAAGTACCAGAGGCTCCTGCGCCCGAATTTGTGCAAAAAAATCTTGAAGAAAAAACCCCCAAGCAAAATCTCGCATTTAAAATAGAATTAAAAAATAAACCACAAATTCACCAGGAAGATAATAAAAATAATTCCAAAGAAAATGCTTCTTTGTACCATCATGGAAATCCACAGCCTACAATTTATGGTAAGGAAGAAACTCCTAAAGCTCGTAGGAAAATTTCGCTTAATTAATGAATTTTTATAGCTATGTCTTTTAAAAATCTTAAGTTTGACTTAAAAAAAATCCCGCTCTGTGTATTTTTGGCAACCAGCTTGTCATCGACGGCTGAAACATTTACTTCAACGAACATAGAACCGTACCAGCCAGGGTCTATCGTATTGGAGCCATTTCGCTATATTCCTCCTCCAAGCGCCGTGGATGCCGATCATAATAAAATTCAACGCAAGCCTGAAGAGCAAAAAATTGTTGACTTGTATGCGGCAGGAAAATATCGAGAAGCAGGCTTGAATGGTTTGGAGTTGCTTGAAAATGAAAAGCCTGACGATGCCTTGAAGCTTATTATGGCTAATAGTTTGGCATGGACTGGGCAAACCGCAAATGCAAAAAAGATTTATCAAGAAATTTCTGAACCAAAATTGATAGATGATGCCAATTTGGGTGTTGCAAATATTTTGCGTTGGCAAGGCGATGATCACTTGGCTGCGCCTATTTTTCGAGACATTCTGGAGCGTCGCCCAGACTCTTCCGATGTACAAACTGGACTGCTCTTAGCCGAGCGTGAACTCGCTCCGCGCACCTTGATAGGTTTTGGGGGAATACAAGACTCGGGTGATTTCTCTCGGAATTCTGGTGTAATTAATCATCGCTGGCGTGGAAACAACGGTTACACAATTACGGAAATCGAGCTGGGTGCGATCAAAGATACCTTGCCCACGGTAGGGGCACAACAAAATGAGGTCACATTACGTCATCAAGACTTGGCCTTACAGTTAAAACCGGCTTTTGAAATATCATTGCCTAAAACTTCTGGAAATTCTGATTCTAAAATTTACGGGAATTTAAAGTTAACTTTTGACGATGACAAAATTCGTGTGGGATTGGGGAAGGTTAATTGGGGGCGCATGGCGAACAATGCAGAATCTCTCCGACAAGATTTCTCCGCTGACTACATCGGTGCCAATATTAAGCGTGAATTTTATTTTGGAGAAATTGCTGGGCGTTTAGATTACTACAAAATATCAGATGGTAACGTCATCGTATCTGGCGGGTTGCGCCTCAATAGTAATCTTCGGCCGCTTGGTGCCAAAATAAGGCCCATTGTGGGTGTTGATATAAGAAAATCAAAATTTAACACGCCTAATTATTGGTCGCCTGCAGACGGGCATGGCAATATATATGCTGGTTTAGAGGGCGATTGGGCGGTAGAGCAATGGGCTGTCTACGGAGGTGCTCAATTTGGCTTGCCAGCTTATGGAGAAGCTGGTACCAGTTGGAGTTTATCTGCAGGTGCCAAGCGCTGGCTCACGGATGATGTGGCGTTCAGTTTTAACCTTTGGAGTATGGCCAGTGTGCGTGCAGGTGTCACGTACCGATCCCAATCCGCGAACATGATGCTGGAGAGGTTTTGGCGCTAAAAAAATATCTTCGTTACGTCATTGCGCTGTTTTTTTTTGGCGGAGCGGTGGCAACAACCGGTTTTTTGTTCAACTCCGTGAGAAACACTGGAGGTGAATTTAAGGTGCTGCTTGGAAATATTTTCACGGCAGCAATATCTTTTTATCTTCTTGCCTTCTTGGCTCTCTTGATTATTCGCTATGCAATTTTTATTCTGTATTCATTTCTAGATCACCTAGAAGGCCTTTTTGGAAAGAAACCAGAGCAAAACAGCACACCCAGAGAAGATGCTCTCCTTCCAATGGTTTCTTTGATTGTGCCTGCGTACAACGAAGGGCTCGTGATTCAAGCCGCCCTACGCTCTCTACTGGATCTCGACTACCCTAACTATGAAGTCATCGTGGTCAATGATGGCTCATCAGACGACACTTATGAAAAAGCGCTGGAAGTGGCGCAAAAAAGCTTACGTGTTCCCATCCGCGTTGTGACCAAACGCAATGGTGGCAAAGCTGAAGCATTAAATTCTGGAATATCGGTTGCGCGCGGCGAATTTATTCTGAATATGGATGGCGACACCAAGCTCTCCAAAAATACTTTGCGTGCTTGTGTTCGTCATTTTGATAATCCCAGTGTAGGTGCAGTCGCTGGGAATGTCAAAGTACTCAATCGCGAAAACTTCGTCACACGCATTCAGGCGCTCGAATATGTCGAGGGGTTGGCTATGGCGCGCAAAGCACAAAGCTTTATGCGGGTGGTCAATATTATTCCTGGCCCGCTGGGAATGTTTCGCAAAAGTGTTTTAATTCAAGTGGGAGGCTATGACCACGACACATTTGCAGAAGATTGTGACCTCACGCTCAAACTCCTCATGCTGGGCTGGCATGTTGCATACGAGCCTACCGCAGTAGCGATGGTTGAAACCCCCAGTCGCTTACTAGACTTGTTAAAACAAAGATACCGTTGGACACGAGGCATTCTTCAAGCCACCAAAAAACATAGCCATGCCTTATGGACCCCAGGTAAAACCGGGGTGAATTTTTATATTTTGTGGTACATGTTGTTTGAAGGGATTGTTTGGCCCTTCTCTACGGTGATGGGTAATGTGTTTTTTGCTTACGTTGGTTTGAAATTTGGTTTAACGACCATGCTTTTTTATTGGTGGCTACAGCTCACGATATTGGATGTGGTAGCTGCCGCTTATTGCGTCATCATCGAGGAAGAGGATCCCAGCTTAATTGCCTACTCCGTTCTCTTCCGAGTTTTTTACATCAATATTATTGACGTCTCCAAGGTTTTTGCCACACTCGAAGAATGGCGTGGCACGGCCATGACCTGGGGAAAACTCGACCGGGAAGGGAAGCTGTAAGATGGACCTCGTTTCAATACTTGCAACCGTCATTCTGGTGACCACTATTGGCACACTGATTGTAGGCGTGGCAGCGTATATGGCTTTCAAATTGCGTGACAGTCGAAAGCCCAAAAAAAACCAAAAAGATGACACGCTAGATCAAAAAGGAGCTTTTGAGCCTGTCTTTTTGCAGCGCTATTATGTGACCTCACCTGAACCTCAAACGGGTGAAAATGAACCATCGTGAGTACAGTCATGACGAACAATCACTTACCCAATGAGACGGAATCCACTGCAGACGAATTTCTGCACCGATCCGTATTTCGTCGTTTTGGAACGTATTTTCATTTTTATCTCATCGCAGGGCTGGCGCTTCCTATTCTGATTTACCTGACGATGATGCACGACTACGGCTGGCGGATGCCCACGCTCGACTCCAGTGGGGTGGTCGGCTTCACCTCTCCCAAGCGCAATGTGTTGCTTTACGCCTCACCGCAAACCAAAAATTTAATGCAAGGGATGGGGGGCAACTACGACGTACTGCTCATGCCCTGGCGTCAGTATTTGAAAGACCGCAACCAACGCTTCAAAGAAACGTCCGAGTTAAAAGATTTACGAGATGCAGCCAGCAGCCTTTTGATTTTGCCTTCGGCTATTGCACTGAGCACTGAAGAACGCCAAGCAATTGAATTGTTCCGTTCTCAAGGTGGTGCCGTTTTGGCGACTTGGGCCGCCGGCTCACGCGATGCCAAGGGGGACTGGCAAGGTTGGCAATTTTTAGAATCTTTGGGCGCACGCGTGCTGGGTGAGTTGAACATCAATCAGGCGGCAAACCACTTGATTTTGAACGGAAACTCTGCTCTGTCACATCATTTACCCGCAGGGCAAAGGCTGTACCTCGCGCCAACGAGTGAATCTTTGCTGCGCTTGCAAGGCGACATGGTGGCTGGGCGCATTACGAATTGGGCCCGAGTGCCTCAGGCCGCACAGCGCAGCGAGGGGGGTGTGATTTACACCGAAACGTCCGCCTCTATAGGGCGCAGTGTGGTGCTGGCTTTTGCAGAATCCGCCTGGGCTGATCATCCCAAAACCTATTACAGTTTTTTTGACGATGTGTTTCGTTGGCTGTCGCGTGAGCCGTCGATGATTCAGGCGACTTGGCCACATCATTTTCGCGCGGCCCAAGTGATTGAGATGGACACCGAAGAAGGCTTTCCAAATGCAGAAAACTTCGGCTCCATGCTCAAAGCGGTGAATATTCCTGCCGCTTTTTACGTGCTAACTTCGGTAGGTATTCAATACCCAGAAGTATTGAAACGCTTGCACCGTGATTTTGAAGTGGGCTACCACGGTGATATTCACACAGGTTTCAAAGATGAATCTGAATCCAGGCAATTTCAGCGGCTGCAAACCATGAAAAAAGAAATGCAGTCGGTCATCCCCGATACCAGCCGCATGGTGGGCTTCAGAGCACCCACCGAGGGCTACGATGCCACCACAGAACAAATCCTTCACCAAATGGGATTGGGCTACCACGTTGCTGACCCGAATCGCACGGAAGGGCGCCTGCCCCTCTTTGCCAAAATAGACGGCACCACCACGGCCAATGATTTAGTGGTATTGCCACGTACCCAACGCGATGACATCAATTTCAACCAAGAAAACTTGGGCGTAGAGCAAACCACCCAAGCGATGATCCAAGACGCCGAGTTGCTGCTTGAAAACGGTGGGCTCGGAATTTTGAGCGTGCATTCGCAAAATTTTGCTGCGGATAGCCTGCTGGCACGTGCTTTTCCTGGTTATTTGCTTTACCTGAAACAAAATCAACAGCAATTTTGGCTGGCATCCCCCCGTCAAGTGGTTGACTGGTGGCGAGCGCGGGAAAACGTCAAAATGTCCGCCGAATTCGATGGCGTGCGAATGGCGCTCAATATTTCGGTCGTTGGCAACGATCCCATCCAAGGGGTCACTTTCATCGCCATCTTGCCCCGTAAAGGCATTGTGCCTAACGTCAAACCCCTCAAGGTGGGTGGACTCAAACCCCAGTCGGTACAACTGCTAGACCCTTATCGGGCAGCCATTTCATTCGACACGTTAAAGCCCGGGCATTATTCCTACCAAGTCACCTTCGATCCCTCGTGACCCCGCCCTCCAGTGGAGCCTCAGGGGGACGGTGCTCCGGCGTGGTGGTGGACGGCAGTACCGTCACCGCGCCACCCACTTCTTGCTCGCGCGCGTCGTGGGGGCAAGGCTGGTCGGCGTAGGTGGTACGGCCTTGCCTGTCCACGCATTTGCGCAGCGGGGCAGCGCTGACTGGCGCTGAAGCAGGCTCCTGCATTGACGGAGCGACGATGCGCCCGGGCAGCGCCAGGGCCTCAGTTCCCGTGCGCTGTATGGAATGCAGGGCATTTTGAATGCGTGGGCGCACATGCGGCAGCCACTGGTCGGCCAGTCCCCAGGCCAGCACCGCTGCACCCACCACCACGGCGCCCAAGGTGCCCCAGCTCATGGCGAATTTGGGTTGTGCATGGGCTTGGCGCTCAACCCAGGTGCGGCCCCAGCAGGCCGGTGAGTTCGAACATCCCGGCGCTGTCTTTGCCGAAGATGGCGCGCAGCTTGTCATCGGCCACGATCACGCGCTTGTCTGCGGGGTTTTGCAGGTTGTTGGCCTTGATGTAGTCCCACAGTTTTTTCACCGCTTCTGGGCGTGCCACAGGTTCGCTGCCGATGACGGCAGCGAGCTGGGCGCTGGGCTGCTTGCCACTGGCGGCGGTGGTTTTGCGCGGGGCTTTGGGGGTGGCTGTTTTAGAGGTTTTTTTGGCTGCAGCGCCCGTAGTTACAGCGCGAGCAGCTCCTGTTTTGGTAGCAGAAGTTTTGCGTGCCGGGTATTTGCTGTCGCGCTGTTCAAACTCAAAGTTCACCTTGCCTGCGTCTTTGTCCCAGACCAGGAAGGCTTTGAAGGCGCGGCGTGTGCGGTTGGAGACGAATTTGTCCAGCAGATCGGTTTTGCCTTCTTGCAGCAGCTTGCTCATTTGCGTGCGCTCAATGGGCTGCTGCAAGATGATTTGGCCGCTCTTGAAGCTGCAGCTGGGCGTGGGTTGCTGTGCGGTGGGCACGGCCTTGCTGCAGACGTAGTTGGTGCCGTGCTCGTACACCGGCGCGGCGCACACCGGGCAGGGGCCCAGGCTGGTTTGCGGGCTGAAGTCCACCAGCTCACCGGTTTCTTCGCCTGCTTTGTCGTCGCCAAAATCAAATTCCAGCTTGAAGTTGCCCGCTTCTTCATCGCGCACGATGGCCACTTCGGCGGCAAACGGCCAGCCCGCTTTGGAGCGAAAGCCCTCCAGCGGGCCAATGCGGTGCTCGCGCAGCAGGGTTTCGGCCTCGGCCACTTCAAAGGTGCGCCCGGCAGGCGACTTGGTGAACGAGAAACCGCAGCCTTCGCCCTGGCCACTGGCGCCGGTGCAGGCATAGCGGCGGTAGTTTTCTTTGACGATGCCGCCGCACTGCGGGCATGGCGAGGCCAAGGTGGCGTAGTTGCCGGGGATGGTGTCGCGGTCGTATTCCTTGGCTTTTTGCACCATGCGCTCGGTCATGGCAGCAATTTGCTGCATGAAGCTCGCGCGCGAGAGCTGACCCTTGTCCCTCTGCGCCAGCTTGTATTCCCACTCGCCGGTCAACTCGGGCTTGCACAACTCGTTGACCTGCAGGCCGCGCAGCAGCGTCATGAGCTGGAAGGCTTTGGCCGTGGGGATGATTTCGCGCCCTTCTCGCAGCATGTACTTGTCGGTGGGCAGGCCTTCAATGATGGCGGCGCGCGTGGCGGGGGTGCCCAGGCCTTTTTCTTGCATGGCGCTGCGCAGTTCCTCGTCGTCGATTTGCTTGCCCGCACTTTCCATCGCGCCCAGCAGCGTGGCTTCGGAGT
>JACCEE011002894.1_pt1 | contig 10395 bp, 7 predicted proteins | sample 7449931 | NCBI WGS metagenome assembly JACCEE01 (sample SAMN15323457, study PRJNA562643) | freshwater metagenome | isolation source: river surface water | place: USA:Blue River Watershed | collected 2017-08-19 | reverse complement strand
CGCCTTGATGATGTCGCGGAGTCCGCAGGCAGCTTCGTCACAACCAATCGCAATTTTCATGATCTACACACGCTCTTTAAATGATCAGAAGTTTTACGACAGAACATTTGCTCTGTCATCGGTGTGGAAAATCTGGTGATCAATTTACCAAATGTCAACCGCGTGATCGTTTGTTCGTAAATTTCACACCGATCGCCAACGATGAGAAATCGGTTTTGACTCATTTGAACCAAATACCCCTTAATAATCAGCGCGAATGCACTAAAAGTTGCAGACCACCAGCCAAATAGGGCAAATTTTGCACGAGGGGCGCTATTGATCATTTGCTCATTCGTGACTATGATGCTCAGGCGGTCAGCAAGAGACACGCGCTGGCAGAGTGAATTTCAAGACCAACCCACCTTTCACCCCCAATTACTTCTGGGAAAACTCACTATGACTATGAACAGAATCATCAACAACGCAGACCTCGTGGTTGAGGACATGCTCAAAGGCTGGCTGGTAGCGCACGCCGACACGGTCGTCGCCACCGACAATTCGCGCGTGGTCAAACGCGCCCGCGCCCCTGAAGCCGGCAAGGTGGGCGTCGTCACCGGCGGCGGCTCGGGCCACGAACCCGCCTTCCTTGGCTATGTCGGCGACGGCATGGTCGACGCGGTCGCCATCGGCGAAATCTTCTCCTCACCGACCGCCAAGAGCTTCCTCGACGCCATGCGCGCCGCCAACGGCGGTGCGGGTGTCGCCTGTCTGTACGGCAACTACGCCGGCGACAACATGAACGTGAAAATGGCCATGTCGATGGCCGAACGCGAAGGCATCACCGTCAAGACCGTCGTCGCCAACGACGACGTCCCGTCCGCCCCGAAGGGCGACGAAGCCAAGCGCCGCGGCGTTGCCGGTGAAATCCTGATGTGGAAGGTCGGCGCAGCCAAGGCCGCGATGGGGGGCTCGCTCGACGAAGTCATCGCCGCCGCGCAAAAGGCCATCGACAACACACGCAGCATCGGTATCGGCCTCTCGGCCTGCATCATCCCGGCCGTCGGCCACGCCAACTTCACGATCGAACACGGCAACATGGAAGTCGGTATCGGCCACCACGGCGAACCGGGCATCGACGTACGCAAGACGGTCAGCGCGTCGGAAATGGCCGAACTCATGCTCAAGGTGGTCCTGCCCGACCTCCCCTTCGGCAAGGGTGACCGCGTCGCGCTCCTCGTCTCCGGCCTCGGTGCCACGCCGATCATGGAGCTCTACATCCTCTACGGCGAACTCGCCAAGCGCCTGGAAGCACACGGCATCACCGTCGTCTTCAACAAGGTCGGCAACCTCTTCACCTCGCTCGAGATGATGGGTGTGACGCTGACGATGATGAAGGTCGACGACGAACTCGAAGCCTGCCTGAAAGCGCCTTGCGATTGCGTCGGCATCAACGTGGCCGGCAACGCATCAGCGGGACGCAGCTACAGCGGCTCGGTTGAAGGTGCGGCCAAGACGGTTGCTGCGGCAGCACCCGCAGCCAAGGTAGCGGCCGCGCCGCGTACGATCAGCGGCCCGACGGTGGCGATGGCAACAGCCGGTGACGTGGTGCGCGATCTGATCACGACGATCAACAGCAACCGCGCTTATCTCTCGGAAATCGACGGCCTGATCGGCGACGGCGATCACGGCATCAATATGAGCAAGGGCTTTACTGGCTGCGGCACGCGTCTCGACGCGCTCGGTGCCGCGGCCAACGATCTGCCCAAGGCATTTGAACAGCTCTCGCAGGCGCTGATGGACGACATCGGCGGTTCGATGGGCCCGCTCTACGGCAATTTCTTCCTCGGTTTCGTCAATACGCTGGAACCGTATGCCGAGATGGACGCCCGGTTGTTCGGCGAAGCACTCGCTGCTGCGGTCTCCAACGTGCAGGGCATGGGCAACGCGAAGGTCGGCGACAAGACGCTGATCGACACGATGGTGCCGGCGCTCAACGCCTTCACCGAAGCCGTCGGCGCGGGTTCGAGCTTTGCCGATGCCTTGAAGGCGATGAGTGTCGCGGCCGAAGCCGGCAAGAACTCGACGAAGGATCTGCAGGCGCGTATCGGGCGCTCGGCACGCCTCGGGGCGCGCTCGATCGGCGTCCTCGATGCCGGCGCTACGTCCTGCTTCCTGATCCTGCAGTCGATCAGCAATTCGTTGCAACGCCACCTGGCGAAATAACACCTCCGATTGCAGTCCTCCTCTTCGCGACCGTCATGCGCTGCATGCGGTCGCGTTTTTTTGTGCGGAGTACGGACACAGAAAGGGCCGGGTATCCAATGGTTACCCGGCCCTTTAGCTTTGGATGCAGCGTGTTACTTTCTCAACACAGAAACGCCGGTGTCAATGACGGCCGGACCGGTGCTCAGGTCGGACAACGCAGCGTAAGCCTGCGCCACGCCAAGGTAGCCCATCGTGAAGGGGTTCTGAGCCATCGCCGCCTTCAGGGCACCGCTCTTCAGGAGGCCAAGAATTGCGTCGGACTTGTCGAAGCCGATACCGATGATCGGTTTACCGGAAGCCTTGATCGCATTGCCGACGCCGACCGTCGAACCTTCGTTGGCACCGTAGAGGCCAACGAGGTCGCCGTTGCCGGAAATGAAGCCGGTGGCGGCTTCCTGCGAAGCGGCGGCGTCGCCGTCCTTGTACTCGGTGGTCAGGATCGTGTAACCGGCAGCGCTGACGACGCCACGGAAGCCGTTTTCACGTTCCATCGTCGAGTTGGTCGCCGTGTTGACGCTGACGATACCGATCTTGCCCGCCGACTTGCCTGCTGCCTTGAGCTCATCGATCATCGTCTTGCCAGCCAGTGCGCCGGCCTGGAAGTTGTTGGTCGACAGCGTGGCGATCGCGGGAACATCCGCACCGGAATCCACGTAGATGATCTTGACGCCCTTGCTCTGGGCGTTCTTGACGGCGGTGCTGATCGCTTTCGGATCGTTGGCGGCGAGCAGGATCAGGTTGGCCTTGTCGGCCACGGCGTTGTTCACCGCTTCGATCTGCTTGGCGTTGTCCTTGACGTCCGGCGCATCCCACTTGTACTTCAGGCCGACCGCGGCAGCCATCGTCTTGGCACCCTCATCCACCTTGACCCAGTGCTGGTCCATCTTGTCCATGGTGATCAGATAGACCGTCTGGCCTTTTGCATCCGCAGCCGACGCGGCTGGCGCGACGACCGACAGGGACAGTGCTGCCATCGTTGCCATTGTCAAAACCTTGAGTGCTTTTTTCATTGTCACTACCTCCACTGTTTATGAGAACTACACCTAGTCATTGCCTTTTGGGCATGATTTCCTGAATCCGGCATTGCAACCTCGGGCGCCATGCCGGTTGCTTAACGCTTCTTGAGAAAGCTGAACTTCCCGCCGCGCGCGATGCGGTCGATCAGCACCGAGATGATGACGACGACGCCGATCACCAGATTGCGCAACGCGAGCGGCGCGCCGGCAAACTGCAGGCCGTTGTTCAGCACACCCCAGATGAACGAACCGATCACAGTGCCGAAGAGCAACCCCTGTCCGCCCATCGTGCTGACCCCACCGATGACCGACGCGGCAACCGCGTTCAACTCGTACGACATTCCGGCGTTCATCGTCCCCATGCCGCTCTGCGCCGTGAGCATCAGCCCGACGATGCCAGCGAGGAAGGCGCTGAAAACGTAAACCTTGGTCTCGGCGACGACCACGTTGACCCCGGACAGCTTGGCTGCCTCGTAATTGCTGCCGATGGCGTAAGTGTGGCGCCCGGTACAGGTCTTGCCGAGGATGAAAGCGAAGATCAGGAAGAGGATGATGCCGATCCAGATCGGGTTGAAAAGCCCCAGCGTGTCGCCGTAGTAAAAGATGCTCTTGAAACCGTCGGCGCTCTCCGGGATGCCGTCGGTGTTCATATTGCCGTTGGCCAGTTGAGCGATGCCGCGCGCGATGATCATCGTGCCGAGCGTGGCGATGAAGGCGGGCAGCTTGGTCAGCGAGACCAGCATGCCATTGACCAAGCCGACGAGACAGCAAGCGGCGAGCGTAATGCCGCTTGCCACCCAGGGGTCCATGCCGCCCTTCGTCATCAGCGTCGCCGAGATCATGCTCGACATGCCGGCGACCGAACCGATCGAGAGGTCGATACCGCCGGTGATCATGACGAAGGACTGGCCGATGCCGATGATCATGATCGGCACCACCTGGCGCAGCAGGTTGGTCGTGTTCTCGCCGGAGAAGAACGACGGATTGATGATGCCGAAGACGATGGTCATGACGCATAGAGCGGCCGTGACCGAGATGACCTGCCCCATACCCCTGATGGCCAGAATCTCTTTGAAGTAGTTGTTTTTCATCTGAGTCTGTCTTTACTTTTCGGTTGCAGATTGAACGTTAGGTTGAACGTTGTATTGCGTCGCACAACGGAGGATTTCGTCCTGTGTGGTCGCCTTCGAGACGAGATTCCCGGTGATCCTGCCGTTGCACATGACAAGGATGCGGTCGCTCATGCCCATCACTTCCGGCATTTCCGACGACACGAAGAGCACGCCGATACCGCGCGACTTCAGGTCGTTCATGATCGAGTAGATTTCGACCTTGGACGCCACGTCGATGCCGCGCGTCGGCTCGTCGAAGATGACAACGCGCGCGTCGCGCACCAGCCATTTGCCGAGCACCACCTTCTGCTGGTTGCCGCCGGACAGGTTCTTCGCCGTCTGTTCGCCGGACGGTGTCTTGATGCGCAGATCGGTGATCGCCCGTTGCGTGAGGTCCTTCTCGACGCGGCTGCGCACCACGCCCCAGCGGTTGCAGATGCGGTCGAGGTTGGCCAAACCGACGTTCTCGCGAATCGACAGCTCGGTGCACAAGCCCTGCTTCTTGCGATCTTCGGGGCCAAGTACGATGCCGTGTTCGATGGCATCGAGCGGATGCCGGACGTGGATGACTTCGCCGTCGAGCTTGATCGTGCCGTTCTCGATCGGATCGGCACCAAAAATCGCACGCACCAGTTCGGTCCGCCCAGCGCCCATGAGGCCGGACAGGCCGATGATCTCGCCAGCGTACAGATCGAAGGAGACATCCTTGACCATGCCCGAGTCTAGGTGGGACACCTCGAGGATCTTCTCGCCCTTGGCCACCGGGACATGGGGGAACTTCTCCTTGATCTCGCGCCCGACCATCATGGCGATGATTTCATCGAGCGTCGTCTCGTCAAAGTTGCGCGTCGCGACGTAACGACCGTCACGGAAGATCGAGACGCGGTCGGTAATTTCCTTGAGTTCGTCGAGCCGGTGCGAGATATAGACGATGGCGCAGCCGTGGTCGCGCAGGTCGCGCACGATGCGGAAGAGCTCGGCGATCTCCCGATCGGTCAGCGCCGAAGTCGGCTCGTCCATGATCAGGATGCGCGCGTTGGTCGAGAGCGCCTTGGCAATTTCCACCATCTGTTGCTTGGAGACTGGCAACTTCTTGACCACGGTGCGCGGATCGATATCAATCTTCAGCGTTTTCAGGATTTCGGCGGCCTGCCGGTCCATCTCGCGCTGGCGGATGACGCCGCGTGCGTGCGATTCGCGGCCGAGGAACATGTTTTCCGCGACCGTCAGGTCGGTACACATGTTGAGTTCCTGGTGGATGATTGCGATCCCGAGTTCCTGCGCCTTCTTCGGCGTCAACTCGTCGATTTCGCGGCCTTCGAGGCGATAGCTCCCCGAATCACGCTGGTAGATGCCGCTGATGATCTTCATCAGCGTCGATTTGCCCGCTCCATTCTCGCCGAGCAGCGCATGCACCTCGCCCGCCTTGAGATTGAAGCCGACATCATCAAGCGCTTTTACGCCGGGAAATGACTTGCTGATCCCGGACAATTCCAGCAGATACTTCTCCACGCTTCCCCTCTCCTTGACCCGCCGTTTTACGGCCTCTCGGCAGTGGCTCTGCGGCCAAAAACGGCTGTCGTTCAGTTATGGGACGAGCGTAGCATCAGCATTTTTGCCGATCAAAGGTCATTCTTTTGGTGAAGGGGGACATTCTTTTGATTGATGGAGATTTTTCTTCGCGCGCTCTCTGCTTCGGATGCGCTCGACGTCAGAATCAACACGGCAATGCCTTTTCTCAGGAGAAGGTCGATGAAGGTTGCGCTAATTTCCCCCAGCGTCTTGTCGACAGAACTGTAGGGTTTGATGCACACCACGACGTCCGGCTTGTACAGGTGCCAGCGGCAGTAAACCAGTCTATGCAGATCCTGCGCGCTCAGTTCGTCCGGGTACTTGTTCAGCACATCCGGGCCGAAGTAAGGTCCATACTCCTTCAGGCAACTGCTGACGTAGGTTGGATTGAGCCAGAATCCGGCGGCTTTGCGGCTTGACGGCAAGCAGAGGTTCTCGATCGCAGAGAGATCCCGGAAGACCATGCTCTCCGCGGGATTCTCGGCGATGAACGCGATCTTTTGATCGAGCGACTGCCAGGCGTTGCGCGCGGTCAATTCGACACCATTCGCGAGTATTCGTCCGCGACTTGGTCGATGCTCACCGCTTAGCAGGGCGCGGACTTCCTCGATCCCATTCCCCGCCTGATCGAGAATGCAGAGCTCCTCGCCCTGCACAAGCGAGAAACTGAGGTCATCGAGAACGCCGGAGCTTACCCGGTCAAAAACGAGAACTTTGCGCCGCGTGCTTTCTTCCTCTGCGACCGACCATCGATCTTCCGAAGGCGTGGTGTCGCGCTTTCTGGCAAAGCAGGTCTTCAGCGCCTCGTCACTGAAGGTTCCGCCCGCAAAGGTCCAGAAATTGCGGCCATTCTTGATCACCACGACGCGCTCGGCGTAACGGGCAAGCGTGCCGACCGAACTCTCGACCACAAGAAGCCCGATGCCGCGGGTCTTGAGGCGGGCAGCAAATTCGAGGAGATGCTCGATGCTCGAATCCGGCAGAAAGCTGGAGAGATCCTTGAAGACGACGATCTGCGCGCCGAGCGCGATCGCCTTCAGCACTTCCAGACAACAGCGATCCACGTCCGACAGGTTGCGCACCAACGTCTCGGGCGCGATCGACATCCCGAACTCGTCGATCAACTGCCGCGCCTGGACATCAAGCAAGGGATGGTCGATGACGCCCGCCTTGACGCCCTTGCGGATGACAAAGATGTTCTCGGAAACGCTCAGCACATCGATCAAGGTCCGCGCCGAGTGAATGACGCCGACCTTGCGCCACCGGTGAAGGTTGCTCTCCTCGAACGGACTTGGCTCTCCGGACAGGTATATGCGTCCTGAGTCGGCGCCGATCTGACCGGCGATTAGCCGAACCAGATCGCTCTTCACGGTCGCGTGGGTCGAAAATACGCCGAGAATTTCGCCCGCGTTGAGAACCAGGCTGAAATCCTCCAGCGACCTCTGCCCGTGCTCACCGAGCGAAACGCTCTCCAGGCGAAGAAGCTCGCGCCGCATGCGTTCAAACGTCCGCGCGTCGCTTGACGGGCAACTGGATTTCGACCGTGGTGCCCGTCCCTTCGATGCTGGAGACGCGAATTCCGTATTGTTCGCCGAAGAGCAGTTTGATCCGGTTGCTCACGTTGGCGAGCGCAATTCCTCCGCGATGTTTGTCGTCGCGGTTCGTCGTCGTATCGGAAGACAGCAAACGTCGCCTAAGCTCTTCAAGCACGTCTTCGCTCATGCCGAGGCCGTCATCCGACACGTCGATCAACAGTCGCCCCCCATCGGTCGCGATATCGACGGAGACTTTCCCCGGCCCCACCTGCCCTTCCAGGCCATGAATGATCGCGTTCTCGATGATCGGTTGCAGCGTCAGCTTCGGAATCATGAAATCCATCGCGGCTTCGCTGCCCGCCTCGAGGCTCACCTGCATGCTGATCCGCTCGCCGAAGCGGTAGTTCTGGATCGCGAAATAGTTCTCGGCGTTGCCCAATTCCTCCTCAAGCGATACCAGATTGTCCATGTTCGAGATCGTGTAACGGAAGAAGGTGGCCAAGGCCTCGGTGATCGTCGCAATATCCCGCATTCCCATCGACAGCGCATCGCCGCGAATTGCTTCGAGCGTGTTATACAAGAAGTGCGGGTTGATCTGGTTCTGTAGCGCAAGATACTGTGCCTGGCGATTCGAGAGGCGGTTCACCTCCTGGTTGTCGAGCAGATGGCTGATCTTCGCCAACGACTGTTGCTCTGCCGCGGTAAAGCACACCGGCTTGCTGAAAATGGCCCTGGAGTCGTAACCGCGATTGAATCGCAGATACAGTGCTTCGACCTCGCGCAGCGGGACGATAATCGAGCGGTAGAGGTAAAGCGTGTTGGCCGCGAAGACGACCAGCAATAGCCCAGCCAATCTGCCGCCGAAAGCGCCATTCACGTAAAACAGCACGCCGAGCACTGCATAGCACCCAAGGCAGAACGATAGACGTCTGATGAAGCCCCAGTGTTCGTCGAACATTGCCGCTCCGTCTTCGCTAGTAGTAGAGCTTCCGATATTTCGACGGGTGCAGTCCGGTACTGCGAGTGAACACGCGCGAGAAGTGCTTCACGTCGTTGTAGCCCACTTCAAGCGCCACATCGGCTATCGTCTTCCTCGGATCCGAGAGAAGTCGTTTGGCCTCGCGGATGCGCACATCGGTCAAATACTCCAGGAAGTTCATCCCGGTTTCTTTCTTGAACACGACCGAGAAGTACGTCGGGTTGAACCCCACCTGTTCGCTTACGCTCTCCAGTCCGATCGGACTCGCAAAGTTGGTCTGGATGAACTTTTGTGCGTCGCGTACCGGTTTCGCACTTTCGCTTTTCCTGAGCGCTACGACGTGGCCAACCAGGCTGGCTGCGTACGTACGCAGCAATTGAAAAACCTCGCGCTGTGAATGACACATGCCCAGCTTCTCCAGCGTCGCCGATTGCATTGCGTCGACCTGTGCATCCACGGCGCTCTGCGCCCTCAGCCCGAAACGAACTATCTCTGCGCATTCGTCAAATACTGCCAGCACGGCCTTGCCGGTCATGCCTGCGTACCTCGACGCGGTGCCGGTCAAGTCGTCGATAGCTGATGCCAGTACCGCGGTGTCGAGTATCTCGACGCCTTGCAGGAGACGCTTTCGCACGTCGGCGGAAATGATCTGCGCAACGACAAGATCGCGGTTGTCGGCGACCGGTCGCTCGAGTACTCGCCCAGTGCCTTGCACTAATCTGTCAAGCACCGCGAGTTCCGCGTCTTCGGCTGATAGGCGCACATCGTGAATACTGTCCGATTGCCGCCCCAGCCCGACGGTAACCTTGATCCGGTCGAAGATCTCGCTCTGCGACTGCAGGTCGTCAATCACGCCCAGCAGCGCCTTTCTCAGAGCTTTCTTTTGCAACTCATCGAAGTTCAACAGACCATAAACGCCTTGCTCGCCGGGATAGAGCAAGCACGCCCGACAGAGCCCCTTAACGGCGTCGCGAATCGCCCCCATCGCCTTCTCAGCAAGCAACCGGCGGACGCTAGCACCAAGCGACTCGGGGCCAATGTCCGCCTTGACCACAATCACCTGAAACAGATGCGGCTGCAGGCTCAACGTGTATTTCTGATTGAGCATCTCCAAACTGAGGGAGACATCTTCCGACTCGGCATCGCCGAGACCCAAAGCCGTCACCAGAAAGCGCTCTTGAAGCACCTGCGTATCTTTCTCCGCATACGCCGAGTAGCGTGCCTCGCGTTCCCGCGCCAGGTGTCTGACGCGGTGCTTCTCGATCATCTTCCCGAGAGTCTGATTGATCTCAACTGCCTTGAGCGGTTTGAGCAGATAGTCCTCGACACCGAAGCGGATTGCTTTCTGTGCGTAGTCAAAATGCCGATAGCCGCTGATGATGATGAAATCGATCGCCGGATTCAGCGCTTTAGCGCGCCCGATCAATTCGATCCCGTCGTAGCCGGGCATCCTGATGTCGGTGATCACGATATCCGGTCGCAACTGCGCAATCGCAGCCAAAGCCGCGACGCCGTCATTGGCGGTGGCAACAAGATCCAACCCAAGCGTCTGCCAGTCGATCAGACTCTTGATCAACAACAAGACTTTCGGCTCATCGTCAGCGATTAGTACCCTGCACATCGGCGTCCCCGAGATCAATCGCGCGCACCGAACTATTCTTGGATTTCTCTTTCTTCGGATTGGCGCGAAACGACATGCGATGATACTCGAGCGTATCGTGACGGGCGACCCACTCTCAAGTTATCGATGTTGGATGGTGGTTCGGAAAGCGGAAAGCCCCGCATTGATTGATTCAATGGGGGGCTTTGTGTGTTGGGGAGCCTGGCGGTGACCTACTTTCGCACACGGTAAGTGCACTATCATCGGCGCGGCTTCGTTTCACGGTCCTGTTCGAGATGGGAAGGGGTGGGTCCGAAGTGCTATGGCCGCCAAGCGT
>JACCEE010659859.1_pt1 | contig 10398 bp, 16 predicted proteins | sample 7449931 | NCBI WGS metagenome assembly JACCEE01 (sample SAMN15323457, study PRJNA562643) | freshwater metagenome | isolation source: river surface water | place: USA:Blue River Watershed | collected 2017-08-19 | reverse complement strand
TCCTAATCCCGCCGCTAAACCCACTGATTATCTTAAAAATACTGGCACAGCATCCGCTGCTGACAACGCATCTGATAAGTACGCATTAAGTTTACTAGACAATGCCAGTACCGCATTAGTTGCTCGTGATGCCGCTAAACAGTCTGCCTCTTGTGAAGCGTCAGAGGTTTGCAAATCTTGTGTTTCCGCTGCTTTTTCCGTTTCTGAAGTTAAAAAATGTGTTACTGATGCGATGTCACTTTCTAAGTCCGCTTTGCCTTCGGCGGGGACAGGCACGGGGACAACAGGCACGGGGACAACAGGCACGGGGTCGGCGGGGACAGGCACGGGGACAGGTTCAAACGGAACGGGAACTGGGGCATCATCTGGTAATTGTTCGCCTGCGGGTACAGGTGCATCGGGTACGGGTACTCCAGCGAAGGGGACGGTTTGCTTGTCTTTTGAGGATGCTATTAATCAGTGTTATGGTCTTGATTCTTTGGGTAATTCTTTGGGCGCGGGTAATAAATGGTCTGATACATTGGCAGCTTATGCTGACGCGAAGTGCGTAGATTTGCCATCGGATAAACCCGCTGCTGGTAAACGCGAAGGTAATATTGCGTTTTATTACAACGGTGTTTTTGCTTACAAGTCTTCTGGTGGTGGTATTTGGTCTTATTCTTGCTCTGCTGATGTTCCCGCTAAACCCGCTCCCCGAGACCCCAAGACAGGTAAGCCTATAGACCCTTGTGCATCTCCGACTGCTGGCTCTTCAGGGTCTGGTAATGGGTCTGGTAATGGTGCTACTTCGAGCGACATTAAAGGGCTTCAAGATGCGACAACTAAGGGACTTAGTGACGTGGGTACTAAGATAGATGGTACTAACAAATTATTAACAAGTTCAAATACTAAGCTAGATACCATAGCAAATAACACAGGTGCGACTGCGAAAAATACTGAGGCTATCAATAAGGGTATTGATAAGTTGGTAGCTGGTCAGTGCGGTGGTAAAGACCAGCCTGCTTGCAAGATAGATGTTGGTAATGTACCGACTGCTTCAACTCCTACTAAAGATGCCGCTTGTAAGACAGCTGATTGTTATGGTGCTCAGATAGACCAGATTACTGGTGATATTTCTAAGGCACTATTTCCGCAAGGCACACCATTAACTTGTGCCACTCCTGCTTGTGTATCTGCGCATCTTGAAATACTTGATACTGAGGTACAGTTTTGTTATGACATGCTTGGTCAGATACTTACTATTTTGGGTACTATTTTCAAACTTTTGGCTTATTTCTATGCGATACGCATTTTACTTACTTAATATATTGTTATTATTGACATTTAGTCATGGTATCTTTGCTGCTACTACTGTGGGTAGTTTAGGTGGTACTGACCCTGTTACATCGGGTGTTAATTCAACTCCAGCACCACCGCCTGCTACTGCGCCTGCTACTGTGCCTGCCGAGGAACCAGATTGGATAACCGAGGCAATTATTTATTTGAGAGATTTAATTGTCGAAACTTGGTATAGCTACGCTGTTTCAACATTTTCATACTCTAGGACTTTGATTATTAAGTATGTTTCTGGAACAGGTTATTGGACTAATTTTGTTGCTTTGCTTTCGTCGATGCCGCCCGAGATTAATTGGGCGTTCTGCAAACTCGAATTGTTGGCATTTGTACTGATTATCTTGGGAGCGCGTGTCACCCGTTTTGTGCTGCGTATTATTCCCATGCCATTTAACCCTTGGGCACACTAGATTATGAGCATCATTATTGTTCATGGTGCGCCAGGTAGTTATAAAACATCCACGGTTATTCCCGATTATATTGTCCCTGCGCTTCAGTCTGGGCGCACAGTGGTGACTAATATTCGTGGTTGCAGAAAGGAGTTAATAGAAGCGGCGTTTGGTTTTAAATCCGATTCGGACTTTTTCAACCTCGAACACATGCCGATTAATATCTGGTTATCATCATTTCTGTGGCTTCCGCGCGGGTCGCTCATGGTGGTTGACGAAGCACAGATACAATTCCCTCTTAACTTGCGAGATATTGTTAATCAGGGATATGTGATTCCCGAAGGATTTAGTGAGCTTGAGCCTTTAGAAGAGGGTCAAATAGCTCACCCTAAAAATCACGAAGATGGTTGGGACATGCATCGCCATTATCAGTGGGATATGGTGTTCACTTGCCCTAATATTGCGCACGTTAACAAGCGGTTACGCGGTGTTTCTGAAGTGGCTATGTATCATATTAATCAAGCCACTGTTCTAGGGTTCTTTGGTAAAGGTCGCTATTTAAAAATCCAACATCGTGCAGAGTTGAGTAGTACCAGCCGTGCGAATTGGACATCTTCAACCATGCTTAAAATCGATAAGCGTGCTTTCGAGTGTTACGATTCGACGACTACCGGGATGGTTCAGGATACTGCGGCCGAAAATATGGCTTTTCTTTCGTGGAAACTGTATTTAGTCCTTATCGTATCTGTTTGTGGATTAATCTATATTTTCAGTTCTAGTGGTGCGTCTTCCACAGTTGCATTATTTTCTGGGGACGCTGCCACAGCTTTATCGGGCGGTAATAAACCACCGCCACCGCCACCGCCACAACAGCCACAATCTCATCAGCCACAACAGCCACAATCTCATCAGCCACAACAGTTACCACCTCCTGTTCAACCTCCTGTTCAACCTCCTAAATTATCATTGCCTGATGATTTGTCTTTTTGTGGTTATTCTCGGGACGGTAACAAATATAATTATCGTCTTACTTCTACGTCCTCTGTATCTACGATGGGTGGTGTAACGTCTGTATCTTATAAGATGTTTACATCTGCTGATGTGCTTGCTCTTGGATACTCAGTTTTTTATCTATCATCGAGCGTTATTGTTCTTGCTCGTGATGGCGTGAAGTCTTATTACTCTTGCAATATTGCCCCGCTTGTTCACGTATCCTCTAAATAATTTGATATTTGTCACATGTGACGTATTGACTCGTCACATGTGACGTATTATACTATCCTTAAGTTGATTGGGTTATCACGGTCTTTGCTGGGTATTAGCGACGTGGTGTAAGTGGTCTTTGCTGGGAATTAGCGACACGTTTTACCCGATATTTTTTGGTGCTGCTGGAGGTGTGTTATGGTTATTGAACGTGATGCGGTTGCTTTGAGATTTTATGCGCCTAATGCTGTTGATGCGCGTTACGAAGTTATGTATCGACAATTTAAGGGGCTTGATGTTGGACCAATTGAGTGGCGAGATTTCGATGCGTGGTTTTGTAAGCGGCGTTTTGACCGTATCCCTTATTGTTTTGATGATGAACCTTATTTAGACCTGAAGGTTAAACCTTTAACATCCGCTGAGCGTATGCGTCGTTTGCGTGCACGTTCTAAACTTGTTAATGAGGCGGTTGGTGATGTTTATATCCCTAAACCTTTGCGTTCTTTGGTATCGGATTTGGTTCGTACTTTTAACGATACGGGTGTTATTCCTTCCGTCACATGTGACGATAGTAATAAATTAGATAAGATTCGTTCTATTCTCGATTCTTTTTATCTTCATCCTACATCTCCGCGTGCTCATGAAGCACGTAAATTGATAGCTGCTTTAAGGGGGGTTTTATGAATCGTTGTTGTTTTGATGATAAGGTTTGTGTCACTTTTGAACGTTGTAAAGCTGGGTATGAGTTTCTGCACGATGTGGATATTACTGATGATGCATTTCTTGGTTTTTTGTTGAATATGTATGTTCAGCGATACCGTCCTGTTGAGCCTGCTGTGCTAGAAGAGGGGGCAAAATGATTTATCAGATGGCTTATAGATTTTTGTTGCATCCTGAAGATGTGCAACATCATGTTTTGTATTCTCGGGTTTTGACCCACTACACCCAAGATGAGGCGTTAGAAGAGTTCCTCGCTGTTTGTCGTCATCTATCAGGCTGCTTAGATTCCGCAGAACTTAGGGAGTTACAAGATGCGCGTTATACAGCAAGTTGTTATACCGTGGTAGCGACATATCCCTACCTTGGCGACTATATTCTGTAGGCAGGGGCGGGGGGCTGCCACGCCTGCCCCCCCCGGTTGGGGGGGGCTAGTGCAAGTCCCCCAGCCCCCAGCTATTGGCATTGCCGTTGCAATCGTTGTTAGATTCGCTCCCCCCGTAGGGGGGCGGGGGGGGGGATGGGTAAGGCTATTTCAAAATGTTTTTTATCGCCTGCGTAGCAGGTTGCCTTGATGACTTAACCCCGTAGGGGCGGGCGACAGCCCGTTTTTTTATGCCAAACTGGTAGCTGACTCAACAGTGTTGCTCTTTAGGTTCTTCGCTGTTGAGTTCGGCGACGAGAAGGCATAAAAAAATTAAGTTGTCAAGGTCGATAAAAAAGATTTTGAAATAGTTTATATGCCGACTTTTCTTGTTATATTGATGAGCGCAAAGCTACGTTTAATGCTTGATTAACCCTTTTTATTACCCGCTAATTAGCCTCTATTTTTATAGGGGCTTTTTTGCTTTTGGCAGTTAGCGCAAAGCGCGTTCTCGAATTCTATAAACAGAGAACTACGTCTCAAAAATGAGACTCTTTTATAGGCTAAAACGAGGCTTTTTAGTGTTAATAATCAGTGACTTAACCCTAAACTTGAAACCCCAGCAACTTGAAACCCCAGTTTTGCGAAAAGTAGGGTTAAAAAAGAGGTAAAAAAGGGTGAAAAAAGGGGGTAAAAAAGCATAAAAAAGCTTTAAAGGGCTTTTAATTTTGGAGGGAAAGGGTTAATATGTAGCTTACTTAAGCCAAAAGACAGGGCACACAAAGTACCCTGTCGACAGCGAACTGAATGGTTTGGAATCTGCTCAGTTCGCTTTGTGGCTAAGTTCTACTTAACCGTTTCTTAGCCACAGTGGACATTATACATGTTTACACACGTTTGGTTAGATTCCGTCCGACTTGCTAAAAAGTTGGGTGTGACTCAACAACGCGCATTAGAGATAGCAAAGTCAGCAGCAGCGGGTCAATCTCACTGTGGTGCTTACTTTACGACTCGCACTCGTCCTTATGGCAAAAAAGTACGCTATGAAGTGCTTGAGTCGTCTATCCCTCCCGCGTTGTTGAGAGAAAAGGTTGAAGAAGTTGAACCCCTTCCAACGCCCGTAAATCCTTTATCCGTTGTACGCAGTAATGAATTAGTGCCTCCGCCTAATCCGTTATCTTTGCGCTCGTCCCCGAATACTGAATTTGTCGATTGGATAGATTTAGAATTTGATGCACCCGAGCACACGCCTTTCACTGGCGGCTTTAATCTTGATATGTCAAACGTAGGCGAAGCCACGTTTATCAAACATGAACTTGATACCGCATTAGATGATAATTACTCCCAATCCAACGTAGTCACGCTTCCGCTTTCTTGTACTGGCAAAAACTCTTTACAAAACAGTGGCACAGTGGTTTTACCTGGTACTGCAATCAATTTTGCCACGCCAAAGTACATGCGCTTGCAAGGTTCGCATGATACGAGTATCGGCATTCGTTCCGATGGTAAAACGGTGTCAGTGGTTGGCAACGTAGGACGCTGGGGCTACAAAGACAATCTGTTTGGTTTGCCGCTTTCCGCACTTATCGATTATTTGAACACCACGATTTTTCCCGCACTTTCCCTCCCCGCCACGATTCGCGCTGAATCAGGTCAGTCCTACCTCGTTAAGACTAGCCGCGTTATGTTACGTAACGAATACAACGACCAGCCCGAGCCTGATGCTGCATTTCGGCGCGCTTTTTTAGCTTTTGAAGGCGACTTAAACAAATCTCAAAATGTTTTTAACATTAAACGCATTCCAATCTCTTCATGGATTTTTCATTTAACGCTCGAAACTGAAACTAAGTTAGAACACTGCGCTCATTTAACCAAACCGCTTGATTTTAAGCATTGGAATTTAAGTGAACGTGAATATGACCGTATCTGTAAATATTATTATCAGTACCGTTTTGACAAAGAAATTTATGGTTATAAATGGGAATGGGAAAAAGAACAATGGACAGGCGTTAAAATTCATCGTATTGATATTACACGTAATTATGCAGTGGGTAGCCATGAAACCGCATTAGATTTAATCCATGCTTACAGCTTTTTTAGCCTTGGGAAGTTGCACCCGAATTACATGGGCAGTTCGATTTATTGGGGCAGTCTTCAGGAAGGCAAAATTAACGGATATGTAAAGCCAAAGGTTTACAACAAAGCTTTAGAAATGTTAGCTCATGCCAAAAAATCACAATTAGACAGCGAAGGGAACTTTTTAGACCCTTATTTAAACCAATTATTTAACTACTTGAAAGACAACGGTGTTATCCGTTTTGAGATTAGCTACAACGCAAAATTTTTGAATATCATGGGTTTAGGCTTTTTGGGAGACCTGTTAGAACAGGGAGGTGTCAAAATGTTAGCGAAAGACTTTGATGAGCGGTTTGCACCCCTGCTTGAGTCACGCAACGAAATTAAACCAGAAACGTTAAGCCCTACTTTAAGAGGGGTTTATAACGATTATTTACAAGGTATGGATTTTCGTTTGGAAGTTAAACAAGGTCGTGTTTCTAAACCTACTTTTTATCGTTGGCGCAATGAATTGAAAGCCCACGGCGTAGACATAGCAAACACCCTAGCAGGCGCACAAAAGATTTACACACCTGTTCGCCTTGTGGTTTTACGTCCTTTGGAAGAGCCTGTTTTTTACCAACACAAACAACTCTGTGGAGTATGAAATGCCATTAATTTTAGCGGTTCATGTCGGTTCTTTCTATCGGAAAGAATTTAACGACAAAGCAACAGGTAAACCAAAAGATATGACTCTTTTGCAGTTTACGGTTTGTAATTCTTATCCTGATGTTACACGGGATTTCTACAATAGTGAAATGCCCTGTCCTAAAGGTGTTGACCCACAATCTATGATGGGTTGGCATTGGTTAGTTGTCCCTGAAACTACCGAATTTTCTTTTGGGACTTATAAGCTTAAGGGTCTTGACCTTCAACGCCAAGTTTTACACGATTTTACTTCTGAAAATGTGCCAATTTTTGAAGCTGCATTGAAGATGTTGCAAAAAGTTAAACAAGATGCTTCTCCACCGCCTCCTGCTTACAACATGCCTGTGTCTCCATCTTCTGCAAGTCACGCTTTGCCCGTAACTACCCGTCCTGCGACTGTCTCCGCCGTGGATAAATCGTAATGGAAGCTCTCCTTGTTGTGAGCACATTGCTCTTTGCGGCTTTGTTTATTTTCGTTTTTCTGTGCTTTAGAGTGCTGACGGAAATACATTGTAGTTTGTCTAAAATTGTTACTGCATCGTCACATGTGACGCAATCTTTAGAGTTCATGGATGCGTCATTTTTCCGTCATCATCCTTTTAGAGAAATGCAAGCGTTCTTTCAACATGTTGAGGGTTATGTTTCAGATTTAAACTCTGATAAGGAAATCTAATGATGTGTGAACCACTGAGTGAGACAGTAATTGTGTTGATGTGTTTCTTTGGCACATTATTTTTTTTGGGCTTGGTGGTTTACATATTGGGTGAGAAATTATGATTTACGCAGTTATTTTCGGTTTGGCTTTGTTTTTCAATACTTATCCAGAACCGATTTATAAACCGATTTACAAAACTGTTGATTATAAAGAGCCGGGTAATCAATGGATTAAACCGTGGTTTAATCGATAGATGCTACGTTTTGTTGGCATTATCCTAATGCTTATTGACCATGTAAGCTATTTGTTTTTCCCAGATTTCTACTTTGGTCGTGTGCTTGGAAGGTTCTGTGCACCAATATTTTTTTACTATCTATCAAAAGGTTACGAATTAACCACAGATATTAATGCTTATTTGTCACGTCTCCTGAAGTGGGCGTTAGTTTCTCAAGTAATAATTTGGATATTTATTGGTTTTGAACGATTACCACACCTGAACATATTGTTTACTTTGTGCTGGTGTTTAGTATCACTCAAGATATTTGATTTGATAACAGATAAATTTATTAAGACACTGTTTTTTATAACAACTTGCTTTTTAAGTTCATACTTTAATTTTGAATATGGCTGGTATGCAGTTTGTAGCGTGTTCATCTTCCGCTACTCACATATCCTCGAATTACGCACTCATTACGTTTTGTTGAATGTTTTGAGCATATTTGATGCACATCTTGGATTTGTACAGATTTTTGCAGCCCCGTCTCATTATTTGGTACGGAAGTTCTCACGGTACAAATTTGATTTAAAACTTGATGGCTATCTCATTTACCCACTGCACTGGTTATTTTTATGCCTTTTTTTAGAGTTTTAGTATCAGATTAAACCATCATCTATTAAGAAACCTTGAGGTGTTTCATGGAACGTTTAATAAACTTTTTTCGCACTGCACGTCAGAAGATTAAAGATTATGGATTTCTACGCCGTTGTCGTGAACTTCGCGAAGAATTTAACGAAGCGTATATGTTGGCTCAGCAGCGCAAATTCGAGCGTGAGTTTGAAAGTCGGCGTGCGCGTGAATCTGAAGAGATTATTTCTGCTAAGCGCGCTGCTGATAATAAGTAATAGCCATGCTGCAACTGCGGATTGTACAAGCAAACATATTAACGTTGCGTCCCTTAGTCTGTGTGTGTGGGACAACAATGGCGATAGTGTTCCTGATGCGTCAAGTCTCGTTTGTGCGCTTGACTATCTCCCTGTGTGGAGTCGTCCTTATGGAGCGACTAACCTTACAGCTCAGTGCTTATCGGTTAGTTATTTCCCCGCGGTTAAACCTACGGTATATACAGTAATGCCCACACCCATGTATGTCGTCACATGTAACGTACCTTGGACAACTACCGCGTCTGGTCAGCTTGCTTGCCCTATGCCGAACCAAGTTGTAACTGATATATCGACTGGTATTCTCTGGCACGGTTTTGATGCTTACGTCCTCGATGCGTTCAATCACATCGATAAAGCGCTTGTCTTTTGGATTTTTGCAGGTTTTGCAAGTATTTGGGGGCTAGGTGTCTTTTTCGGCCTAGCCCAACGATTTATGAGGAGATTTACCTAATTTCCGAAACAGTATTAAAGAATACCCCAACGGGGTTGGTTGTCCTACTAATAAGTAGTTTTAAGTAGTTTTTTCATTCACAAGGAGTTACATCATGCGTTACGTTTGGCAACTTTTGGCAGCCACGCTTGTTTTATTTGGCTGCGTTGAAATCGCCTCAGCTACTACTGGGGGCATTCCCGGCGTTACCACGACGGGTATTGATGACATCTTAGATACTGCCAAATCTTTATATGGAACTTGGGGTACAGCAATCATTACGACGTTAGCCATTTTGATGGGTATCGGCTTGATTGCGAAGTTCTTCGGTTAGTCGTCATCATGTCAATGTTGTTCTCGATAGGCTTACCTCTGCTGTTGTGGTATAGCTTCATCAACGGCTACTACATTGGCAGGTATTAACTTTCCCCCCCCAACCGGGGGGTTGGAGTTTGCAATGAAGCTAGGGTCTCTTTTTGTGGGTTTCCGTCGTTTTAAGCCTAAACGGCGCATCAAATCTAAATTAAGTGTTGGTAATCCTGCCGTTAAGGGGTTTGTTGGTCCTCCTACCCCCAAGCCTGCTGCATCTAAGCCAGTCAGAAAAAAGCTTTAACTCTTCTTTCCCCCCCCTTTACTGGGGGGTTTTTTCGCCTTTATTATAAAAAAACACTAAATTAATCAAATAGATAATTATGCATCTAATATTAATATTATTATTATTATTATCGAATGTTGTTAATGCGGGCTTAATCAGTCCGCCTTATGATTTCACACCGCTTGATTCAAACCCTACTTTTTCTGACGATGGTGTTTCTTTAACTGTTTATCAGACATTTTATGCTTATCAAGCACTTAAGGATGTAAATGCAGCATCAGGTTATAGTAGTGTTGGCATGGCAGAGTGTTCCCGAACTGCGCATGATATTAATGATTATAATAACCTTTGTTATCTTCCTAATACTGGCAATGCGATTCTTGGCACTTTTAATGCCTATCCCCTGAATCAAAATTATCCCATGACAGGACTTCATAATTCGCATGTTCGCGATATATTATCTTGGCTATCTAATCCCGATAATTCGCCTGTTGAAAACCCTCATAAATTATTTGTGCGGTCTATTCTTGCCATTAGAGATATGACTCTCTGGCATTTAAACTATTCGGAGTTATTAGCTGCTGATTATTATCTTGAATGTAATAGTGGTACTAAGATATTAATATACCAATCCCGTGGCTATCATGGGGCTATTCAAACTTATGATGACCGGGCTAGTGGTAAATCATTAGCTTGTCCTACTGGTGTTGCTCCTCCTGACCGTGTGCCGGTAAATCTCTTGCCTAAGCCTCCGACTGATAGCAGTGGAACTAACCCCAATAGCGGTGG
>JACCEE012560995.1_pt1 | contig 10400 bp, 10 predicted proteins | sample 7449931 | NCBI WGS metagenome assembly JACCEE01 (sample SAMN15323457, study PRJNA562643) | freshwater metagenome | isolation source: river surface water | place: USA:Blue River Watershed | collected 2017-08-19 | reverse complement strand
TTGATGTCAAACGTCGTGACAGGGCCAAGGCCCTGAGCGCCCTGGGTGCCCGCCCTGCGCCCCTGCGGCCTTGGCGACCCCAAGGGCGGACGGCAAAAATGATTCAACGGTTTTTGAAGTTCGCGGGGCGTTTTTCGATAAAGGCGGCCATTCCTTCCTTCTGGTCGTCAGTGGCAAACGCCGCGTGAAACGCCCGACGCTCAAAACGAATGCCCTCGGACAGCGGGGTCTCAAAGGCCTGATTAATGCACTCTTTGATCGATCTTAATGTAATAAGTGAGTATTTACTCATTTCTTGAGCCAATTCCAGGGCGATGTCCAATGCCTTTCCTGCGGGAGCAATCCGGGCCACCAGGCCACAGCGCTCTGCCTCAGCCGCATCCATCATGCGGCCGGTCAGGCACAAATCCATGGCTTTGGCCTTGCCCAGGGCCCGGGCAGAGCGCTGGGTGCCACCGGCCCCTGGCGGAATGCCGAGCTTCACCTCGGGCTGGGCAAACTTCGCATCTTCGCCAGCCACGATCAGATCGCACATCATGGCCAATTCGCTGCCGCCCCCCAGGGCATAGCCGTTCACGGCGGCGATCACCGGTTTGCGCACACTGCGCAGCGCCTCCCAGTTGCGGGTGATGAAGTTACTGTTCACCACATCGGCGTAGCTCATGTCTTTTGCGCCGGCAATATCCATTCCGGCGGCAAAGGCCTTTTCACTGCCCGTGATGATGATGGCCGCAATGGTGTCGTCACCATCAAAACAGTGCAGTGCACCGGCTAAACCGTCCATCACTGCATCATTTAACGCATTGAGCTGCTTAGGGCGGTTAAAACGAATGATGCCCACGCGGCCTTGGACCTCGGTCAGGATAACGGCATCGGAGGATTGTTCTGTGCTCATGAGGACTCCCTAAAAATAATTTGAAACCGTGGTGTTACTAAGGTGTTGCACGACACGCCATCTTAACGATCGCCAAAGAAAAGTTCCTGCAACTGGACGCCCGGTGAGGCGGCCCGCATAAAGGCCTCGCCGACTAAAAACGTGTGTATCCCTGCATCGCGCATTCGCTGGACATCCTGCGGAGAATGGATGCCACTCTCGGTGACCAGGATGCGATCCGCAGGAACACGATCGCGCAACTCCAGTGTGGTGTCTAACCGTGTTTCAAAGGTGCGCAGATTGCGGTTGTTCACGCCAATCAATGGGCTCGTGCACTGCAGGGCCCGATCTAATTCGCGTGCATCGTGGACTTCGATCAACACATCCATGCCCTGTTCGTGGGCGGCAGACTCCAATTCCTGCATCTGTCGATCGGTGAGTGCCGCCACGATCAATAAGATGCAATCCGCCCCCCAGGCCCGGGCCTGCAGCACCTGATAGGGATCGATCATGAAATCCTTGCGCAACACCGGCAAATTGCAGGCTTGCCGAGCGTGCTGCAGATGCTCCGGCGCGCCTTGAAAAAACTCCAGATCGGTTAACACCGATAGGCAGGCGGCGCCGTGTCGCTCGTAGTCTTGTGCAATCGACGCCGGATCATAGGGGTCGCGCAACAACCCTTTGCTGGGCGAGGCCCGTTTAATCTCGCTGATCACCGCGGAAGACCGCGCTCGGTGCTTGGCCTGAATCGCACTTAAAAACCCGCGCGTGGCATTGCCTTTAGGCGCCGATCGAATGCGCGTCAGCAGCTCGGACTCGGAGATCCGATGGCGCGCATCCGCAACCTCCTGGGTTTTGACCTGCAGAATACGGGCAAGAATATCGGCCATTCGGTGTGATCGGGATAGGTTCAGTCGACGGAAATGGAACCGTTAGCGCGCCGGGGTTACGACCGATAGGGCTTGTGATGTGGCAACGAAGTCGGCTAATTTTTTCTTGGCGGCGCCCGATGCCAAGGTTTTGACGGCCAAATCCACGGCGTCCTGCCAGGACGGTGCAACATTGGACGCTAGAAGCGCACCTGCTGCATTCAAGGCCACAATATCGCGGCCCGGCCCTGATTCATTACCCAGCGCGGCTTGAACTTTTGCCTTGGATTCATCGGTCGAGGAGATTTTTAGCGCGGACTCGCATTCCTCGCGCGAATAGTGCGGAAAACCGAACTGCTGCGCGGTCACGTTGTAGTGCTCTATATGCCCGAATTTCAATTCGGCCACCGATGTCTCCCCCACAAGGGAAAGCTCATCGAGCCCCGAGTGGGCATGCACCACGAGCACATGGTCCGATCCGAGCTTACGCAACACTTCGGCCTGTATGCCCACGAGTTCCGAATGAAAGACCCCCATCAACTGATGCTTTGCACCGGCAGGATTCGTGAGCGGCCCCAGGATATTAAAGATTGTGCGAACCCCAAGTTCCTTACGCACCGGTGCGATGTGCTTCATGGCCGGATGATGATTAGGCGCAAACATGAACCCCACGCCTACATCGGCAATGCACTGCGCAACGCGATCCGGCGGTAGATGAATATTCGCTCCCAGGGCTTCCAGAATGTCAGCACTGCCCGTGGTGGACGATACCGAACGGCCCCCATGCTTGGCCACATTCGCCCCGGCGGCCGCGGCAACAAACATGGCTGCGGTGGAGATATTGAACGTGTGGGCACCGTCCCCACCGGTGCCGCACATATCGACTAAATGGGGCAGATCGACGGTGACATGGGTTGCAAATTCACGCATCACGGTTGCGGCGGCCGCCACTTCCGTGGTGGTTTCGACTTTTACCCGTAATGCGGCCAATAGCGCGGCCGTCTGGACCTGCGATGTATCGCCCGACATGATGGACCGCATGATGTCGATCATTTCATCGTGCGTGAGATCCTGATGGGCAACGATCCGATGAAGTGCCTGAGAAATGGTGAAGGCCATGATGAGTCCTGGTTAGGGCTGATCCAAAAAGTTCTTGAGCATGGCATGGCCATGTTCGCTCAGAATGGATTCCGGGTGAAACTGCACGCCATGCACCGCAAGGCTCTTGTGCTGCACCCCCATGATCTCGCCATCGTCGGTCCACGCCGTCACCATCAGATCACTGGGCAAGGACGCGGGCTCAATGGCTAGAGAGTGATAGCGGATGACGGTCATGGGAGACGGCAACTGACGAAACACCCCCTGGCCGGTGTGCTGAATCAACGAGGTTTTACCGTGCATCAGGGTTTTGGCACGGATGATGCGCCCCCCAAATGCCTCGCCAATCGCTTGGTGGCCCAAGCACACGCCGAGCAGCGGTATGTTCCCTGCAGCCTGCCGAATCAGATCAATTGAAATGCCCGCCTGTGCGGGGCTGCAGGGCCCGGGGGAGATGACGATCCGATCCGGCCGACTGGCCGCGGGACGCGCCAAAATGTCGTGCGCCGCGATGGCATCGTTTCGGATCGTTTCCACCTGGGCACCCAATTCACCAAAATACTGGACCAGGTTATAGGTGAAGGAATCGTAGTTATCGATCATCAATAGCTTCATAGATCGACCCCCGACGAGAATGCTCCCGCAACAGAGGTGACCGGGGTCAGCAGCCCATTTTCCGCCAGCTCGGCGGCCCGGATCATGGCGCGGGCCTTATTCTCGGTTTCCAACCACTCGTTTTCTAAAATCGAGTCCGCCACAATGCCCGCCGCCGCCTGGGCATGCAGCACACCGTCTTTTAAGACCCCTGTGCGAATGGCGATGGCCAAATCCATATCACCGGCAAACGACAGATAACCGCACGCGCCGCCATAGAGCCCACGCTTCGTAGGCTCTAGCTCATCAATGATTTCCATGGCCCGTATCTTCGGTGCCCCCGTGAGTGTTCCGGCAGGAAACGACGCCCGCAGCACATCTAAGGCCGTGAGACCTGGTTTGAGCAGGCCATCCACGTTGGATACCAGGTGCATGACATGGGAGTAACGCTCCACCACCATTTGCTCGGTGACCCGCACCGAGCCCACTTGGGCGATGCGGCCGATATCGTTACGGGCAAGATCAATCAGCATGACGTGTTCGGCACGCTCTTTGGGATCCGCAATCAGCTCTTGCTCCAATGCGAGATCCTGCTCCGCTGTGGCGCCGCGCGGGCGCGTTCCCGCAATCGGACGGATCGTGACACGGGTCTCGGAATGGCCATCGACGCAGACCTGATCCTGCCGCACAAGAATCTCGGGGGAGGCGCCGATTACATGAAAGTCGCCAAGATCATAAAAGTACATGTACGGCGATGGGTTAATCGAGCGCAGCGCACGATACAGCGTGAGCGGTGAGCCAGCATAGGGTTTGCGCAAGACCTGGCCGATCTGCACCTGCATGACATCGCCCGCCGCTATGTAGTCTTTGGCGATCGCCACCGCTTTTAAGTAATCTTCTTTTTTGAAATCCCGAATGACTTGGGTGGACGGCAGAACGTCTGGCTTAGGCAAGGTGATTGGGGCGTTGAGCTGCGCTTCTAAACGGTCCAACTGGGCCTGTCCTTCATCAAAGGCCTGACCTGCGTTCATACCTTGCAGGGCGGGGTCGACATACACGATCAGATATAAGCGCCCCGCCAGGTTATCGATGATGGCCAACTGCTCGGTGAGCAAGAGCACGATATCGGGCACCTGAATCGGGTCATGCTTTTGTTTGGCCCGATCCGTGGAAAGTCTTGGCTCAATATGGCGAACGGTGTCGTAACCAAAGTAGCCCGCTAAACCGCCACAAAACCGCGGCAAACCGGGGGTTATGGCCACCTTGAAACGCGATAGATATGATTCGGCGAAAGCGATCGGATCCGACCGAAGCGTCTCCACCACACGACCATCGGTCGTGACCGTGATGGCATCGTCACGCGCTTCAATCCGCGTGCGTGCCGGCAACCCAATAAAGGAATAGCGCCCAAACCGCTCGCCCCCTACGACCGACTCCAAGAGAAAACTATTGGGCGCGTTGGCGAGTTTGAGGTACAGCGACAGTGGCGTATCGAGATCCGCCTGAAGCACGCGCACCAGCGGAATGCGGTTGTAGCCCTGACTGGCCAGTGCCTTGAAATCGGCCTTGGTGGTCACTACCGTCTACGACGCTGCCAGCGCCGAACGAAATTTCGACATGACGCCCCGATAACCGCCATCCGCATCGGGCGCGCCAAACACGGCCGAGCCGGCGACAAATGTGTCTGCACCGGCGTTCGCAACCTGCGCGATGTTGTCAACCTTCACACCGCCATCGACTTCCAACAAGATCGACTGACCGCCGTCGGCCATATGGTGATCAATCTTTCGACGCACGGCTTGCAACTTGGGCAGCGTGGAGGCGATAAACGACTGCCCACCAAAACCCGGGTTCACGGACATGAGCAGCACGATATCGAGCTTATCCATGACCCAATCCATGTGTTCGATTGGGGTACCGGGATTCAGCACAATCCCCGCCTTGCACCCTTGGTCTTTGATCAGCTGCAGGGTACGGTCCACATGGGGAGACGCCTCGGGATGAAAGGTGATCAGATCGGCGCCCGCCTTGGCGAAGTCCACCACCAACGCATCGACCGGGGAGACCATCAAATGCACATCAATGGGAATCTTGACATGGGGCCGAATGGCTTTGCAGACCATGGGCCCAATGGTGAGGTTAGGAACGTAATGGTTATCCATCACATCGAAGTGGATGAAATCGGCCCCGGCCGCTTCCACCTGACTGACTTCCTGGCCTAATCGGGCAAAATCGGCAGACAAAATACTGGGCGCAATGCGAAAGGTTTTCGGGTGACTCATAACTGCTTTCTCCGGAATAGGGGCATTCTAGATCAGCGCTTCCCGCGCATGGTCCACCAGACAATGAATATGAAAATGGCCAGAGCAAGGCCGGCTTCCAGAAAAATGACCCACATGGGCGCACTCCCAGTCTCCAAACCATTGCATTCTAGGGTGGGGGCACGGATGGACCGATTCCTGCCGTGGTTTCGGCGGATGGGATTCGTTGTCTGTACAAGCCTTCTGATCCCGTCGATGACACACGCCTTAGGCCCGGAGGCAAAAACCCGGCCCATCACGTTTCAGGAACTGCCAGGATGGGCAGAAGACGGCCTGTCCGACTTCTGGCCAGCGCTGCGTCAGAACTGCTCCGTCATGCGACTTCGCCAGACCCCTTGGGCCAGAGTGTGCAACGAATCTGAACGCGTGCAGGGCCAGGATGCGGTCGCGGTTAAACAGTTTGTCGAGACCTGGTTTGCACCCTACGAACTCAGTGACGCCAAAGGAACGCGATCGGCCACGGTAACCGGCTATTACGAGCCGCTGCTGCGTGGGGCACGCACTCGCGGTGGCCCCTACCAGATACCACTCTACCGAACCCCAAAAGATCTGGTGAACGTGGATTTGTCATCCATTTATCCGGAACTGAAAGCCCTGCGCCTGCGTGGTCGCATGGAGGGCAATCGGATCGTGCCCTATCCGACCCGTGCCGAGATCGAGACCAAGGGCCTGTTGGCCGGGCAGGAGTTACTCTGGGTAGACGATCCGGTCGAGGCATTTTTCCTGCAGGTGCAGGGATCGGGCCGTATTCAATTACCCAACGGCGAGACGGTTCGCGTGGGCTATGCAGAGCAAAACGGTTATCCGTATCGATCGATTGGCCGCTATCTGATTGATAAGGGAGAGCTCAAACCGAACGATGCGTCCATGCAATCGATCAAACACTGGGTGGCGGCGAACCCTCATCGGCGCGACGAGGTATTGCATCAAAACCCGAGTGTGGTTTTTTTTAAAGAGCTCGGGAATCTAAACCCGTCGCTTGGTCCCTTGGGATCGATGGGATTGCCCCTCACGCCGGTGAGGTCCCTTGCCGTGGATCCACGTTATGTCATGCCAGGAAGTCTGGTGTTTTTATCCACACGTGTGCCACGACCCGGAGCGCCCCCAAGGGATGTCGGCATCGCCTTTCAACGGCTGATGATTGCCCAAGACACGGGAAGCGCGATTTTGGGACCCCATCGCAGCGACATCTTCTTCGGTACGGGATCAGACGCCGGCGAGATCGCGGGCCGTATGCGATCTGAGGGGCAGATGTTTCTACTCTTACCGAAATAACCTACTTCAACTCCGCCAAGACCTTCTCCAAGCGATCCTTACTGATCGCTCCCTGCATACGACGGCCATCGGACAGAAATGTGGTGGGAGTGCCCGACACGCCGAGGGATCGGCCGAGCTCTACGATTTTCGTGGACTGAAAATTGCAGGCGCCCGCAGGCTTAGGCGGCTCTTTGCCAAATAACATCCAGTCGTTCCACGCCTCTTCCCGATTTTTCGCACACCACGCGTTCTTTGCAACGGTCTCTGATTCCGCACGCAGAATTGGGTAGAAAAACGTGTAGATCGTGACGTTATTCAGATCGAGCAGGGTTTTGCGATAGGTTCTGCAGAAACTGCAATAAGGATCTTCAAACACGGCAATGACCCGCTTGCCGTTTCCTTTGACGGTTTTCATGGCCAGCTCACGCGGCAGTTTCGAGAAATCAATCGTATTGATTTCCTCTAAGCGGGCGGCCGTAATGTTTTCACCGGTCTTCAGGTTCAGCATCTGACCTTCCACGATGGCAAAGCTTGCATTTTCATCGGCATAAAGAAGATCCGTACCGATGCGGACTTCCACAATGCCCGGCATCGGTGTTTTCAAAACGCTATCTACCCTAAATCGACCTTTTAGCCAGCCTTCCACTGCGCTACTTACCACCGACTCCACCGCAGGAGACGCTTTTTCGGGTGCGGCACTGGCCAAGGGCAAACACGCCGTCCACAGTACAACCCCAAGCCAGGCATATCGATTGGTGCGCATTGCGTTGATCTCCAGGTTACTGAGGCGATATCGCCTGTCGAATAAGGAACTGCCGAAGCGGACCAATATCGCCCACCCACTGCATGCCCCACCGACGGAGCCGCGAAAACGATGGATGTGACGCGGTGACCGTACGCTGCAAAAGGTCTAACCCCCACTGCACACGCTTCACGCGGAAGCGCCGCGATCGGTCATAGGCCCGCACGATGCCAGACGCCCCCGGATCCGGCTGAGCATCTTTCAAAATCTCTTCTAAAGAAATGAGATCCTGCACACCGAGATTCAGTCCATAACCCGCTAACGGGTGGACCGTATGCCCGGCATCACCGACCAATAGCGTTCGCAACGCAGACTGCGCATCGGTAAGCGTCATGCGCAGGGGCGCCGCAAACGCGCTGCCTTGCAAGATAATCGCACCAAATCGACCGTGAGAGCGTTCTTGAATATGCGCAACAAACTCCTGCAGAGCATGCTCCGAGGTAGGGTGCTCCCGCGAGGTACTCCACACCATGGAGACCCGATGCGGATCACGCAAGGGCAGCAAGGCCAGAATGTCCCCATGATCGAACCACTGAGAGGCGACCCCCCCGTGAGGGTGTTCCAATTCAAGTGTGGCCACTACCCCTTGCTGACCGTAGTCACGCTGACCCCATAAGATCCCGGACTGCGCCCGTACCCACGACCGGGCACCGTCGGCCCCAATCACCAGTTGAGTAGTGAATGATCTGCCGTCGACATGAAGGGTGACATGCTGCGGGTGGGCGGTCATTGACTCGGGTCGGGCCTTCATCCGCTGAATCTGGGGGCGAAACTGCACCGCTGACTCCAGCGCGGCCAATAAATCCGTGTGCAACACCATCTCGGACAGGAACTCGGCCCCCGCATCCGTGGCATTGAGATCAATACGCGCGCCTTCCGAAAACACTTCCATCCGCGTCACCGTGCAGGTGTGCGGCTCGAGTGCCGTCCAGACTCCAAGACGTTTGAGCAGATCGACCGTCAGGGGTGCCAGTGCATAATTGCGTGCATCGGCGCCATCTGTACGACCGTGTTCTTCAGGGCCGCACCAAAGCACCGAATAGCCAAGATGCGAGGCGACCAGGCTTGTGAGCGCACCCATAATGCCGCCCCCAACGACCGTGATGGGATGGGCAAGTGCTGGTGGAGTCGACGTGTCCATAGAAGCACAAGGATCCCCCGAGAACGGCCCTTGTGGCAAGTCGCTTGATCGGCAGATGCTCGGGAAAGGCGGCTAGGCTATACTTTTGGCTTCACTTCGGCGCAGCAACACCTGCGCCAGGCGTGGCTCGGTAGCTCAGTTGGTAGAGCAGAGGACTGAAAATCCTTGTGTCGGTGGTTCGATTCCGCCCCGAGCCACCACTTCCATCCGTAAAAGCATTGCTCCGATTTTGTTATTCATGTGGGCGTGAAAACGATGTCTAACTTGTTAAATTCGACAGCGAAATCAAAGCGCCATAGTTGACAGGAATTCTAGTAGGTTCTCCCTTTTTTTTAGCGACAAGCCGTTTATCAGCCTGGTAATTTTTATCGTCTCCTCGGCGAAGACATCGCTCCCACCCTCTCTATCTCTTGCAGAGGAAGTATTGTTGGCTGAATCAAAAACCGAATTTATATCTAACTTTAACCAGTCGCTTAAGATACCAAAGTGTGTATATCTGGGTATCGAAACACCTCGCATCCATCTGCGAGCGGTTTCCTGCGATATTCCGTCGTATTCACTGACTCGACCATTGAAATGAAGCGCCACAAAAGCGGCTGAGGGGAGTCGCCCGTATCTGAGTTTTAATCTTTTTCTCAACTCCGTTGAAAACACCTCAGCCGTGAGCAAAATGTCCCCACTTTCTTAATTTTGATAAGGTTAGCGACAACTTCTAAGGTGAAGTATGAGGCTTTAAAACCTCATATCCACTAGGGACGGATTAAATCCACATTCGATGTGGATTACTTTTTGAGCAAACGAACAACTGGAACTTGGAGAACTATCGCTAGTTTTACTAGCACCTCTAGTGTCGGGTTGGCGATGACACGCTCAATCTTACTCACGAGAGTTCTATCCACGCCCGCCTCCAGCGCCAGGCGCTCTTGGGAGAGCCCTCGTTGCCCTCGTAAATATCGTACATTCTCCGAGAGTCTGAGTTGCAGCTCTCCTAGCTCACGCTTTGACATCGGTGTGTTGGCTCTCGGGTATGTAAAAACGTATTAACCCTTGTAACCCACCGCGAGTCCACGGTGTGCACGCCACGGTTTTAAAGCATCAGTTTGCGGACTCGTCGGCGCGGTTTCTCCTGTTCCATGTCCGCTATTCAGCAACGACTTTTAACGCTACAATTCCATGTCCGCTATTCAGCAACGACTTTTAACGCTACAATTTGGCCACCAGAGGGCGAAACAGTCATCTTTGTGACATTACACAATGTGTCGCACATGACACATTTGTTGGACAAAACTACGTAAAAATAGTGGTTTTAGATGGGCAAAGGTTCTGAAAATCCTTGTGTCGGTGGTTCGATTCCGCCCCGAGCCACCATTTCCAACCGGGTATGTACCGAACAGATGGTTTACAGAACGTACCGATCACATGGTTAACACTTTTGGCCCAAAGG